>Ga0209408_1002127_pt1 | contig 11502 bp, 10 predicted proteins | sample AD_UKC107_MetaG_FD_184422 | JGI IMG/M metagenome (GOLD analysis project Ga0209408, IMG submission 184422) | Active sludge microbial communities of municipal wastewater-treating anaerobic digesters from Hong Kong - AD_UKC107_MetaG (SPAdes)... | ecosystem: Engineered > Bioreactor > Anaerobic >... | reverse complement strand
TATGACGTGGTCGTGTCCAACCACGTGCTGTAAATGATTACACTAATGGCGGCACGCGCGGCAGAATGGCCTGCTTGCCAATGCCACATGTGTCGGTGTTGCGCTCTAGGCGCACGAATCCGCTCTCTCCCCACTCGGTGCCCCATGAATTGCGCACCGTCCAGTATGGCGTGCCGGCCTCTTCGCCCCACCCCACCAGCTCGACGCAGTGATCGAGACCGGTCGACGGGCACGTGTTCACGCTCATGATGCCGCGTACGCGGTAGCCTTTGAGCGCCAGTACCAGGGCCGCGATAAATATGGATGAACCGGCTATCCCCGGAGGGTAGCCGGGAATGGGCCCGTACCTGGCCCCTGCCCTGGTCGCGAAGGCGAACGCTTTTCTGCCGTTGCCGCGGGGAAGCTTTATAAGAAATTTCAGCACCGCCCAGGGCAGGGTGAAGCCGTGGGTCGGCATGCCTATGCCGACCAGGTCAGCTGACTGGCCGGGAGCGGATACATCTGATGTCGTGTTTATCGGGCGCACTGATGCGTCCACCTGCTGCCGTGCCGCTTCTTCAGCCATCCACGCCGCGACGCGGCGGGTGTTCCCCGTTCCGCTGAAGCAGTAGATTGTCATTTTATTACTCATAAATTGTTGTCCCGGTTAATTAATCGGCATCCGGTGCCGTTATCTGAATTTCATTGACAGGTCCAGCGCCTGTACCGAATGGGTCAGCGCGCCGATTGAAACAAAGTCAACCGCAAGGCCCCTGAGCGAACCCAGGCGCGCTTCATCCATATTGCCGGATACCTCGATTCTGGCTTTGCCGCCGATCGCTCCCGCGGCTTTTTCCATGGCCGCCCGGTCCATGTTGTCGAGCATTATGATATCGGCTTCGGCCCTGACCGCTTCAGCGACCTCGTCAAGGGTCGTGGTCTCGACCTCGACCCGGTACGCGCTCCCGTGTTTCCGGCGCACGGTCTCGACCGCGGCGGTGATGCTTCCCGCGGCCTTTATATGGTTGTCCTTGATCATCACCATGTCGTACAGCCCCATGCGGTGATTGCTTCCTCCGCCGGCGCGCACCGCGTACTTGTCCAGCAGGCGGAACCCGGGCAGGGTCTTTCGCGTGTCGAGGATGCGTATTCCCGTGCCCTCGAGTAATGTTACCAGGCGCGAGGTTTTTGTCGCGATACCGCCCATGCGCTGAATGAAATTCAGCGCGGTGCGCTCGCCCGAAAGCAGGCCCGCGGTGGGGCCTTCAAGCTCAAGCACAGCCGTCCCTTTTGTCACCGCGCTTCCCTCGGGCACCAGGGCGCTGACACGGATCTTCGGATCTATGAATGAATACACGTGCTTCACCATGTCGGCGCCGCAGAAGACGCCGTCTTCCTTGGCGATCATTGAAGCTGCAGACTCGTCAGCCGGCGTGAAGATTGCCTCGGAGGTAACGTCGCCGTCCCCGATGTCCTCTTTCAACGCGAGCAGGATGAGCTCCTCAACGTCGTCAATTTCAATGTGCGCTGTCATTTTTTCACCTTCATCATAAGCTGTATTTTTTTATCGACGTCCTGCATCTGGTCGCGCAGGATCGCGGCCCGTTCGAACTCCATCTCCTCCGCGGCCTGCAGCATGTCCTCCCTGAGCCTGTCGCGCAGGGCCTTCTGCTGCTCGATGTTCGACGTCCGGTATTCCGAGGTGTAGTCCGCGACCATCCCCACGAAGCTGTTTTCGCTGACGTATTCCCGCTCGATCATGTCGAAGATTTCCTTGGTTATCGTCTCAGGGGTGATGCCGTGCTTTTGGTTGTACTCCTCCTGCATGGTGCGGCGGCGCGAGGTCTCGTCCATGGCCCGCTGCATTGAATCGGTGACCGTGTCAGCGTACATGATCACCGTGCCGTTGACATTGCGCGCCGCCCTGCCCGCGGTCTGGATGAGCGAGCGCTCCGAGCGGAGAAAGCCTTCCTTGTCCGCGTCGAGTATGGCAACGAGCGATACCTCGGGGATGTCGAGGCCTTCGCGCAGCAGGTTGATGCCGATAAGGCAGTCGAACTCCCCTTTGCGCAGGTCGCGAATTATTTCAACGCGCTCGATGGTGTCGATCTCCGAGTGGAGGTAGCGCGCCCTGATCCCCACGTCGGTGAAATACCCGGTGAGGTCTTCCGCCATTTTTTTGGTGAGGGTCGTGACCAGCACCCGCTCGTTTTTTTCGACGCGGCGGTTCACTTCGCCGATCAGGTCGTCCACCTGATTCTTCGCCGGCTTCACGATGATCAGGGGGTCCACGAGCCCGGTGGGCCTGATCACCTGCTCCACGACTGACGAGCTTTTTTTGAGCTCATACTCGGCCGGTGTCGCTGAAACGAACACGCCGTTTTTTATCATTCCTTCGAATTCCTCGAAATACAGGGGCCGGTTGTCCAGCGCCGAAGGAAGGCGGAACCCGTAGTCGACCAGGTTCTGCTTGCGGGCCATGTCCCCCCGGTACATGCCCCTGACCTGGGGTATCGTGACATGCGACTCGTCAATGAACATCATGAAATCATTTTTAAAATAGTCGAGCAGGCAGGCCGGCCTCTGCCCCGGTTTTCTTCGCGAAATGATGCGCGAATAGTTCTCGATGCCGTTGCAGTATCCCATCTCCTGGAGCATCTCCATGTCATAGCGGGTGCGGCTTTCAAGGCGCTGGGCCTCGACGAGTTTGCCGGCGGCGCGGAGCTCTTTCAGCCGCCCGTCAAGCTCCTCTTCGATAAGGAGCAGGGTCTCCTTCATCTCTTCGGGAGGGGAAACAAAGTGCTTCGCGGGATAGATGTGGATGAGGTCGGGTTTTCCCGTGACGGTCCCGGTCACGGGATGAAGCGCGGAGATCGACTCGACCTCGTCACCGAAGAATTCAATGCGGAAGGCCTCCTGCTGCAGGTATGCGGGGTACACCTCGACTATGTCGCCGCGGACCCTGAACGTCCCCCTGATGAAGGATATGTCGTTCCGTTCGTAATAGATCGACACGAGCCTGCGCAGAAACGTGTCACGGTCGATTGCGTCGCCCTTTCGCAGGCGCACGTGAAAGCGTTCGAACTCGCCGGGGGTCCCCAGGCCGTATATGCACGAGACCGACGAGACCACGACCACGTCACGCCGCTCGAGAATGGAGGAGGTCGCCTTGAGCCTGAGGCGGTCTATTTCGTCGTTGACTGACGAGTCCTTTTCGATGTAAAGGTCGGATGAGACCACGTAGGCCTCGGGCTGGTAGTAGTCATAATAGGAGACGAAGTATTCGACCGCGTTGTCCGGGAAGAACTCCCTGAACTCGCGGTAGAGCTGGGCTGCCAGGGTCTTGTTGTGCGTCAGCACCAGGGACGGCCGTTTGACCTTTTCAATGACCTTGGCCATGGTGAAGGTCTTTCCCGAGCCGGTCACGCCGAGCAGGGTCTGGAAGCGCTCGCCGGACAGTATGCCCCGCGCGAGCTTTTCGATCGCCTGGTCCTGGTCCCCTGAGGGGGCGTAGCGAGATATAACTTTGAATTCCGGCATGGGTTTTTACTCCGCAGAATATCCTGCTTCTTCATTGAGTATTTCCATATATTTCATTATTGTCCGGGCCTGTTAAAGGGCAAGAGTTTTTTGTGCCGGTTATTTTTTACTGTTTGACTCAAAATCAGCGGTCATGCAACAGTGATCTGGACCACTGTTAGAGGAATAACCATGACCCGCAAGAATATTAAAATCCTTATTATCAACTATGAATTTCCTCCCCTTGGAGGAGGGGGCGGCGTCGCCACCTATGATCTGGCCCTTGAATGGGTGAAACAGGGGCAGGTGGATGTTCTTACTTCCTCGTTTAAGGGCCTTGAGCCCTGTGAAAGGGTAGAGGGCATTAACGTTCACCGTGTAAAGATTCTTTTCAGAAAATCCAGGGACGCGGCCTCTTTTCTTTCGATGCTTTCTTTTCTGCCCGGAGCGTTTTTTAAAGGCATCGGACTGATCAGGAAAAACCGGTATGACGTGATCAATACCCATTTTGCCGTGCCGTCAGGTCCGGTAGGATATCTCCTGGGCAGGATCTTCCGCATCCCCAACGTCCTTTCCCTGCACGGAGGGGACATCTACGACCCCAGCAAAAAAATGTCACCGCACCGCAGCTTTTTTTTCAGCAGGGTCGTGCGCTTCATCCTGAACCGGGCCGACCGCATCGTTGCGCAGTCGAGCAACACCCGCAACAATGCGATTACCTATTATCATCCCGAGAAAGAGATAGACATCATCCCCCTGGCTTTTCATCCCCCCGCTGACCCGGCCGTGACCAGGAAAGACATGGGCATGGACCGGAACGAATTCGCCCTGATCACCATCGGGAGGCTTATCAAGAGAAAGGCCCTGGACGTGCTGATCAAGGGGGTCTCGCGGGTTAAGGACCCGCGGGTACGGCTCTACATTCTGGGTGACGGCCCTGAGATGGAATTTCTGCAGCAAACAGCTGCTGAAAGGGGCGTTTCGGACCGGGTTATCTTTCTGGGATATGTCAGCGATGAAGACAAATTCAGGTATATCAGCGTGTCAGACCTGTTCACGCTGACCTCCCTGCATGAGGGTTTTGGCATCGTATTCATGGAGTCCATGTATTTCGGCCTTCCTATCGTATGCACGAACAACGGGGGGCAGGTTGATTTTCTTGAGAATGAAAAGAACGCGCTGCTGATTGACGTTGGTGACGTTGACGGGTGCGCTGCGGCCATCGGGCGTTTTATGATCGATAAAAAGCTTTATAACACCTGCTCAAAAAACAACCGTGAAAAAATTAAAAAGTTTTACGCGTCAGCCGTGGCAGATAAATATATTGAAATTTTTAGGGATATCATGGTATAAGGGATTATTATGTAATACGTCATGGGCATAAGCTCGTGGTGAACTGATAAACTAAATCGTTAAGGACTCTGTCATTGAGTATTTCTGTAGGATTATTGTCAGATAACAGCGATATCCAGGATGATTTTAAAAGTAATTTTTCCGGGGGTGAAGTCGTCCTTTTCAGTTCGGTTGATGCTATAAAAAAAGAAAGCATGCAAATCCTTGCGGTTGATGGTGATTTTTTTGATTCATCGGATTCCATCCAGTTTTTTCTGTCCAAAATAAGAAAGAAGGTACATGAAATGCCGGTGCTTCTGGTTCTCAAGGTGAGCAACGTCGCAAACCTGCAGGTCGACTGGTTTTTCAATGACTTTCTGCTCTATCCATTCAGGAAAGGAGAGCTCGCGGCGCGCCTTAGCAGGCTGATGACCGAGAGCGGTCTTGTTGAGGACATTATCGTCATCGGCAATCTGAAGATCAACCTCAATGAATACACGGTCTATCTCAACAACCAGAAAATGGATCTCACGTACAAGGAGTTTGAGCTGCTCAGGCTCCTGGTGCAAAACCGGGGGGATGTTTTTTCGCGCAAGGAACTGCTGAACCGCATCTGGGGCGTGGATTACATCGGTGGTACCCGGACCGTTGATGTTCACGTCAGAAGGCTCAGGGGAAAGCTCGGGGATGATTTTAATTCGATTATTGAGACCGTGAGAAACGTGGGATACCGGTGCAAGGAATAGGCTTTAGAAAATTACTTGCTATTTTTTGGTTGTATTTTTAAATCTGTACGCTGTATCTTATCAGAGCGAGTCCATCCTTCATGATTTGTGATTCCCAAGTGAGGTCTATTGTATGAGTCAGGTGAAAAAAATTGAGAAGATACTTGAGATTGCTTCCACACAGGAGTTGAAAGAGTATCACCATCTGGTCAAGGTTTTAAAGAAAAAACTTCCGCTTTTCGGCGGTACCGGCCGCATAGCAGCGGCTGTGCTTAAAGAATATCTTGGCGACATTTCAAAGCTCGAAATATCACCGGATCTTTTGAAAAAAAGCGAAACAGGTTCGGTAGTTTTTGAGGACGTCAAAGACGGCAGGGCGCGGCTTTTCATCAATATCGGTAAAAACCACAACGTGAACACCGGCGATCTCATCCGCGAGATCGTTAAGCGTTCGGGTGTTGACGGAAAGTCCATCGGTAAAATCGACATCCACGCGACCTATTCTTTTTTTGAAATTCCGGAACAGTTCGCCGAGCTGGTTTACCTCTCTTTTGAGGACGCGAGGATCAAGGGTATCCCCGTTGTTGTTGAACCGGCAAAAAGAAGGTCAAAAGAAAAATAAGCCCCGGGGAGGAATCCCTGACAGCACTAAGATCCAACACGAGGGGGGCATGCTGCCCCCTGTGCGCTTCATTGCGGGTAAGGTCTGTTGCAGGGCCCCTGTTTTACTGCCCCGGCTGCGGTATCGCCTTTAATACCGGCCACCACGCGCTTGCCTATAATGACGCCTATTTCCTGGAAGAATACCGAAGCCAGTATGGTAAAACCTACCTGGATGATTTTCCCAACATCTATGCTGTTGCGGTAAAAAGGCTGAATATAATACTACGGCTGTTGAAAAACCGTTCCGGAACCGGCGGGATGAGCCTTCTTGACGTCGGCTCGGCAATGGGTTTTTTTCTTAAAGCAGCTTCTGACCGTGGGATAAAGGACCTTGTGGGCATAGAGATATCCTCGTATGCCGCCGGCCACTGTTCCCGCGAACTCGGCATCCCGGTTGTTAACCGCGCCTTTTCGCCTGAGAGCATTGAGCGTGATTATGACATCATCACCGCGTGGTTTTTCATAGAACACGGCAGTAATCCTGTAGACACCATCAGAGCACTCGCGGCAAGGGTGAAGGCGGGGGGTGTTCTCGCCTTTTCGGTCCCGTCTGTTTTCGGCCCGCTTTTCATGTTCAACCGGGATGCGTGGGTGCGGTCCCACCCTGAAGACCACAGCATGGATTTTTCTCCCCGTAGCCTGCGCCGGATTTTAAAAAAGGAAGGTTTTAAGAAAATTGTTATTGTCCCTGCAGGCTTTCATCCTGAACGGATCGTTTCATCAGGCTCGCTGTTTTATCCGGTGTTCAGGCCGTTTTATCGCTTCATTTCGCGAATTCTTGCCTTTTCAGACACGGTGGAAGTTTACGCGCGCAGGTAAAGTGCTTGAATTATCAGGGCCATGGTTTAGACTGCAACGCTTTCTGGTATTTTAGTACATGAAAAGATTAGATATAGCTGGTGGTGATATGAGCATAACAAGCGACATTGAAATGATGATAACCGAGTATACCAGGGAAGGACTGCGTCCGAAATACATTGTGATCGGCTATGAGCAGTTTAAACGGTGGAACGAAGAGCTCAGGGGCAGCGGTGTCCACGCGCCGCAGGTTGACAAAACCTATCTCGGATGCGATGTGGTCATCTGCAGCAGTGATATCATTGAAGTTGTCGGCGAGGCCGCTGACCAGTTCAGGTACATGTCGTCAGGGAGGTTCAGGCGGTAAGTATTTCAACGCCTTCTTCGGTGACCACTATCGTGTGTTCCCACTGCGCGGAAAGGCTGCCGTCAATCGTCACCGCTGTCCATCCGTCTTTCAAAAGCCTGCTTTCATGCCTTCCGGCGTTTATCATCGGCTCGATGGTAAAGGTCATGCCCGGAACAAGGGTGATGCCTCTTTTTCTGCTGCCGAAGTGATGGACATGGGGCTCCTCGTGGAATTTCAAGCCTATGCCGTGCCCGCCGTAATCCCGGACAACAGAGAATCCCTGCCCTGCCGCATGTTCTTCGATCGCATACCCGATTTCACCGATGTCCTCGTAGGGCCTTGCCTGTTCAATGCCGATGAGAAGACATTCATGTGCCACGTGAACAAGTTTTTTTGCTTCATCCGTTACATTTCCTATCATGAACATGCGGCTTGCGTCGCCGTAATAACCGTCAAGTATTGACGTGACATCGACATTGATGATGTCCCCTTCTTTGAGAACGGTCTCATCCGGGATCCCATGGCATATGACGTTATTCAGGGAAGTGCAGACGCTTTTGGGGTACCCGTTGTAACCCAGGGTTGCGGGGATGGCCCCGTGGGAGATGGTGTATTCATGCACCCATCGGTCTATCTCATTGGTGGTTATGCCATCTTTGATTCTTTCTTCAACATAATCGAGAATTTCCCTGGTAAGCTGAGAACTGCGGCGGATTCCTTCAATCTGTTGCTTTGTTTTAAGAATAACTCCCTTGGGAAGGCTTATTTCTTTGATGCCCATTTTATTCCTTTCAAGATCGCTTTGCATGTGGCATTTTTTGTATTTCTTTCCGCTTCCGCACCAGCAGGGGTCATTTCTAGAGAGTTTTCTCATCAGCACCTATCCCGGGAATTATATTGTTATTGAATCACTACTATTATAATGCGAATATTAGAAAAATATTAAAAAATTTCAATTTTTTTTATGTCAAGAAAATTAAAAAATAATTTTTGACCGCAATTTTGCAGGTAAAGGCAGGAAGATCAGTCTATTTAATTTTCTTCAGGCAGCAGGCACGTGATGAAACTTTCAACTATTTCCTGTTTGAAATGAGATCCGATACCTCTTTTGAGCAGGGCAACCGCTTCCTCTTCGGGCATGGGGTCACGGTAATGGCGGGTTGAGGTAATGGCGTCATAGAAGTCCGCAACGGATATGATCTGGGCGCCGAGGGGGATATCATCGCCTTTAAGCCCCAGCGGGTAGCCTGTACCGTCAATCTTTTCATGATGAGCCCCTGCTATCAGGGGAACCTGGTTGAACATGCCCTGGAAATTGATCTGCTCAAGTATCTCCCTGGTCCTGGTCGCGTGGGTTTTTACAATTTCATATTCATCAAGGGTGAGCCGGCCTTCTTTTTTCAGCAGAGCGTCCGGTACGCCGATTTTCCCATAGTCATGCAGTGCTGCCGCGACACGGATCACTTCGCAGTATTCCCTGGAGAGGTTGAGCTTCTGGCATATGGCCATGGAATACTGAGTCACTTTTTCCGAGTGGCCGGCGGTGAGCGGGTCCCTGGCGTCGATGCTGGCTGCCAGGACCTGCAGTGTTGACCTGAACTGTTTTTCGCGCGCGTAGTGAAGATCTGCGTTGCGGATACTTATGCCGATAACCGATGCAGCCCCCATGAGCAGGCTCATGTCGCTGTGTATCAGCGGCCGTTTTGATTTCAGGTTGTCTGCGGCCAGAATGCCGATTGCTTCTCCATCACAGAGTATCGGGCAGCAGATGAAAGACTGGGAATTCATTTTTTTTGCGAAGGTAAGGCTTTTTTCTGAAAGGTCATCATTGATCTCATTAATATCATTGATAATAAAGGGCTTTTTTTCCCTGAATGAGACAATAAAAATACCCTTTGAATTTGGCGAATCAAGGCGGAAAACCGTTGATTGCAGATAGCGTTTCATATCTTCAGCATACCCGAAGCCGGCCCTGAAAATCAGCTTTGAGCCGTTTTCGTTAACCAGCAGTATGATTCCTCTGTCGTAATTGAGCCTTTTTTCGAATATATGGGTAACCTGCTTGAGAATATCTTCGATATTCGTCTGCATGCTCACCACAAGGCCGATTTCATTTACCATGAGGGCATTGTTATAGTTTATTTCAATCTGTTCCAGAAGCCTGTCGTTAGAAATTTCGACATTGTTAAGCCCGGAGATCATTTCCCTTTTTTCCCTGTTTTCACTGATAAAGCTCAGTAACAAAATGGTAATTATACTGAAAGGTAAAAAAATGGCAAACGCCAGGAAGGGATTATAGAGAATAAAAGCTCCAAACATCATTAGCAGAACAAGTGTTGTATAATTACGGATTTTCTTCAACGTATCTGAAAAGGTTTTTTCCCAGGATACAATATATCTGCACACTTCACCACCGTGGAATACACACTCCGGATGTTCAATTAACGGTGTTTTATTATTAAACAATATTGAGATAGCTTCAAAAAAACCCATTCGGTTCTGGCACTGGAAAGACTTCTCTTTCATCCCTTTTTTTTGCCTTACGATTATTTCAACTTTATTCTGGCCCAGGGATCTGGATTCAAATGTGGTTGACCTGGTCAGTTTTTCCGCTGCCCTGCTGATGGTCGCGTATACCTTTGCCGGCCCCAGCATTCCGAGAATATACTGCCTCAATGCGCCAATGGATTCGGGCGAGGTGGAAAATCTGCCCGCTTCGCGTGAGATTTTTTCGTTGTCAGTGAGTTGCACCAGCTTGTCGTGAAAAAGATTGATCTGTTCCTGGGTAAACCAGTGGCCCTGGTCAGCTATTTCATAGGGGGTCATGTGCGCGGATTCTAATAATTCATTGATATCAATATATGAATATCTTTTTCTGATAAGTCTTATATAGGTATCAATTATTCTGCTGTTGTACAGTGACGCTTTATCACTATCGAATTTCTTTTCCACCTGATTACCCTGTATTAGATTTTCTCAACCACCCGGTTTTTTGTGATTATTTTTTTGTACATACGAATTATCGTACGCCGTACGCCGGTGTTTTATTTTAATTATCGATTTAAATGAATGTAATATTTATTATAAGTTTTTTTTAAATATCAGGTTATTGACATATTTTTGCCCATATTGCCTAAAAATGCCATGTATTAGAGTAGACAGGCGGTATAGATTCCCTATGTGGCGGTTCCTGCTAAATTAAAGAATTGGTAATGAACAGCAATTATTTTTGCATAAAACCGAAGAATTTATCTTTTATTCTTAAATAATGCCGTTTTATTTCAGTGATGTAGATATCATCCCTCCGCTTTTGCAGCACATCGATTGTAGTCAGGGTAATTAGTTTCCATAACAGATTTTTATCAGGGCAGTCGCTGAAATAGTTCATGTCAATCTGGAAAGCCCCCTTGTATTTTCGGGCTCCCCCTTCAGAGGTGATTTCTTTTATTATCGCATTGAGGTTGGTTGTGTCTTTTTTTGAACGCAGTGAAGCGTCAAGAACAAGCCCTTTCCCGTTTGATTTCTCTATAGCCGCGAAAACAATAATGACCGAAGCTTCCTCTCTCTTGGTGAGAAAATCGGCGATTATGGCAATGCTGTCCCGGTTCGATTCGGGGATAAAGCCAATGCCGGTCATCAGCCAGTCCTTGTACAGGTGCAGGTTTTCCATGGCTTTCCAGAGCAGGGAAACGGTTTTTTTGGAGAGGGGGATGCTGCTTATTTTCTTGATCAGTGACATGTCAGAATATGAGGAAAGGAAATCAATTGCTTCATAATCCATCGTGCCCGCATGGGAGTATCCATCGGTGTCTGTTTCAATCCCGTATAGAAGTGCGGTGCATATCCTTGTCATTGTCTGCCTGTTGATATCAATGTCCATTTCTTTAAGAAGCAGTGCGATTATTGAACTGGTTGACCCGGCGTCAGTCATTATCAGTCTAAAATCACAGCGGTTAAGATCGTTTATTTTATCATGATGGTCTATATGAACGGCACAGGGGATGTTGTTTGTTGAAGATACATTGATCTGCGCCGATTGATGGTCAAAAACCATATACGCGTTGAAGCGTGACAAATCCTGGGGAAAAGAAAACTTTACGGGGATGTCAAGTGTTTGTACCAGGGCCTTGTTCTGGA
>Ga0209408_1002125_pt1 | contig 11508 bp, 10 predicted proteins | sample AD_UKC107_MetaG_FD_184422 | JGI IMG/M metagenome (GOLD analysis project Ga0209408, IMG submission 184422) | Active sludge microbial communities of municipal wastewater-treating anaerobic digesters from Hong Kong - AD_UKC107_MetaG (SPAdes)... | ecosystem: Engineered > Bioreactor > Anaerobic >... | reverse complement strand
AGATCGGAAGCTCCCAGGGTCCCGAATTCCCGCCAGGGGTTTTCCAGGGGGTTCTCCTGTTCGAGGAACTCCAGGTAATGGTCTGCGTCGGGGTAGACCTGCTCCTCCATCCATGCGGCATAGGCTGCTGTGAAGCCTGCCGGTTCCTGGCAGTCGTAAGCGGCGCCCACCGCCTGGGCGAAAAGGCCGGCGACTGCGCAGTTCCTCTCACTGGCCTCGGAAATGGAGCTGCTCAGGCAGATGTGGCTCGCTGAGCAGTCGTGGGAGGAGTCCGGCGGCTGGTACTCGCCGGTGGTGGACATGTAGCCCGGGACGCCCTGGGATAATCCCAGAACATAGATGTCGTACCTGTCATCGCCCCCGGCGCTCTGATCCGGCGGGGGGCAGAAGAAGCCCATCTGGCCGCATTGCACGTTAAGGGAGGAGTCCGCTGCCAGAGCGATATTGTGTGCATAGGCCCAGGTGGTGGAGTCCTGCCCCGAATCCGTCCAGTGAATACTGAACATGTTCGACGGGGAGTTCAGAACATATTCAGGGCCGCTGAGGGATGGCCTGCTCTGACCAATGGCCTCGGATACAAGGTATAGCAGTGCCGCGAGCATAACCATCTTGGCCATATTCATTTACATCCTGAGGCAAGTATAGGCCATACCCTCCGCAGGCTCAAGCTCCGTTATCTTCAGAACAGCCTTCTTATGGAGAGGGCGAAGGAGAGGTCCTGGGTATTGGACCCCGCGAGCTGCTCGTAAATGCCTATTCCGTAGCTGTTGGTGAGTCCGAATAAAAACTGGTGCCCCCATGTGTTGTACCTCGCCCCGAAGCCGAAGCAGTCTTCATCCGCCCCGTCGTCGGAAGCCGGGTAGTACTCGCCGAATAGAGCGAGCCTGTCTGCGGCCTGGAACTCTATTCCCAGCCCGGGACCGTTCTCTTCGTGAACACCGTCGAAGGCGTAGTTGAACACCGGCTTCAGCCTGCCCTGAAGGGTCGAGAGGGAGAAACTGCCGGTGAACATTATTCCGCCCTCCCGGTCCTCGGAACCCGATGGCTTTATGCTCGTATAGCCGCATTCCACCCCGAACTGCATGGTTTGAACCGGCGACATGCTCCACCCGGCATTGACGGAGTTGTTGTTGCCGAGCCTGGCATGGGAAGCGGAAAGATAGAAATCATCCCTGGCGTAGTATCTCATTCCGAATCTTACGTTTGCCCCGTTGTCCAGGCCGAAGAATGTGTCCAGAGGCTCGTCCTTCAGCGCTGCACCGAAGAAACGGTGGTTCATGGAGAACTCGAAGTCGCCCTGCTCGGTGCCGGAGATTGGGCTGTAGAGATTGAGGAAGCTCCCGTTGTAGGTCTGGGCGAAAACTGGGAGGGTCAGGGCGAGTATCAGTATGGTCGCTTTCATCTTTTCCTCCTGTAGCTATAGCTCGAAAGAGGCGGTTTCAGCCCATGCGTGGGCAGAGGTGAAATCATCCGCTCCATCTGTGCCGTATGCGAATATGAAGGTGTAGGTCTCCCCCTCCACCAGGACCCTGTCGTACTGGTCGCCTGAATCGTAGGGGATCCTGAAACTCACGGTGGTAACTCCCCCGGACTCGCCGCCGCCCATAAGCTCCACGTCGGATGTGCCACCCAGGCTCAGGTCCGCGGCGTGTGTGAACTGCCCTGTGCCGAAGTCATCCCTGATGAAGCCTGCCGTCTGGTCGATGTAACCGAGTATGAGGTTGGCATCTGCCATGAAGGCGGTGGGGGCGAATCCAACGGCAACCCAGCCGGTGGTGGGAGCCTCAACGGTGAAGAGGAGATGCTGATCGGACTCAGGGTCCTGCTGCCATGTGAACTTGTATCCGTCCACCGAGTAGGTGGACTCCCCGCCGGGGCCTTCCTCCGGGCCGGTGGAGTCACCGCATGAGAAGATAAGGAGAAAGGCCGCGGCGGGGAGTATTGTCCTTATCTTCATAGTTCCACCTCTATTGTCTCGGCCCAGGCGTGGTATCCGTCGAAGTCGTCGGCCCCGTCGGGTCCGTAGGCCATTATCACCTTCACGGTGGATCCCGGGGTCAGCTGCTTGTCATAACTGTCTCCGGAAGCAAGAGGTATGGAGAAGGAAATGGAAGTGAGCTGACCTTCCTCGGTACCTGATATCCCGGTTACATCGTCGGTGCCACCCAGTTCTGTATCTGGCGAGTGGGAGATGTGACCGTCGCCGAAGTCATCCCTCAGGAAGAGGGTTCCGTCCTCCACGTAGCCTATGATGATGTCGGCGTCCTTCATGGCGGCGGTTGGTTCGAAGCCCACGGCTACCCATCCGGTGGTCGGAGCCTGGGCTGTCATGGTCATTGATCCATCCTCGATGGTCCATGCAAGGACGAAGTCATCGACGACGATTTCTTTCCCTGTTTCGGTGGCAACCGGTGTTGCTTCCCCCGAAGCCTCGGATCCGCATCCGATCACAGCAGCGGCAACCAGAATCGCCAGGGGAAGATTCCCTGATCTTTCTGTCATTTTCATCCTCCTTTGCTAGTGGAACCATTACCTAGTATTATGGTTTGTAATGAAATGCGGGAAAAGGCCGCAGTATCTGTCCCATGAAGGAGGGAAGACGATAATGAAGATTGCCATGCTGGTTCTCGCTGCCATAACCGCCGTTTCAGCCGGTCAGGCCTGGCAGGAGATCACGGTAGACGGTTTTACCCTGAGGTGGGCAACTGTTGAAGGGAACAATCTGGCCGTACAGCTTAACGGACCCACCACTGGATGGGTGGCCGTGGGCTTCGACCCTACGCAGATGATGCTCAACGCGAACATCATCATCGGTTATGTCGCCTCTGGAACCCCTGAGCTAAGGGATGACTGGGGATGGCAGACCACCTCCCACAGGGATGACACCCTGCTGGGTGGCACATCCGATCTCACAGTTGACGGAGGTTTCGAATCCGGTGGTTCCACTGAGATACACTTCACCATTCCCCTGGATTCAGGGGATGCCTATGACAAGGCCCTGTCTCCCGGGGCCACCTACCCGATAATTCTCGCAAGAAGCGCCGATGGTCAGGACAACTTCACAGCACCGCACTCTCTGGTGACATCAGCCTCCATAACCATTGAAGCACTCTCCCTTGAACCGGGGACCTGGGGTTCGATAAAGGCCTTTTAGCAGATCTGGATGGTCAGGGGGACTCCTCCTGAAGGAGTTCCCCTTCGTCTATCACGTCGAATGTGCCGATGGTGCCAATGAATGTGTCGCCGTCTTCGAACCTCGGTATTCCCTTTACGGACACCTGCACTTCCTCTCCGTCGGGCCTTATGAGAGAGATGTGATAGGAGCTGCATTCCCCCAGGGTCCTGGCCTCCCTGACCCTCTCCGTTTTCTCGGTGTGCCCGTCGGGGATGAACTCGGAGAAGAGCCTGCCTTCCAGTTCCTCCGCGGGGACTCCTATGATTCGTGAGAAAGCGGTGTTCGCGAACAGGATGCGGTCTGATGGATCGCACATGATAACGCCCTGGAGCAGGCTGTCCACAACGGTGTTGTAAAGGGATTCGATGCGTTTTCTGTTCTGTTCCGCGCGGTAGCGGCTGATCGCCATTGACACACTGTCTGCCAGGCCGGAGAAAAGGACCAGGTCGGTCTGCGAGAACACGTTCTTCATGTCGTAGCTCTGGACCACAAGAACTCCCCATATGCCCTGGGAGTCCCTGAGGGGAACACCCATCCACTGCTCGCTGGGGCTTCCGACGGCCCTGATCTTGCCCTCTTCGATCATCTTCAGGTACTGCTTGTGGTCAACCAGAATGGGTTTGCCGGTGAGTCGTACGTACTCGGTGAGGCTCCCCTTCATGGACTCCCCCCCAACGAATTCCTCTACCCCGTCTTCACCGTCTATCGAGTACGGGAATGAGTAGGTATTGGTATGCCTCTGGTAGAAAGCGAAATACAGGTTGGGGGTATGGATGATCTTCGAGAGCTGGGTGTGTATGAACTCAAGGAGGGCATGGAGTGAATCGGTTCTCACCGTTTCTTCGGCAATTGCGTGGAGTACCGCGTAGATGGATTCGGCTCTCTGCCTTTCCGCCACCTCCTTGAGCAGGAGGTCGTTGGCCCTTTTCAGCTCGGCGGTCTTCGAGTCTATAATGCTGTGAAGGCGGTTCTGGAGCCTCTTGAGGTCTTCCTCGGTCTTTTTCTTTTCGTCGATATCCAGTGCGACCACCTCTATGTAAACCAGGTTCCCGGCGCGGTCGACCTGGCCGGTGGCGGTAAGGCTGACCCAGAAGACATCGCCGCTCTTCCTCTTCCAGCGGGTTTCAAAACCGTTTACGATCTTCTTCTCCCTGAGGGTTTCAAGCAGGAGGCTGCGGTCCTCCACATCGACCCATGTCGCGGTTAGCTCGAGGTTGAAGATCTGGTGCTCGTTCTCGTAGCCCAGCATTGAAACGAGGCCAGTGTTCACATACAGGATGTTTCCGCCTACAGCGGCCTTGAAAACGCCAACGGGGGTGTTCCTGTCGAGCCTTTCCAGGCTGTCGGAACGGTGCATCAGCACTTTCTGAACGAAGAGGAACTCGGTTATGTCCGAGAAGGAGCAGATGTATCTCTTCTCTTCCGCCTCGCCGGTGGCGTACATCTCCACCCTGAACTCGCGCCTGTCATCATGGGTGTTGTAGGCCATGGTGCAGGAACCGTGTCCGTGCTCGATCTCTATCACCATCATCATCTGGGAGAGGAAGTCCTCCCCGCTCACCATGTGGGATACCAGTTCATTCAGCGGGGAAAGATGCCTGTCGGGGAATGTTTTCTCGAAGGTGAGATTGTGGTCCACATGGTTAAGCCTGTGGTCGTATATGGCCACGGCTGTGTCTGTGTGCTCCCTGACGAACAGTTCCATGGGATTCATGCGGGTTCCTCCCTGCAGTAATGTATCACCGGGGGAGGGCGGCAACCAGTCCCCTCAGAAAGAAGGGGACCGGCTGCCTTCGATCATCGGACTACTGGTGACATACCTTCCGCGCGATCCTCTTGCCCATTGTAACATAGATACATGGTTCCACGATGAGTGTGAGGACCGTTGCCGCAGCCAGGCCGAATATCACCGTAACCGCCATGGGAGCCCAGGATTCAGCTCCCTCTCCGATGCCCAGGGCCAGCGGCAGCATGGCCAGCATGGTGGTCAGCGCGGTCATGAGTATGGGGCGCAGCCTTGTTGTGGCAGCTTCCTTAACGGCATCTTCACTCCGATGCCCAGGGCCAGCGGCAGCATGGCCAGCATGGTTGTCAGCGCGGTCATGAGGATGGGTCTGAGCCTTGTTGTAGCCGCTTCCATAACCGCATCCTCCAGTGTGGTCTTCTTCCTGCAGAGGGTCTGGTTGGCATAGTCCACCATAACGATGCCGTTGTTAACAACTATTCCCGCCAGCATCAGCACCCCGATCAGGGACATCACCGACAGGGGAGTGCCCGTTATCAGAAGACCAAGAACCACGCCTATCACCGCCATGGGAACCGTGAAGATGATGATGAATGGCTCCAGGAGGGATTCGAACTGGCTTGCCATGACCATGTAGACAAGCAGTGCGGCCACCACGATGGCGATGCCAAGGTAGAAGAAAGTCTCCTTCTGATCCTTCATCTCGCCGCCGTACTCCACCCTGAGGCCGTACTCGTTGTTCTCGTCGACCACCCTCTCCACATCCGCCGCCACCTGGTCCAGGCTCCGTCCTGCTACATCGCAGCTTATCACAACCGACCTCTGCTGGTCGGTCCTCATTATGCTTGTGGAGATCAGCCTTTCGTCGTAGTGGCCGATGTTGGCAACGGGTACTCCGCCCACGGAAAGGTAATCCAGCTCCTCCCGGGAATCCCTGTAGAATTCGGGAACCCGTACCACTACATTGTATTCATCTCCGCCTTCCCTGTACACCGTGGCCACAGAATTGCCGAAGGCGTTGCTGAGTTCTCCGGCCACCGTGGCGGGATGCATGCCCTGTACCGCCAGGAGTGTGTAGTCCTGCTTGAAGGTGAGTTCAGGGATCATGTCCTCCATGGATGTCTTCGGCTCCCGTACGCCTTCGACCTCACCCAGGGCTTCGACGATGTTCTCGGATTCCATGGCGAGGATGTCCAGGTCGTCGCCGAAGAGGGTTATCTCAATTGCTCCACCGCCCATGAAGTTGCCCCCTGAAATGTCGTATTCGAAGCTTGGCCAGTCGTCGAGGAGTTCCCTTATACGTTCCTCGTAGTCCTGCTGGCTCAGGGAGCGCTGGGTCCTGGGAACAAGTCGGAACATCATTTCCACTGAATAGGATCCCTTGCCCCCGCCGAAGATAGCGTCGAAGCCCCCGGATGTGCCCACCTGGGTGTACATGGTTATCAGGTCATCATCCTCGAAGAGCTTTACGATCGAGTCCTCCAGAGCAACGGCCATTTCTGTGGTGGTCTCCAGGTCGGTGCCTATTGCCGCCTCCAGCTCGATCCGTATCATCCCCCTGTCATTGGAGGGAATGAACTCCGTTTCAAGACGTGAGGAGAGGCCGAGACTCGCCAGGAAAACGCCCAGTGTGACAAGAAGGGTAAGGAGCCTGTGCTGGAGCACCACCCCCAGAAGAGCGTTATAGCGGTTCTCGAGCTTTTCGAATCCGATCTTGATCCTGTCCCCAAGGGTTCCCTTCTTGTGCACGGGAACAAGCTTATGGGCGAAGGAACTCAGCAGGGGAACCAGGCTCAGGGCAACAAAGAGGGACACTATCAAGCTGAACACGATGGTGAGTACCATCTCCCTGAACAGCTGTCCTGCCAACCCCGGAACGAAGAGGATCGGAACGAACACAGCCAGTGTGGTAAGGGTCGAGGCGGTGATGGCCATTCCCACTTCCCCTGCTCCGTTCACCGCGGCGTCAATGGCGGAGTTCCCCATGGTCCTGTGCCTGTAGATGTTCTCCAGCACAACTATGGAGTTGTCCACCAGCATTCCAACGGCCAGCGCCAGGCCCGCCAGCGATATCATGTTCAGGTCCACATCGAAGTAGTGCATAACCGCGAAGGTGACCACTATGGAAATAGGTATGGCTGAGCCTGCGATGGATGCTCCCCTGGGCGACCTGAGGAAGAAAAGCAGAACTCCGAAGGCCAGCAGGGTTGCTGTGAGCGCGGTGCTTGCCAGGTTGGAGATCGCCTGGGTGATGAAGGTGGACTGGTCGTACATCACATAGGGCACAACCTGCCCCTCGTAGTCCCTTGCGATTCGGTCGAGTTCGCTCTGCACCTCGGCGCAGACGTTCACCGTGTTTGCATCGCTCCTTCTCTGCACGAAGGCGAACAGGGAGGCCTGCTGGTTCATCCGCACTACTTCGGTGATCTCGGACTCCCCGTCTATCACATCAGCAACGTCCCTGAGGAGTATGGGACCGGCCTGTCCGTGCCCTACCACCAGCTGCTCCAGGTCCGACAGGGAGGTTACACTGGATTCGATTCGCACGTTTATCTTCTCGCCGCCGGATTCCACGTTCCCCGCAGGGGTGTCGTTTCTCACCGATGCCAGGGCTCCCACCACCTGGCTGATGGAGATGCCCGCTGTTTCCATCCTGGCGGGATCCACCTCAACCTGTATCTCCCGCACGAGCCCTCCGGAAACCGTAACCGAACCCACTCCCTCCTGTCTGGCCATCCTTGGCTCTATCTCGTCTTCCAGGAGCTTACGCAGAGCGAAGTCGTCAAGGACGGGGCTGGAGAAGCCGATGAACATGATCGGCTGCATGGACGGGTCCAGAGCAAGTACCATCGGGTCCGTGGCATCGTCGGGAAGAGCGCCTCCGTAGATATCAAGCTGCCTTCGTATGTCGGTCTCGGCCTGATTCAGGCTGTGCCCCCAGTCGAACTCCGCCATTACCACGCTGGCGCCGTTGGAGGAGGTGGAGGTAACCTCCTTTACGTTTTCCACCCTGGAGACGGCCTCCTCAAGGTACTTGGTAACCAGCTTCTCCATCTCCTCAGGGCCAGAGCCGGTCATGGTGCTTGCAACAATCACCATGGGGAACTCCAGCTTGGGGAAAAGGTCGATGCCAAGCTGGGTCAGCCCGAAGAAACCAACTCCCACGATGAAGATGAAGAGCATGAGGAAGGTTATTCTTCTTCTTACGGAAAGGCTGGAAAGGCTCATCAGTTCACCACTTCCACGGATCCGCCCTCGGTAACGCTGTTCTGCCCCAGCACGATCACCCTGTCACCAGGCTGAAGCCCGGAAACGATCTCGATGTTGCCGTTGTTGGTCATTCCCACGGTGACATCCCGAAGTATCGACCTTCCGTTTTCGACAAGTGCGACCTGGTAGCCGGACCTTGTTCTTCTGAGTACACTGACAGGAAGGACCATGGCGTCCGCCCGTGAGTCGGTGATTATGGAGACCCTGCCGGAGAATCCCGGGCGGAGGATACCCTCAGGGTCATCGAAGCGAACCTCCGCAGAGACCTGGCCGCTCACAGGGTCCACCGAAGGGGAGACCGCCGTGACCACGCCGGGCACGGATGCGTTGTCCATGGCCGGGATGGTAACGTATGCAGGTTGCCCGGTGGCGATGTCGAAGATGTTCGCCTCGGGCAGGAGCACCCTGGCAACCACGCCGCCATTACCGGAGATGGAGAGAAGGGGGGTCTGGCCGCTCATGTTACCGGCCCTGGCCCATACCCTTCCGACCCTGCCGCTGAATGGGGCCGCGATCCAGGCATTGTCCCTGGTGCTGCGGGCCTGGGTGTAGCCTGCCTGGGCCTGTCTCAGCTGAGCTTCCGCCGCCTCCAGGGCCACCCTTACACCCTCGAGCTCCTGCGCGCTGAGAGCACCCGCCTCATAGAGTGTCTGCATTCTGTCGTAATTGGATCTTGCGTTCTCTGCGTTGGCCCGGGCTGCGCTCACGGAGGCCAGAGCGCTGGAGGTCCCGGCGCTTACCTGCTGATCCGTGTCCATACGCACAAGTCGCTGGCCGGCTTCGATGGTATCCCCTTCGGCCACCAGCACTTCCTCCACGGTTCCGCCCATTGCGGCATAGATAAGGGCTTCCTGGGCCCCTTCCAGCCTGGCGTTGGCATAAACTTCGGATGAGATGGTGGAGGGTTCCATTATCTGGACCCTGACCCTGACCACCCTTTCCTCTTCCTCTTCAGCTCCCGGCGCTCCGCAGGAGGCCGTGATCAGAATGAAGGCCGCAGCAGCGGCTATGAGACCCTTACTCAGTTTTGCCATGAATGTCCTCCTGAACTTCCATTCCGTTCTCGCTGTCAATATCTATGTTCGTGTCGGTTCTGGGAGCCGTTCCCGTACCGCCGTCTATCTCCAGTATCCCCAGTGACCTGGCCAGGTCCGCCTCGGCGGTCTTCAGGGAATAAAGGGCTGAAGCGTTGTTGCTCCGAGCCTGGGTCAGGGCCAGGAAGGCCCCGTCCATGTCAAGTCTCGTTATAAGTCCGGCTTCATATGAGATCCGGGCGATCTCAGCTGCTTCCTCGGCCTGCCCCACGGTGAACTCCGCGCTTTCCACGGTTTCACGGGCCTGCTCAAGGGCGTTCCAGGATGCGACCAGCCCCAGGGATGCGTAGTTCTCTATGTCGTCAGCCTGGGCATATGAGGCCAGGCGCTGATACCTGGCGGACCTGTAGCCGCTGTAGTCGTTCAGCCCGTTGAAAATGGGGATCTGGATGGAGGCGGAAGTGGTCCAGTTCCTGGAGTAATCCTCCCCGGTGATCTCGGCTATGTCGTCTATGGATGCCTGATAGGAATAGTTCGTCTGGAAGACCAGCTGGGGAGCGAATCCCGCGGCGGCGAGGTTAACTCCGGCGTCTCCCATCTCACGTATCTGAACCGCAGTTTCTAGTTCAGGGCTGTTCCGCTCCATTATTGCCCTGGCCTCCTCAAGAGTCCGGGGAAGCTCCACCGGGAAGGGATCGCAGAGGTCTCCCTCGATGGTAACCGGATGGTCCTGCCGGAAACCGAGACTTACAGCGAACGCTGAAAGGGCGTTCTGAAACCCGGCTTCCGCGGCAATGGAGTCCGGCCGCCTGTTCTCGTAGGCCACCTGGCTCTGAAGGAGCTCGAACCGGCTGATGGTACCCGCCTCGTGGCGCTGCAGCGAAAGGCGGTAGCCTTCGAGGGCTATCTCGGAGGCCTCCGTTGCCACATCCCTCATCATTCCGGCCATCAGAACGCCGTAGAAAGACCCTATCACATCGGCAACGGCATCCTGTTCAACCGCGGTGAGGGATGTTTCCGACATGTTCCTGGCGGTTCCCGCCATGGAGGCACCCGCCGGTCCCTGAAGGACCAGGGGCAGAGTTGCGGATACGCCGTAGGAAGACGCCCACTCGCTCCCCATGGGGATGGAACCCAATCCGGGGATGGTCATTTCCTGAACGTCGTGACTCTTCTGGTAGGCCAGGGAGAAATTCACCTGGGGAAGGAACCAGGTCCTTGCGGCGGTGTGTTCCCACTCGGCGCTGCTGAGATCGTTCCTGGCGGCTATAACGTCGCCCCTTCTGCTCAGTGCGGTGTTCACAGCTTCTTCAAGGGTGAATGAGTGCGCACCGGCAAGAACGATGATCGCGGGCATGAAAGCGAATAGTCTTCTCATCGGGAAGCCCTTTCTCCAGTTCCTATGCCGTCAAAGACCATGTTTACGATCCTTGCGGCCACATCTTCCGGATCCATCTGTTTGAAAAATTCGATTCCCTTCACTCGAAGTGCTCCGTCCAGCAGGGAGTTCATCATTCCCATGGTAAGGTGCAGGTCGGCTTCGGGACTTATCTCTCCGGTTTCTTTCGCCCTGAGGAACACCGGTTCCAGTTTGCCGAAGAGGGCGACTATCCTTTCCCGGGACTCCGCTCCGCAGATGGTCTTTGTGGTTGCCATGAGCCTTACCCCGTTGGATACCTCAGGCTGATTCACCGTCTGCCGGATGCGCAGGGCCACTATGTTTTTCAGGGCTTCCCTGAAGGTTATCCCCGGGCGAAGGCAGCTGTTCACCATTTCGCTCAGAGACTCCTCTATGTGCTTCACCAGTTTCTGGTAGAAGCCCACCTTGCTGCCGAAGTAGTAGTAGACCATAGGCTTGGTGACCCCGGCCCTGGCGGCTACTTCATCCATGGAGATCTCTTCAGGCCTCTTCTGGCACAGAATGGCCAGGCCCGCCTCAAGGAGCTTCTGTTGGTTGTTTTTTTGTCTGGGCACCTTTTTTCTCCAGTACTTACTTACGAGTAAGTAAAAACATAAGGGGCGTTTTTCGTTCGTCAACCTCTGTCGTTTTATTGTTGTCGCAAATTCCCACCGTTTCAGGCGGGAACCCCTGTGCCCTTTCCGTGTTGTTTTTCATGTAATAGAATTACTGCCATTAATGACGGGGCCTTCGTCCCGTTCCCGGCACAACACCATCAGATCGAAAGGCTAAGCATGACCCTATTCCTTCAGCTATCCATGGTTCTGCTCTCAGTGCAGGCCGCGGACATTCAGTTCAGCCTCGACCCCTCCCAGGTTGAGTTCAC
>Ga0209408_1002124_pt1 | contig 11508 bp, 4 predicted proteins | sample AD_UKC107_MetaG_FD_184422 | JGI IMG/M metagenome (GOLD analysis project Ga0209408, IMG submission 184422) | Active sludge microbial communities of municipal wastewater-treating anaerobic digesters from Hong Kong - AD_UKC107_MetaG (SPAdes)... | ecosystem: Engineered > Bioreactor > Anaerobic >... | reverse complement strand
AATGAAGATTACGGCAATAATAATTGACGATGAGCCTGATGCTAGAAAATCGTTGCAGATGATGCTCAAGAGCTACTTTCCAAATGATATAGAAATAATGCAGTCGGTTGGGTCGGTTAAGGAGGGAGTAAAAGCCATTAACAGGCATAACCCTGAACTTGTTTTTCTTGATATTGAAATGCCAAACGAATCTGGGTTTTCACTTTTTGAATACTTCCACGAACCCGAGTTTGAGGTAATTTTCACAACGGCACACCAACAGTATGCGCTGGAAGCCATTAAAATTGCAGCGCTCGACTACCTGCTAAAACCTGTTAACCCCGATGATTTGGAGGGAGCAATTGAACGGTTCAGGAAAAGAAACAGGAACTACTCGAAGCTAAAAATTAAAACATTCATTAGCAACCTGGAGAACGATATAGAGGTTAATAGAAAGATAATGTTCCCCGTGCAAAGTGGCTACAAAATTGAAAAGGTTAATAATATTCTTTTCTGCAAGGCCGAGATAAACTATTCGCAAATACATACCGTTAGCGGCCCAAAATATATGGTGGCAACAACCCTGAAAAATCTTGAGGAGCTGCTACCCAACAATATTTTCTTCCGTACGCATAAATCGTACATAATAAACCTTAACCACGTATCAGGCTTTGAGCGTAAAGACTCAACGGTAACCCTTTCTGGAAATCATAAAGTTGATGTTGCCATTCGCCGTACCGATGAGCTGATGGAGAGGCTCTCAAAGTAGCCTAGAATTATGAGGGTCAATTTTTTTTGCATTCTTCTTCTCCTGCCGCTGTTGCTCAATGCCCAGCGGTACTACACCCAGCGAATTTCCATGGACGATGGCCTGCCATCGAATACAATAAGGGATATTTATAAGGATTCCCGCGGGTTAATGTGGTTTGCAACCGAAGCAGGGCTAGTTAGGTACAACGGCAGAGAGTTTACTACTTACACTTCAAAAGATGGTTTGCCCGGCAACAAAATTTGGTCCATAACCGAGGATTCGCTAGGCAACTTGTGGCTGGCCTGCTACGGAAACGGAATTTCAAAGTTCGATGGCAGAACGTTTACCAACTACTCAACCCCCGATGGACTTGTAAACGAGAATGTTCGCGTAGTAAAATATTCTCACAAGCACAAGGGGCTGATGATAGGAACAATATTTGGTTTCTCTTTTTTCAGGGATAGTAGTTTTACCTCGTTTGCCGAAGCGCATGCCGATGACCGCAATTTAATGCAGGTAACATCGTTTATTGAAACCGACACATCGATATACCTTTTAACCTACTGGGACTGCAAGCAATTTCTCTCGTTCAACCCTCAAAAAAACACTTTTTCGTACCTCCCTAACAACCATAGGTTTCATAAGGGATTTCCCTATTCAACAGGAGCATACATAACCCAAAATAACGACACAATTATTGGCCTCTATATACACGGGGTTAAGTTCTACGCAAAAGATACGCTGATTGTAAACGAAAACGTGGGGCAGATCTTCGACTTTGCGGAGGACAATGAGGGTAATATTTGGCTGGCCTCGTGGAATAACTACGATCTTCATAACAAGGACGATAAAGGAGGTGTTTACATCGTAAAAAACTACAAGGAGGAGCACTACAACCAAAAGTTGGGCATTGAAACGGAGCAGTGCTGGAGCCTTTACTTCGATAGCAACGAAGAATTAATGTGGGTTGGAACCGTTGATAAGGGCATTTACCTATGCTCAACCAATGGCATCTTACACTACCCTGCAAAGGAAGTAAACCCAGACGATCCGGTAATTAGAGATGTTTTTGTGGATAATAAGCAAAATATTTGGGTTTCGGCTGGTACAGGTTTATACAAGAACTTTGTTAACTACGATAAAAGTCTGGTAAATAGACTCAACATTAGTTATTTAAGTCGAATTGATGAAGCGATTGAGCAGAAAAGAGCTGAACTGGCTGAAAAGCCGGGTAATAGGGAACAACTTTTAAGTAGCATTAAATCTCTTGTTGAGTCAAAGAAGGAGCGTGTTTCGCAATTCTACCGGTTAAATCAGGATTCACAGGGTCGCATGTATCTTGGAACAAATGTTGGCATTTTCCAATTTGGGAACTCTTATGATTTACAAGAAAAAATTTTCATGAAAACCAGTATTGTTGTAAATACTGAATATTTTTTCCCGAGTAGTAGTGTAATATCGGTTATGTCGTTTTACAATATCGAAAGCTATGATTTAATTAAAAAAGAATACCACTACGGGCCTGCTCTTTTCCGGAAGAATATTACCTACTCCAGCTTTGGGAAGCATCTTAGCTTAAACGGAAATATCTGGATTATTTCCGATACCGATGGGATTTGCAAATTCGAGAACGGTGAAATAATGCAGTTCCCATACCTGCAAGGTCAAATTGAACCTAACCTAAACGCAATTTGCGCTGGTGCGAATGACGATTTTTTTATTGGAACAACAACGGGGAGTATATACCAACTTATACTCAGAAACGATAGTTTAATTGTTGAGAAAACTATTGGAATAAATACTAACCTAACTGGCAGCAAGGTAAAGTGGCTTGCCATGAGTAATAATTTGCTTTATGCAGGAACAAATAAAGGTTTGTTCGAGTTTAACCCATATAATCCTGATGCTAACTTCAGGTTTTTTAACGCTCAAAATGGTTTTTTTGACTACAATGGATATAAAGCAACAACTGATAGCTCGGGGAATATTTATGTTGCTTCCGAGGATAACATCACCAAAATCAAAGCGGGGTTTGGCAGTAAGTTCAACCTATCAGAATCTGGAAATATTGAACTAAACGAGGTGTTTATCAACAATAAACGTGTTGACTGGTGCTCTTTTGCCAGTGCCGAGAAGTGGTGCAATGTTCCCCAAAAAGTAATAAAGCTTGGGCATAATCAAAATAGTATTACTATACAATTCAACCTATTACAGTATTCAAACAATGCCAGTAATCGTTACAGCTACCGCTTGGAAGGAACAAGCATGGATTGGACCGAATTCTCGGCGGAACCCAGGGCGGTGTTCACCTATCTAAATCATGGTAAGTATAAGTTCATGCTAAAGGGTTATAACCTTTCAAACCCAAGCCAGGTTTCATACCTTGAATTTTCATTCCACATTGCTCCTCCCTGGTACAAAACATGGTGGTTTTACTTACTTCTAATTTTGGGATTTATTGCTATGATATTTCTTGCTTACAAAAATCGTATTAAAAAGTTTGAAGAGAAGGCCGCTATTAATTATAGAATATCCGAATTACGTCTTGATGCGCTTAAAGCGCAAATGAACCCACACTTTGTTTTTAATGCATTTAACCCATTGCAAAAATTGATACTTGAGAATGAAACCCGACAAGCCCTAAAATACCTTTCACAGTTTTCCGGGTTAATTAGGAAAACTCTTGATAACTCAACAAAAAAGGCTATTAGCCTTGCTCAGGAAATTGAGTACTTAAATGAGTATTTAAACATTGAACAAATTCGAATGAAAAATTTTTCATTTAGCATTTATATTGATGATTGTATTGATCAGTCCAGTGTTCAAATTCCTCCAATGCTTATTCAACCTATTGTTGAAAATGCATTATACCACGGAATAAGACATCTTAATGGAATTGGAGTCCTAAAAATCTCATTTAATTGCGATATGCAGTTTGTGAATGTTACAATTGAGGACAATGGCGTTGGTCGTGAAAAATCCAAAGAAATAAATAGCAAACAGCGAATAGGACATAAATCATACGGAACCAATATTACAGAGGAAAGGTTAAAATTACTATTCGAAGAATTCAAAGACAATATTTCCTACAATATTGAAGATTTATATTGTAAAAATCAACCAGCAGGTACAAAAGTCAGCATAAAAATTCCTATTAAGTTCGATTATTGAAATATATGAATCAAAATTGGAGGACTTTTTCTTCGTATCGAAAATATTTTTTACGTTTCCATGTCCTCCGGACGATGGAAAGTCAAAAAATATATTTACGAGATTGACTTTCCATCGTTCGCCTGCTTTTTGGCGGACATGGAAACGTCAATCAGTTCATGACATGAAACCAATTCAAACCTTGAGTAGTAAAGTTTAAAAAAATTTAATTCCGGACTAGGGGTAGCCAAAAATTGAGTTGTCATAGGGTTATAAATGATAAATTATTTAATCCTATGAAATCAACTTTTAAACTTTTAACCAAACTTTTCTTCTATCTTTTCATCTACGCAGTTACTTTACTTGCAATTGGCAAAGCGTACTCACAACCAATTACTCAGGTACTAAAAGGAAAAGTTTTTGATATTGAATCGCAGGAAACCTTACCGGGCGCAAACATAATTATTGTAGGTACAAATCCTCTTCTGGGTACAACTTCAGATGTTGATGGAAATTTTAAAATTCCAAACGCACCGCTGGGACGACATTCAACCCAAATCAGCTTTGTTGGATACGATCCGGTTGTAATTCCGGAAATTCTGATTACATCAGGGAAAGAGGTTGTTTTGAATGTTGGGCTTAAGCAAACCATAAACCAGATAAACGAAGTTGTTGTAAAAGCACACTCACGCAAGGATAAGCCCATGAATCCTATGGCTTCAATAAGCGCAAAATCGTTTACGGTTGAGGAAACTCGTCGTTATGCCGGAGGTTTGGATGATCCCGCACGAATGGTTTCGGCTTTTGCCGGAGTTACCGTTGGCAACATTCAGGATAACGCAATTATTATTCGCGGAAATTCGCCCAAAGGAGTTTCGTGGCGATTGGAAGGTGTTGAAATTCCAAATCCAAACCATTTTGCCGGAGGAAATGTTGCAGGTGGCGGCGCAGTTACAATCATGAGCGGACAGCTGCTAGCAAACTCCGATTTTTTTACCGGTGCATTCCCCGCTGAATACGGAAATGCTTTGGCTGGTGTTTTCGACATGAAACTTCGAGTTGGAAATAACGAAACCTGGGAGCATACATTTCAGGCAGGAGTTATGGGAATCGATTTCGCATCGGAAGGTCCTTTCAGAAAAGGAGGAAGATCGAGTTACCTTTTCAATTACCGTTACTCAACTTTCGGTTTACTAAACAGAATGAACATTATTCCTTCATCGCAGGTTCCCGAGTATCAGGATTTATCTTTCAAACTCAACTTTCCAACAAAAAAAGCAGGAACATTCTCCATTTGGGGAATTGGTGCTGTTGACTACAATGTTGAACCGGAAGAGAGAGACTCGTCAACTTGGAATTTCGATTGGGACAGGATTGCCTACGTTTGGAATTTGAACATGGGCGCAGTTGGTATTAACCACAGGATAATAACCGGGGAAAGAACATACATAAACACTGCGCTGGTTGGTTCGGGAACACAGAATATTATGGATTCAAAACGGTTCGATAACAACCTGATTCTTCAACCAAATGGATATTTTCTTGATAAGTCAAGCAAACTGACGCTATGTACATTCCTAAATCATAAAATCAGCGCTCGACACACGGTTAAAACAGGAGTAAACTACAGCTCGTTGTTCTATAATCTTAAAATGAGCGGAACGGTAGATTACAATCCCGATAACTTTCAAAACTTTGTTGATCGCGATGGAGTTAGCGGATACGCTGAACTTTACGCACAATCGAAATATAGCGTAACAAAAAATCTAACGTTGAATACTGGCATAAACTTCAACTATTTTGAGCTCAGCAGAAACTACTCCATCGATCCTCGTGCAAGTTTGAAATGGGATTTTGCACAAAATCATTCTATCGCCTTTGGTTACGGAAAACACAGCCAGCTCGAGGAACTGAAAATCTACCTAATTTATAATGATGTAAACGGAGAAAATCATTTCCCAAATAAAAATCTGGAGCTATCAAAAGCACACCATTTTGTACTTGCGTACGATTGGTTAATCAATGAAAATCTGAGACTTAAAACTGAACCATACTTCCAGTATCTGTATGATATTCCTGGAATTCCAAACAGTTCGTACTCAATGATTAACTTCAAGCAGGATTGGGGTTTGAGTGATTCTCTTGCAAACAACAGCACAGGAAAAAACTTGGGTATTGATATCACCTTTGAACGATTCCTAAATAATAACTATTACTATTTAGTTACCGCATCGGTTTTTGATTCAAAGTACAAAGGCGATGATGGGGTTTTAAGAAATACCCGCTACGACAAAGGATTTGCAGTAAATTTACTCTTTGGAAAAGAGTTTTTTCTATCGAAAAATAGAGTTCTTGGTCTGAATGCCCGACTAAGTTTGATTGGCGGTGAAAGGTTTAGCCCAATTCTTACTGAAGAATCAATCCAGCAAGCACAGGTAGTTTACGATGAAACCCGTGCATTCGAAGAGCAAAGCCCTGCAACCTACAATTTCGATTTGAGCATCACTTACCGAATGAATAAAAGCAGGTATTCAGGTATTTGGGCATTACAGGTTAAAAATTTGCTGGGTTCCCCCATGGACAACGGATACATGTACAATTTCCGCACCGGAGGCCTTGAGCGTTGGCAGGAAAAAGTTATGGTTCCGGTGCTAAGCTATAAGGTGGAGTTTTAAATTTTTCCATAAATATTTCAGGGTTGGTTGTTGAGCGTGTCGAAACAACTAATCCTTTTTTCTTTGTATTATCCCTTTGACACCTTTCGCTAAGTCATATTCTTGAAAATAAAATCCGCGTAAATCAGTCCAATCTTCATAATCCGTATTACATCTTTTTCACATTTTCCTATTGTGTCTATTGTGTCTATTGTGGTTAACCAAAAATCTGCGTAAATCTGTCCAATCTGTTTAATCTGCGTTCCATCTCTTTTTCCTATCTTTGCAACTTCAAAAAAATATCGCAAAACCAACGCATTATGGATTATAACTTTGCCGAGATAGAGAAAAAATGGCAGCAATACTGGAAGGAAAACAGAACCTACAAGGTTGACATTGATAAATCGCGTCCCAAGTTTTATGTACTTGATATGTTTCCTTACCCATCGGGAGCAGGATTACATGTTGGCCATCCGCTTGGATACATAGCATCCGATATTTACTCACGCTACAAGCGTTTACAGGGTTTCAACGTTTTGCATCCAATGGGATACGATGCTTTCGGCTTACCAGCCGAGCAGTATGCAATTCAAACCGGTCAGCATCCGGCAATTACAACCGACAATAATGTTAAAAGATATCGCGAACAGCTCGATAAAATTGGTTTCAGTTACGATTGGGATCGTGAAGTTCGCACATGCGATCCTGAATATTACCACTGGACTCAGTGGGCTTTTGTTCAGATGTTTAAACATTGGTACAATACAAAAACCCAGAAAGCTGAACCTATCAATAATCTGATTACAGAGTTTGAAAAGAACGGAAACTCAACTATTGATGCAGCATGCAGCGAGGTTAAAGATTTTTCTGCCAGCGAGTGGAAAGCAATGAGCGAACGTGAGCAGCAGGAAATTTTACTTTCTTACCGTCTTGCATATCTGGCCGATACAATGGTTAACTGGTGCCCGGCTCTCGGTACAGTTTTGGCAAACGATGAAGTGAAGGAAGGATTTTCAGTTCGTGGAGGACATCCTGTTGAGCAGCGTAAAATGAAACAATGGTGTTTGCGAATTTCGGCTTATGCGGAAAGAATGTTGAACGATTTGGAAACAATCGATTGGACTGACTCTCTGAAGGAAATTCAACGGAACTGGATTGGCCGCTCTGAGGGTGCTGAAGTTACTTTTAAAATAGATGGAACCGACGAAGGAATTGTAGTTTTCACAACTCGTCCCGATACAATTTACGGAGCAACTTTTATGGTACTGGCTCCAGAAAGTGAACTTGTAGAAAAATTAACAACTGCCGAGCACAAGCAAGCTGTTGAAGATTACATTACGCTTGCAAAGCGTAAAACTGAGCGCGAGCGCCAGGCTGAAGCAAAAAAGGTTACCGGACAATTTACCGGAAGCTACGCAATAAATCCATTCACTAAGGAACGAATTCCAATATGGATTAGCGAGTACGTGCTGGCAGGTTACGGAACCGGAGCAATTATGGCCGTTCCGGCACATGATAGCCGCGACTTTGTTTTCGCAAAAACTTTCGGTTTACCAATTATTCAAACTGTTATTCGTCCAGGTGAAACCCCTTCTGACCCTTCAACCTGGGAGGAATCGTACGACGCAAAGGAAGGAATCGTTATCAACAGCGGAATTATCAACGGGTTGGAGGTTAAGGATGCCATCCGCACAATTAACGAAAATATTGAAAAGCAAGGACTTGGTAGCTACAAAATAAACTATCGCTTGCGCGATGCAATTTTCAGCCGCCAGCGATACTGGGGCGAACCATTCCCAATTTACTACAAGGATGGAATGCCTTACACAATCGACGAAAGCAACCTTCCACTTGAACTTCCCGAGGTTGATGCATACCTTCCAACCGAAAAAGGTGAGCCGCCTCTTGGTCGTGCAAAAAGTTGGCAAACCAGCGAAGGTTTCCCTTACGAGCTGAGCACAATGCCGGGTTTTGCCGGGTCATCTGCATATTATCTGCGTTATATGGATCCACGAAACAGCAAAGGTTTGGTATCGAAGGAAGCGAACGAGTACTGGGAAAATGTTGATCTATATATCGGCGGAACCGAACATGCAACTGGACATTTAGTGTACTCCCGATTCTGGAATAAATTCCTTTTTGATTTGGGTTACGTTTGTAAAAATGAGCCGTTTAAAAAGTTGATCAATCAGGGAATGATTCAGGGACGTTCGAATTTTGTTTACAGAATAAAAAACACCAACAAATTCGTTTCGCTAAATCTGAAAAAGGATTACGATGTTACTGAAATTCATGTTGATGTAAACATTGTGAGCAACGATATTCTCGATTTGGACAAGTTCCGTGCATGGCGACCAGAATTTGCCAATGCTGAGTTTATCCTCGAAGATGGAAAATACATCTGTGGATGGGCCGTTGAGAAGATGAGCAAAAGTATGTTCAACGTGGTTAATCCCGATGATATCATTGTTAACTACGGTGCCGATACGCTCCGTATGTACGAAATGTTCCTTGGTCCGCTTGAACTTTCGAAACCTTGGGACACCAACGGAATTGACGGAGTGCACAAATTTTTACGCCGCTTGTGGCGTTTGTATCACGATTCGAACAACGAACCAAACGTTAGCAGCGAATCAGCAAGCAAAGCAGAATTGAAGGCAATTCATAAAACCATTAAAAAGATTTCGGAAGATATTGAGAAGTTCAGCTTCAATACCGGAGTTTCGGCATTTATGATTTGCGTTAACGAGCTCACTGAGCTAAAATGTAACAAGCGTGAAGTTCTGGAGCCATTAGCAATTATTCTTGCTCCATACGCTCCACACATTGCTGAGGAACTGTGGTACCTACTTGGTTATTCTTCAACCATTTGCGATGCAAAATGGCCGGAATACAATGAGGAGTATCTGGTTGAAAGCACTTTTACATGTCCGGTTTCCTTCAACGGAAAAATGCGTTATACAATGGAAGTTCCGTTGAATCTTCAAAAGGAGGAGGTTGAAAAATTGGTTATGGCTCACGATCAGTTTGAACGTTACCTCGATGGGAAACCGATGAAAAAGATTATTGTTGTTCCAAATAAGATTGTGAACGTGGTAATCTAAAATATCCCTAATCTGACAAAAGATTAGTTTTCAAAAAATGTAAATTAGCAAGGTCATTGAGCATGTCGAAATGACCTTGCTTTTTTATAATCATTTTAAGACAGACGCTTGTTAATTGAAATAGAAACCATACAATCCATTGCAGAATCCGTGGGATTCAACGCCTGCGGAGTAAGTCGTGTTGAAAAACTTTCCGAGGAGGAAATTTATATAAAGAATTGGCTTTTGCAGGGAATGCATGGCGAGATGGGCTACATGGAGCGAAATGTTGAAAAACGCATCGATTCGTCGTTGCTGGTTCCCGGAGCAAAATCAGTGGTTTCTGTTCTACTCAGCTATTTTCCCGGAAATCCAAACATATCCACAATTCCTCCTAAAATTTCGCGCTACGCGCTGAGTGTTGATTACCACAACGTAATCAAACAAATGCTTTGGGAAATGCTAAAGCAGATTAGAGAAAATTTTGGAGAGGTAAACGGCAGAGCATTTGTTGATTCGGCTCCTGTGCTTGAGCGTGCTTGGGCTGCAAAATCGGGTTTGGGATGGATTGGGAACAATGGATTGCTGATAAATCCGGAGTTTGGTTCCTACACTTTTATCGGCGAGCTGATTTTAGATATTGAAATTGAACCTTCAAAAAATATTGTTCCAAACCGATGCGGAACCTGCACTCGTTGCATTGATTCTTGCCCTACCGGCGCAATTGTTTCTCCTGGAATTATTGATGCTAGCAAATGTATCTCATATTTAACCATTGAGAAAAAAAGCGGATTAACTGACCTGGAGAAAACCAAATTAAACGGTTGGTGTTTTGGTTGCGATATTTGTCAGGAGGTATGCCCGTGGAACGCTAAAATTAATGTTTGTAGCACTGAGGCAATCAAACCCAAAACCAAAATTTTATCTTTTAATTCAAAGAAATTTTTAGCGCTAAACGAAGAAGAATTCGTAAACATTTTTGGCGATACGCCAATTGCACGAGCCGGTTATAAAAGATTTCTGCATAATTCCTCAATTTGTTCAACTTAAAAACCGGAAAAGTTTATAACTTTCAGGCTAGTTTTACTTGAAAATTTGCACTATGGAACTTAAAGAATTTAAAATATCGCTCAACTCGGGCGAAAAACTTTTTGCTTGGTACGCAGCGCCAGCATCATCTCCTCAGGCTGTAATATGTTTAAGTCATGGTTGGGGCGAGCACTCGCTTCGATATAAGCATTGGGCTCAACGATTTGTTGACAGCGGATACGCTTTCCTTTCCTGGGATCAGTACGGACATGGACAATCGGATGGACAAAAAGGTCACGTAAAGGATTACGAAGTTTTCATGGAATCAATCGACAAAGCGTTGAACATTGCCAGCGAAAAGTTTCCGGGAGCTCCGGTTGTTCTTTACGGTCACAGCATGGGAGGAAATACGGCGATAAATTTTGCCATCAGGCACAACAACCCGTTTAACTTGCTGGTAGCAACTTCACCCTGGCTTCGTTTAGCAACACCTGCCCCAGCTGCACTTAAGGTTCTTGTAAAAGTACTCAATGTAATTTGGCCAAGTTTCCCAATAACCGCTCCGCTAGAAGCGGAAAAAATCAGCCATATTCCGGAGGAAGTTGAGAAGTATAAAACCGATCCGTTGAACCACAGCAAAATAACTCCCCGCCTCTACAAAGTTATTGTTGAATCGGGCGATTATGCGATTGAGCACGCAGCTGAAATAAAAAAAACGATGCTGCTTCTCCATGGAGATGCTGACGAGGTAACCTCATTCGATAAGTCATCGGAACTTGCCGTAAAAGCACCAAACTGCAGCTTCATTCCACGGAAAGGAATGTTCCATGAGCTTCACAACGAAACCCTGCAGGAAGAAGTG
>Ga0209408_1002114_pt1 | contig 11540 bp, 9 predicted proteins | sample AD_UKC107_MetaG_FD_184422 | JGI IMG/M metagenome (GOLD analysis project Ga0209408, IMG submission 184422) | Active sludge microbial communities of municipal wastewater-treating anaerobic digesters from Hong Kong - AD_UKC107_MetaG (SPAdes)... | ecosystem: Engineered > Bioreactor > Anaerobic >... | reverse complement strand
AGTCCAACAATATTTTATTCATTATTCCCGTTATCCATTAAAAAAGAATGAATTATAGAGTGAAAATAGTTTTGCTCTTGTTATATTTGTATGGGAACAATGAATAAAACACTTTTACGTTGTGCGCAAGCTAAGACATAGCAACTTAAACGGAAAAAATGGAGTGAAAAAGAATTGATATGGAAAATAATTTGATGTTATATGCCAACTTTTATCATAATCTAGGCATGAATGTTACTCACATACAGGGAAATCCCAATGAAGAAAAATCATATAAAAGACCAACAGACCCTAAATGGGATAGTCATAATATTGAATATATTAATGCTCAAAATTGGGACAAAGCAACGGGAATAGGAGTTATGCTAGGAGACAATCAATATCGAGCTATAGATATTGACAAAATGTTTTGTGGAAATCAATATTGGGCAGATACCAAAGAAGAAAAAGAGCAAATGTTTTTGGATTTTATACACATTTGTCTTGAATTATTGGGACTTCCTGAAAATTACTCATGGGTAATTAAAAGTGGGAGTCATAACGGGTGTCACATAATAATAAAAGCAGAAGACATTCAAGATTTCAACATTGACACAATATCATATAGTCCAAATTCAAAATTTCGCACACATGATGAATTGCGTCAATTAGGAGCGTGGGGAGATGAGTTTTTAAGAATGGAACTGCGATGGAATGATTATTTAGTATTACCACCTTCAATTCATCCGAGTGGTAATTTATACGAATTTTATTTTAAAAAGACACCCAATTCAGCCCCATTAGCGGTGTCCATTGATAGTTTAAACAATCTGTTAAATTATTTTTGTGCAGACGATGAATATATTGACTGTAATTACAAAGGTGAAAAAATATATTTGGCAAGGCGTGTTAAGCAAATTGAAGGATTTTCAAGTAGATATTGGAATGGTGTATTAAGGAAAACTATTGAAGATGACTATAATTGGCTATCAAAGTGTTATTCAAGTATTGCAATAAATACTCTTGGTGTAGCTTATGCTTTAGGGAAAGGTGTTCAAGCCAATATTGTAAAAGCAAAATCATGCTTTGAACGAGCAAATAATCCTCATGCTCATTTTAACTTGGCTAATCTTATTGCTTGCGGTTGCCTTGATGGAGATATTGAAGAAGTAAATAAGCATTTGACTTTTTGTCAAGAAATTCCACATGAATACAAACAACTTGCAGAAATAAATGCGAAAAAAAAGTTGAAGATAAAGAGAGTACCGCATTATCTATTTTTCGATACGGAAACGACAGGCATCCCTGCAAATTACAATGCGCCAATGAGTGATTTGAAGAATTGGCCACGATTAGTGCAAATTGCATGGATTGCTTGTGATGAAAAGGGTGTTGTTATAGAATCTGCTGAGCACATAATACAACCAAATGGTTTTGTCATACCAAAAGATGCAACAGCACTTCATGGGATTTCAACAGAAAAAGCTATGAGAGAAGGAAAAGACCTAAAAGGGGTACTAGTACCTTTTGCTAAACTGGCAAAAGAATCAAAATTTTTGGTGGGGCATAATATTTCATTTGATATTAACATTGTTGGAGCGGAATTAATTCGGACTGGAGTAGAATGTGTAGTTCAAAATAAAAGTTCTATTTGTACAATGAAATCTACCGTTAATTTTTGCGTATTGCCAGGAAAATTTGGCTATAAGTGGGCGACATTAGAAGAATTATACTTCAAACTTTTTGGAAAATCATTTTTAGATGCTCATTCAGCAATGAATGACATCAAAGCAACGAAAGATTGTTTTTTTGAATTAAAGAAACTCAATATAATATGACAGCATTAGATTTATTTAAACAAAGATTGAGCTTGCTTCGTCCTTTTCTTTCAACTGGAAGTATTGATGAAAAAATGATAGAGCTATTAAAGCCTATACTTGATGAAATAATTACATTTATTGCGTTGCCCATATTTGACGAACATAATTTTAGTGAAATTCAAAGGGTAACTATTAATAGAAATGTATTAAATGGAGAGAATAAGAGTATAGAAACCATATCATTTTTAAAATATCCACCACCAGAATATGTAAGTTATGGTCGAGCAAATGTCAATGGACAAAGCGTATTATATGCTACATTCAATCTAATGACGGCAATAAAAGAAATGAAACCTAATATTGGAGACTTGATAACAATATCAACTTGGACAATACTAGAAACCGCTACTCTTTCAGTAGCTCCTATTTTCAAAATTACAAGTAAGGATGGTATTGTTCACAATGAATTATCTTTGTTTTATTTGAATGAATTTGAAAAATTGAAGAAGACGCTTTCGAAAGATGTGGCAGACCAAAGTGATGAATTAATGGCATTTATGGCTGAATGTTTTGCGAAAAAAGTAGAATACAGAAATAAATATGATTATTACTTAAGTGCTTATTTCGCAGATAGAATATTTGCGGGATTAAATGTTGATGCATTGGTTTATCCAAGCTTCCCAGAAGATTTTGGTTTTTCCAATATTGCGATTAAACCACAATCGTTTGATGATAAATACATATTGAATTATGTAGAAGAATGTATTGTTATGGAAATACCCAATATAAATGGACATATTTACAATCTAAAATCAAGGGCTTCAACTAAAAATTTTAGCAAAAATAAAATTTTCTGGTGAATTTCCTTTATTCGAACATAGCAAATATCTGAAATAGAATGAAAAGTTCTTATCCGAAGGATTAAATTAACAAACAATAAACAAAATGCCAGCGCACAACAAGCGGTTTGGCGCAAGGCGGGGTGTACGCCCGCAGAAAGTTTTGTCGGAATTTGAAAGTTTTGCGCCCGCGCGAACATTTGTGAAACCCCGCCCTGTCGCCAAGCCACCGCCCGTTGGCAACAAGTGTAAAAAGACAGACGAGCAGACAGATACAGAAACGTTAAAATTGAAACAAGTAAGGATTTAGCTTTATGACAGGACAGTGCAAATTTGATGGAAATTTATTTTGTTTTTTTCTTCCCCCCGCTAAAAAAGAAGAAGGAAACCCCACCCACATTGCACACATTGCCAAAGCCCCACGAGCCAACGCTCAAACCAAAGCTTTGCCAAAGAGTGCAATCTTGCCGACACACACGGTGCTAAAATGAAGCTTTATCTGTATTTTTGAAAATAGTAAAAAAAAGAAATTGAAAATATGAGTTTAAATACACAATCACTGCAACCCGTTATAAACTTCCTTTGGACAGTTGCGGATGATGTTTTGGTAAATACCTACCAAAAAGGAAAATACAAAGATGTTATCTTACCAATGGTAGTTATTCGCCGTCTTGATTTGCTTTTAGAGCCTACAAAAGACCAAGTTTTAAAAACATTCAACGAATACAAAGACAAACTTCAAAACCTTGATAGCTTATTGACTAATAGCAAGCACGGTTCGGGATTGGCTTTTTATAATACATCACGTTTTACTTTAAAAAAACTACTTGACGACCCCAAAAACCTGAGAAGTAATTTTGAAAACTACTTGAATGGCTTTTCGGAAAATGTGCAGGACATTATCAAACAATTCAAATTCAGAAATGAAATTGAAACGTTGGACGAAGCAGATATTCTGTTTTCGCTTATTGAAAAATTCTGTTCACCGAAAGTTGAATTGCACCCCGACAAGTTGCCACCCTTAGCAATGGGTTATGTTTACGAGGATTTGGTACGCCGATTTAACGAAGAAAACAACGAAGAAGCCGGAGAACATTTTACGCCAAGGGAAATCATTGATTTGATGACGCACCTTGTTTTCTTACCTGTGAAAGACAAAATTCAACAAGGAACTTATTTGATTTATGACCCTTGTGTAGGTAGTGGCGGTATGTTGACTATTGCCAAACACTTTATGCTCAATCCCGAAGGATTGATTAAAAGTAATTCTACCGTTCATTTATACGGACAAGAAAGTACGCCTTTCATTTATGCGACTTGCAAAAGCGATATGCTTATAAAGGGCGAAGACCCTGACAAAATTGTGTATGGAAGCACTTTGAGTGCTTACGGGTTTGATAAAGATTTGAAATTCGATTTCATGCTTACAAATCCGCCATACGGCAAAACATGGGCTCCAGATAAAAAAGCATTGGGCGTTGGTCCCAAAGGAGCCATTATTGACAAACGCTTTATGCTGAAAGGCAGCTACAAAGAAGAAGCCGTTACCAGCCGTGTGAATGACGGACAATTGATGTTTGTGTTGCACATGCTCAGCAAAATGAAAGATACCGAACTTGGCAGCCGCATTGCTTCTGTGCATAATGGTTCGGCTTTGTTTACAGGCGATGCGGGACAAGGCGAAAGCGAAATTCGCAAATACATCATCGAAAACGATTTGTTGGAAGCTATTGTAGCATTACCCAACGATATGTTTTACAATACGGGCATTCCAACCTACATTTTCCTTTTTACAAACCGAAAAGCCAAAAACCGAAAAGGCAAAGTGCAATTGATAAATGCTACTTCCGAAAAATTTTATTACAAAATGCGGAAGCCATTAGGCAAAAAACGTGTTGAATTTTCAACAGAACATATTCCTGTAATTGAGAAAATGTTTTTGAATTTTGAAGAAAACGAATACAGTAAAATATTTGATAATGAAGATTTCGGGTATGCACAAATAACAGTGCACCGACCTTTGAAAGACGAGAAAGGCAAAATTGTAACCGACAGTAAAGGCAAACCAAAGCCCGACCCAAAACTGAAAGACACCGAAAACATTCCGTTGAAAGAAGATATACAGGAATTTTTTGAACGTGAAGTTTTGCCTTTTGCTCCTGATGCTTGGTGGGATAAGAAAGACACCAAAATTGGATATGAAATAAACTTTGCTAAATACTTTTACAAGCACCAACCGCCAAGAGCGTTGACAGAAATTGCCAAAGACATTTTTGCGATTGAGCAGGAAACAGACGGTTTACTAAAAGAGATAATTGAAGCATGATAGCAACGGCAGTAGAAAATACAAAAACCGCTTTGTTAGGTGATTTCCCATCTCATTGGCAAGTGCTTCGCATTAAAAATCTGTTTCAGGAAATGGACAGCCGAAGCGAAACAGGCAGCGAAGAACTGCTTTCGGTTTCGCATTACACAGGCGTAACGCTGAAACGGGAAAGTTTAGAAAACGAAGACGACCACCTGACCAATGCCGAAAGTTTAGTGGGATATAAATTGGTGCAACAAGGCGATTTGGTTATCAATATCATGTTGGCTTGGAATGGCAGTTTAGGCATTTCGCCATACAACGGAATAACAAGCCCTGCTTATTGTGTTTACCGAATTAAAGGAGACAACAACCCTGAGTATTTTGGCTACCTGTTTAGCACCAATTTATTTAAAGCCGAGTTTCGCAGACACAGCACAGGCATTATTGACAGCCGTTTGCGTTTATACTCCGATAATTTTTTCAGCATTTTTACCGTTGTGCCGCCCAAAGACGAACAAGACGAAATTGTGCAATACATCAAAGCACAAATCGAAAAGATAAACTTGTTTATTCAGAAGAAGCAACGGTTTATTGAGTTGTTGAAGGAGCAGAAATCCACAATAGTTAAATCTAAGTTTTCAAATTCAAATGAAAATTGGAAACGCAGAAAAATAAGTCACTCATTCAAAATAATCGGAAGTGGAACTACTCCTGAAAGCGGAAATTCAGATTATTATGATGATGGTGAAATCAACTGGATAAACACCGGTGATTTAAATGATTGCTATTTAGATAAATGTGAAAAGAGAATTACCAAACTTGCTTTTGAAAAATATTCGACTTTAAAGATTTATCCGAAAGGGACATTATTAATAGCACTATATGGTGCAACCATTGGAAAAGTATCAATCATGAATATTGAAGGATGCACAAACCAAGCCTGCTGTGCGTTGTTTGGAAGTGATACTTTTTACACGGAATTTTTATTTCATTGGTTTATAGCGAATAGGGATATCCTTATTCAAATGAGCTATGGGGGTGGTCAACCAAATATAAGTCAGGAGATTATTCGCCAATTACGGATTTCATGCCCATCAATTGAAGAACAAAAACAAATCGTTTCACACATAAAAACCGAAACCGCCACCATAGACACTGCCATAGCCAAAGCCGAACGGGAAATAGAACTTATTCGGGAATACAAAGAAGCCATGATAGCTGAGGCGGTGATGGGGAAAAGAAGAAATAGTAACTTTGAAAAGATTTAAAATTATGCTTGACCAAGAAATAGAATCAGAATTAAGCTATGCATACTTACATGCTGTTGCAGCAAAGGCAGGTATGAGTTGTAACCAAGGCAATCGCCATGATGATGGTGCTGGTGTTGATGTTGAAGTTACCTATAGAGGCAACACTACCCATCCTTATTTACGACATGTTCAACTCAACATACAATTAAAAGCCACTGTAAAAGATTCTAGAACACATCAGGATTTCTTAAGTTATTTCATGCAAGGAAGCAAACGCTATGATAAATTAAGGACAAATGATAGTGAAATTTACAAAATTTTAGTTGTTCTTTTTCTCCCAAGCGATGCGAATTCTTGGCTTAGCATCAGTCCAGATGAACTTATACTAAAGAAAGCTGCATATTGGGTTTGTTTGTATGGAGCACTGGCATCAACAAATTCTTCTGGGCAGACAGTTTATTTACCTAAAGCCAATCTGCTGACACCTGAAAGTTTAAAGGATTTGGTAGAATTAGCAGTAAATAAAAACGTTTCACTTTATACACAACCTTAAAGCAATGGATAAAATAGATGTCAAAGCATTAGAGATTAGGGATTATGCCATAAGTCAAGGTTGGGCGTTAGTCAAAGAAGCGTTGAAGGATGGGCTTTTTGTATTGAATAGCCCCACAAACGACTTTACGCAATTAATTTTTCCAAAAGACGATAGCATTTCCGAGTATCAAGAAATGGCAATGGTATCAATTAGGCGATTAACTGAATTTTATAAACTACCACTAAATAAAGTAGTTGAAGATATTAGAGAGGTAAATGATGATGTTATTGCTTTGAGGTACTTCTCCGATAGTAAAACAGTTAATTCAATTTCATTTCAAGAAGCTCTTGACTCAATTGATGCCACTAAGCAAGTGCTGTTGTCTGCTGCCAGTACGGTGGTCAACCCCGTTACCTTTCATCCTAAATTAAATAGAACAGAGGCGCAAGATTTAATTAAAAAGGCTCGATTTAGGCATACCGAAGAAGGTAGTTTTATCCTTAAGGTTTCGATTCCATTTGAATTGACGCATGCACCAATACCATCTCTTTTTGGAGAAACAATAGAAACACCATTTAGTAGAAAAGCGATTGAAGTAGTTTCTAAATCGTCAATCATTTTATTGGACACTATTGATTCAGATAGTATTACAGATTTATATAAAATTCAATCAGCCGATGAACACCCTTTAATTTCTTATAATTTCTGTGATGCAGTAAGTAAGCTTTTTGACGAAGAGAGAGAGTTGCCTTTTCAACTTATTTTCAATTGGAGTAAAGCTTCACTAATGAAACTTCCTGCACCTGCTTTGCCTCAAAGAATTACATTTCCATTTTCACACAAAAATAAAATAGAAGAGATTAGAGAGTATTTCACCCCCAAAAGAAATGATTTACAAGATGATTTCATTGCAACAGTAGAAACTTTAGATGGTAGTATAGGTGAAGATGGAAAAAGATCAGGTCCAGTTGTCCTTTCAATACTTTATGAAAATGAAATTATTAAGGCAAGAGTGAACCTAAACAGCGATGCTTATGCAGTTGCAGTAGAGGCTCATAAAAAGGGAGGTTCGTATGTTGAGATAAATGGACTTTTAAAAAGAAACAAAAGGTCAAATACGATTGAAGAGATAAAAACTTTTAAACTCAGAGGGAGCTGATGAAAACAGATACAACAGAAAAAGGATTAGAAGCCCATATAACGCAGCACTTGTGTTTGGTGAACGCTTTCGAAGAAAGGCATTTCAGTAATTACAACCGTGTAGATTGTGTGGATGAAGATTTGCTATTTAATTTTCTGCAAACCACACAGGAAAAGGAAGTATTGAAATTGCAAACCATTCACGGGAGCAATTTCAAAAGCAAGGTTTTGTATCGCTTAAACAATCAAATCAAAACCTTTGGCATTATTGAAGTTTTACGCAAAGGCATTACAGACAATAACATCAAACTCAAACTCTTTTTTGATAAACCCGTTTCCAACTTAAACGAAAAAGATTTAGCCCTTTACAACCAAAACATTTTTTCAGTTACAAGGCAAGTGCACTACAGCACTCAAAACGAAAACTCGTTGGACTTGGTAGTTTTCATCAATGGTTTACCAATCATCACGTTTGAATTGAAGAACGAACTGACCAAGCAAACAGTTAAGGATGCCATCAAGCAATACAAAACCAACCGTGACCCAAGAGATGAATTGTTTCGCTTAGGTCGTTGTATGGTTCACTTTGCGGTGGACAGCGAGCAAATTTGGATGACAACCCACTTGAAAGGCGAAAACACCTACTTTTTACCATTCAACAAAGGCTACAACAACGGAGCAGGAAATCCGCCTAATGCAAACGGCATCAAAACCGATTATCTCTGGAAAGACATTTTAACCAAAGACCGTTTAACGAACATCATTCAGAACTACGTTCAGTTGTTTGAAGAAGAAACGGAAAAGATTTTGCCTGATGGAAAAGTAAAGAAAGAAAAGGTAAAGAAACTTATTTTTCCTCGTTTTCATCAGATTGATTCTGTTGATAAACTTCTCAATAATGCAAAGGAAAACGGAGCAGGAAAACGCTATTTAATACAACATTCGGCTGGTTCAGGAAAATCAAATTCCATATCTTGGTTAGCTCATCAATTGGTTGGCTTATTCGATAAGGGAAATACAAATACTGTTTTTGACACTGTAATTGTTGTAACCGACCGTAAAGTTTTGGATGCTCAAATACGAAACAACATCAAGCAGTTTGAGCAGGTGAAAGGTGTTGTTGAAGCCATTACCGAAGGTAGCAAACAACTTAAAACTGCTTTGGAAGAAGGCAAGAAAATTATCATCACTACCATTCAAAAATTTCCATATATAGTAAACGAAATTGGCGAACTGCCCGGAAATAAGTTTGCAATCATCATAGACGAAGCACACAGCAGCCAAAGCGGAAATACAGCAGGAAAACTAAATGAGACCCTATCAAAAGAAATTGATGAAGAAGATGCTGAAGAATGGACAGACGAAGATGAAATTGTAGAAATAGTAAAAGGCAGAAAAATGTTATCAAATGCGAGTTATTTTGCTTTTACTGCAACGCCTAAAAATAAGACACTCGAATTGTTTGGCGAAAAATACAATGACAATGGCAAAGAAAAATTCAAGGCATTTCATCTTTATTCAATGAAACAAGCCATTGAGGAAAATTTTATTCTTGATGTATTGCAGAATTACACGACATATCAAAGTTATTACGCACTATTAAAGAAAATTGAAGACGACCCAGCTTATGACAAAAACAAAGCACAAAAGAAACTGAAAATATTTGTTGAGAGTCACGAACACGCCATCGCAAAGAAAACCGCATTAATCATTGACCATTTTATGGATAGCGTTATTCGTCAGAAAAAGATTAATGGACTGGCAAAGGCTATGGTTGTTACAAGTAGTCGTAAGAATGCAGTAAAATACAAAACAGCATTTGATAATTACTTGGCTAAAACCAATAATCCATACAAAGCAATTGTAGCATTTTCAGGCGATATAGACGGAGAAACGGAATCTTCTTTAAATCATTTTTCAAGTGCTTCTATTCCTGACGAGTTTAAAAAATCAGAGTTTCGTTTTTTGATTGTTGCCAATAAGTTCCAAACAGGCTTTGACCAACCGCTTTTACACACAATGTATGTTGACAAGAAATTAGGCGGTGTAAATGCTGTTCAAACACTTTCGCGTTTGAATAGAACAACGTCAGGCAAAAAGGACACATTTGTTTTAGATTTTGCCAACGATGCAGAAGAAATTAAAAAGTCATTCGACCCGTTTTTCGAAACAACAATTCTTGGTGAAGCAACCGACCCAAATAAATTATTTGACTTACAAGCTGCTTTAGATGCGTTTCAAGTTTATACACCTGAACAAGTACAGGAATTTTCTCAAAAGATTATTGCTAATGTTCCAGTTGACCAATTACACACAATTTTAGATGCAGCAGCAGAAGTTTTTAGAGCAACTTTAAACGAAGAACAACAAGACGATTTTAGAGCAAAATGTAAGACTTATGTTCGATTATATGTATTCCTTGCTCAAATAGTACCTTTTGTGAATCCGTATTTAGAACGACTGTACTTGTTTTTAAACCACTTGCAAAATAAACTTGGAAAGCAACGAGATGAAGATTTGGCACAAGGGATTTTGGATAATATCGACATGGAAAGTTACCGACTACAAAAAGAAGGTGAATTTAATATTCAGTTACAGCAAGGTGATGAATTGAAGCCAATTCCAACAGATATGAGAGGCAGTGCAGCAGAGCCTGAAATGGAATATCTTTCAAACATTGTGAAAGCATTTAATGATAAGTTCGGAACCACTTTTACAAATGAAGATAAAGTTCGGAAAATGACTCAGGATTTAATGCAAGATGTAAAAGACGACAAATCTGCAATGGACAATATTAGTGCATCATTGAGTAGAAATGACCTTCAAAATGCACAGATAACTTTTGCCGATATTTTGAAAGAAAAAATGATAAATCATATTGACAGCAACTTTGAAGTGTTTAAGGAATACAATGATAATCCAGAATTCAAAGCATTTTTAGCGGGACAAATGTTTAAAATATTGATTAATGATTTGGCAAAAGCAGTATAGCCAACGCACAGTCGTAAGCACATTTGCAAGCCCACACGAGCCAACGCTCAAACCAATTTTTGCGTTAAGTGAGTGCAGAGCCAAACTTGTTTGAGCTATGCCGAACGTAGCAAAAATCAGCTGAGCTAAAGGCTTGCAAAAGAGCTTCCGCCTTTCCTACCCACGTAACCGCCTTTCAGGACGGTTTTAGGCTTGCCCTCGCTCAAAAAAACAAAATAAATTTGTGCTTCGTGGATAGGTTGGTGCAGATTGAGAACGACAAGAAAATAAAGGCTAAATAAATGAATAACAGACGGATATGAACGAACACCAGTTGCCAACACGCGGTATAGTTAATTGCCGGTGCAGTGCGTATTCGAGCGGCACAGCCCGTATCAAAAGTAGTTGTAACTTGATAGGAAAGTGCTTCGAAATCGGCAACTAACCATACCGCCAACCGTTACCTGCCATATTAAAAACGACGGTGCTAAAAGAAAAAGTTCGTACATTTGCAGACACAAAAATATAAGCGACACGAAATGTAAAATTTAATTTCTTTCAGACAAATCAGCACAACAACCGCAAAGTGGTTGCTGTATTGTTTCATTTTTAACGAAAGGAATTATGCTTACTTTACAAAACATTTCATATACACACTCTAACAAGGATTTACTGTTTAGCGAGATCAACCTGACAGTA
>Ga0209408_1002111_pt1 | contig 11556 bp, 12 predicted proteins | sample AD_UKC107_MetaG_FD_184422 | JGI IMG/M metagenome (GOLD analysis project Ga0209408, IMG submission 184422) | Active sludge microbial communities of municipal wastewater-treating anaerobic digesters from Hong Kong - AD_UKC107_MetaG (SPAdes)... | ecosystem: Engineered > Bioreactor > Anaerobic >... | reverse complement strand
TCCTGTAGCACGGGTAGTACCTGGATAGATGAAAAGGTGTTTCCCTGCCGCAGGTGTCCGCCACCCACCTTGCCGCTTCCAGCACCTCTTCCTCTCCGTCGTTGTACCCGGGTATGAGAAGCCATGTAAGCTCCAGGTGGCAATGGCTTTCAGCAACCATGGCGATGGAGTTCTTCACGGTTTCCAGGTCTCCTCCGCAGATATCCCGGTAGAACCTGTCGCTGTATGACTTCAGGTCGATGTTCCAGGCGTCGGTTACCCCTATGAGGTCCGCCAGGGGACCGGGGTTCACATAACCGTTGGAGACCATCACCGCGATCCCTCCCCGTTCCCTGACACGGGGCGCAGTGTCAAGGATGTATTCGTACCAGATGGTGGGCTCGGAATAGGTATATGCGATGCCGTCGCTCCTTGAGAGGGCCAGTTCGACCAGTTCTTCCGGGGGAACATAGATCGTCCCCGGGGACTCATCCTGGCTGATGTGCCAGTTCTGGCAGAACAGACAGGTTAGATTGCATCCGTTGGGACCGGTGGAGAGGACCCTGGAGCCAGGGCGGAACCTGGATAAGGGCTTCTTCTCGATGGGATCCACGGAAAGTGTGGTGCACATGCCGTAGCCGGGGTTCTCGAGCCCCCGTACCCTGCAGAAGCCCACAGGGCTGGAATCGGTGAAAACGCAGCCTCTGGGACATATGCCGCATTTCACTCCGCCGCCCATGGAACCTCCCCGAAACGGTGCACCTGGCAGGCGCCCTGCCCGTCTTCGACGATCACTATGATACCCGTGTACAGTTCTTCGGGAAAAGACCCGGCGGCATCGGGCCCGCCCACAGCCGCAGCCGTTGCCATTGCATCGGCGGTGGCGCAGTCTGGCGCCACGACCGTGGCGCCTGCGGCGGCTCCCGAGGGATAGCCTGTATTCCTGTCAAGAAGATGGCTGTACCTTACTCCGTTCTCAATGAAGAAGCATTCGTAGTCGCCGCTGGTGGCAACGGCTCCTTCTGTGATGGATACCACGCCGGCCAGGGAGTCGTTCCGCGGGTGCCGGACGCCTATGTTCCAGACCCTTCCCGTGGAGCTTCCGCACCTTACCTCTCCCCCTACTTCCACCAGGCATTCCTCGGCTCCCATTTCCATGAGGAGGGTCCAGGTCCTGTCCACTGCCCAGCCCTTGGCAACCGCCCCGAAGTCCAGAAGACCCCCTGAATGCAGGAGGATCGAATCTTCAGTGATGGTGACCATATCCTCCCAGCCAGTGACGGCGAGGACCTCATTGATCCTGGCTGGGTCGGGAACGGAATCTGCCCCGGGGAAACCCCATACCTCCACCAGGGCCCCCAGTGATGGATCGAATGAGCCGCCTGTGGCCGCCACCATGGTATTACTGAACCTGGCAAGCCTGCCCAGCTCGCTCTCTGAGGATATGCTGCCAGCTGTGTTAAGATGGCGAAGCTGACCCGTATCGGAGAAGCGGCCCAGCTCACAGTCGATGTGGTTCAGCAGCGAGTCAGCCGCCGACATCATTCCGGGTATGTCTTCCTCCGGAGCCCTCACCACCACCGTGGCGAATGTGCCCAGAGCTGGGAATGTGCGCCTGGCCTCCGGGTTCTCGCCGTGCAGGAACCTTACAGCAAAAGCGGCTGCAAGTGAAAGGGCGAGAACTCCGGCAAGGATGCCCGGAGCCCTGTTCCTTCTCAGCGTCCGCCGTCCTCGGGGCCGTAGCGTGTGTGGTAGCTGCAGTACTGCGAGCCTGAGGTGGAGGGTTTTCCGCATACCGGGCACTTCCTGGCGGGACCCTTCTTCTTCTTTGGCTGCGGCTTCCTGTTGGGTATGAGGAACTCGGTTACCCTTAGAAGCCCTGCAAGGGCAATGGCGAAGATGCCCCATTTACCGAGCTGCCAGAATCCGGTTTCAGGGCCAAGGAAGAAAGCGGCGCACCACATCAGCCCGCCTGCGATCACAAGGAATCTCTCGAATGCTCTCATTACCCTCCCTTCCTAGAGAAGATCGGTAAAGCTTATGAGATGGTTTGCCGCGAGAACGCCAATTCCCGCTTCCATGTAGTCTTCGGTGAAGAGCAGTGCAACGCCGCCGGCCTCGATGAGGATGTTCACGATGGGAAGCCCTTCCCCGGCGCAGGCCTGACCCCAGCCCGGGAAGACCAGGGACTTCCAGGCGCAGCCGCTCTCCTGGATCACTGTCTGAACGGTCTGGGGAGGAAGGGGAGCGCCGTGTATCTCGGGAAGGGGGCTCTGGTTCACCACAGGGAAGCCCAGGGTGCCCACCTCCACCTCCCGCACCGGAGTAACGGCCCAGAAGGCCATGGGATCCATGCTGCCGTCAAGTAGGCTGTCAACCCTGCTCAGGGGCACCGTAACGGATATCCAGCCCATCTCGTCCGGGGTTATGAGGTCGATCTGGAAACGGGATATTCCACCTGAGCCATGGGTGCGCATCCGGCTCCTTATCACCGAGAAGAGCCGTTGGACCGCATCGCTGTATATGGAGGCCGAGTAGCTTACCTGGCCCTGGATCATCACTGCTTCAGGGGTTACCGTATCCGCCAGCATGGAATGCCTGGTGCACTGGAAGCTGATGCCGGCCCTTGCCGCCAGCTGCATGGTGGTCTCCCCCTCGGAGGATACCGTTTTTATGCTGTATACGCTTATTCTGGGCTCGCCGCCCACAAGGTCCTGCACTATACCGAACTCAAGGGGGGTCTGCGCCATGGCGGAAGCCGCCAGGATGACTATGAGAATGGCTCCGTACTTCAATTGCTCCTCCGTGTGTTTTCCACCCCGATGCCAAAGAACCTGCGCCAGTTGGATCCGGCAACCTTGTTCACATCCTCAGTGCTCCAGCCCCTGCCTCTCAGGGCCTCGATCACCGCCGGCCAGCTGTCGGCTCCGGTGATGCCCCCGGGCAGGGCTGTTATTCCGTCGAAGTCGCTCCCGAATCCCACCGAATCCGTGGAGGTGAGTTCAGCAATGTACTCGATGTGGTTGACCACCGATTCGATGGTGGCTTCCTCACCCTTTTCCTCCAGGAAATCGGGAACGAATGTAACACCTGTCACGCCGCCTGAATCGGCGATGGCCTTAATATCCTGGTCGGGCAGGTTCCGGCCTTTACCCTCGCAGAGCTTTCTTGCATTGCAGTGGGTTGCGCATAGGGGCAGGCCGGTCCTTATCAGACTGGCCCTGGACCGGTCGTTGAGATGGGATACGTCGATGGCGGTTCCGTCTTCGGCGAACTTCATGGCGAGCTCCCTGCCCGGGCCGGTAAGGCCCATTTCAGAACCTATTCCCCCTGCGTACGGGTTGTCTCCGTTCCAGGTAAGGCTTGCCACCAGTGGTCTTTCCGGAACCCTCCAGCCTTCCCAGAGGGGCAGACACCCCTCGATGGCGAAGAAGAGCCTTGTGGGATGGTACTCCCTTATTTTCAGGAAGGTTTCCACTCCAATGTCCCAGATCTCCTTTTCCCGCCCCTTGTAAGGCTCGGTACACACAGCCATTACCTGATGCGTAACACCGCCTTCGGCGAGCCTGGGCCCGTCCACATGAGCCGAGGGGTTCCCTTCCTGGAAGAGATCCCCCGTTCCTTCTTTTACAAGGGTGTCGCAGTGGGCGTCGAAAATGCCCACATTAATCGGGGAACTCACTCTGTCTCCACCGTTTCGCCCTGGGGCGACAGGAATATCCCGGTGAAGACCCTTGAGAATTCCCCGGCCCTGGACATGAGGAGGAGTATCACAGCCAGAAGGATGAGGTAGATGATCACCCTGCTTCCCGAGCTCCTGGGCCCGTGCCTGTTCCGCCAGTCTTCGTGGTAGGACATCAGCGTATCAGGCGGGTCTGTCTGAAGCTGTGGGGTATGGATGGGAAAACCGGTACATGAAGGGTGTCGTTCCACTCCACCACGAAGGAATCCCCGCTGAAAGCCCTTGTGGTAAAGACCCTTCCCGTGGACTCCTCGTACTCCCTCCACCTGGCCAGGAACTCCAGCCGCTTCGCCTGGGTGTTCTGTATGCGGTTCACGCCGTCCACCACTTCGTTGAGGTCCTTGCGGAGGGACGCGGGTTGGAGGATATAGAAATCTATCAGCTTCCATCCCCAGAGGGCCACGAATACGAAAAGAACCATCCAGAGCAGGCATCCGGCCTTGTTGTCAACCATTTTCCCTTCCTTCTCACCAGCCTGAAAGGCATCTTCGTGCTATCTGTGCGGATATCTTTTCCACGACCCTGTCCCTGGCGGCTTCATAAGTTTCCGCTGCCGGATCGTAGAGTATCCATTCCGACAGGGTCTCGTCACTGATAATGTACTCATTGTCGCCGGCTGAATCCATGCTCACGGTTACCCGGATCTCCAGACGATACTCCTCGACCTCCTCCGAACCGGTATAGCTCACCGCCGTCCTTCCGAAGTAGTTCACAGTTCCTTCGATGGTGGCGTCGGGGGACTCGTTGTCAATGGAAAGCCTGCCGTCGCGGACGATCGCGTCGGTGACGAGGGCGGTTATCTCCTGTTCGAGACCGTACTCCGTCACGGTGCTTCGGAACTGCCGCACCCTTACGGACTGTATGCTATCGGGAAGGGAGCCCCGGAAGCTGTAGGCGCAGCCAACGGCAAGGGCCATGAGCAGCGCGGCCAGGCTATATGCCCGTGTGACCAAAGCCGCCTTCGCCCCTTTCGGTTTCCTGCAGGGAGTCGGTCTCCACGAGGGTTACCGGTTCGACCCTGGAGAGTACCGCCTGTGCGATCCTGTCGCCGCGGTTCACTGTGAAGGGTTCGCCGCCCAGGTTCACCATTATCACCCCCACCGTTCCCCTGTAGTCCGAATCCACCGTGCCCGGGGAATTGAGGAGGGTGATTCCGTGCTTCAGCGCCAGACCGCTCCTGGGCCGTATCTGCCATTCGTAGCCCACGGGTACCGCAACCTTCATACCGGAGGAGACAAGGGCCCTTCCACCGGGGGGTATGGTAACGGGTTCACTGATGGCCGCCCTGAGATCCACCCCGGCGGAATGCTCGGTGGCCGGCCGGGGAAGTGGCAGACCACTGTACTCCTCGAGAAGCTCCACCTGCACCCGGATCATTACACCTCCAAAAAAGGGGCGGCCCGGCGGGGCCGCCCCTGTCTCCTGAACTAGCTTTCCAGACCGCTCTGGTCAACGTCCTTCATCAGAAGGTCGATCTTGCCGTCGTCGCGGATCTTGTTAACCTTCACGCGAACCCGCTGACCCCTCTTCAGGACAGTTGATACATCGTTGATTCGGTCTTTGCTGATGTTGCTGATGTGCACCAGACCGTCGGTACCGGGCATTATCTCCACGAAGGCGCCGAAGGTCTGAATGCTCACCACGGTTCCCTCGTAGACCTTGCCTATCTTGGGGGTACCCACGAAGCCCTCTATGAGCTCCAGGGCGTGGTCGGCCTTCTCGCCGTCGTTGGTGAGGATGGTAACGGTACCGTCGTCGTCGATGTTGATCTCGGCGCCGGATTCCTCGGTTATGTACCTGATGTTCTTGCCGCCGGGGCCTATGAGCTTGCCTATCTTATCTCGGTCGATCTGTATGGTGATGATCCTGGGTGCGTACTGGCTGAGCTCTTCCCTGGGCTTCGAGATGCAGGCGTTCATCCTCTCCAGGATGTGAAGCCTGTTCTCCCTGGCCTGGAGGAAAGCTCCTGTGAGGAGTTCCTGGGAAACACCCTCCACCTTCAGGTCCATCTGTATCGAGTTCACTCCCTTGGAGGTGCCTGCGATCTTGAGGTCCATGTCACCCAGATGGTCCTCCACACCGGCGATGTCCGAGAGAACTATGGACCTTTTGCCGTCGGTGACCAGACCCAGGGCTATCCCCGCCACATGCTCCCCGATGGGAACTCCGGCGTCCATAAGGCAGAGGGATGCTCCGCAGATGGTTGCCTGGGAGGATGAACCGTTGGACTCCAGGATGTCCGAGACCACCCGGACGGTATAGGGGAAATCGCTGGGAACGGAATCTGCCACAGCGGTTTCCGCAAGGTGACCGTGACCTATCTCCCTCCTGCCCGGTCCCCTGACCGGCCTTACCTCACCAACGCTGAAGCTGGGGAAGTTGTAGTGGAGCATGAAGTTCTTCTTGTATTCTCCCAGGAGCGCGTCTATGCGCTGTTCGTCGCGGTCGCCGCCGAGGGTGGCGGCGCAGAGGGCCTGGGTCTCCCCTCTGGTGAACAGTGCGGAGCCGTGTGTCCTGGGAAGCACTCCCACCTCGCAGGATATGTCCCTGACCTCGGTTCTCTCCCTGCCGTCGTACCTTATGCCGTCGGTGAGAAGACGCATGCGGACATACTCCTTCTCGGCCTTGTGAAGGGCCTCGGAGGTGTACTTGCCGTAATCCTCGTCGCTCTCCTCCACCGGGAACCTGGCAGCCACCGCATCCTGGGCCCTCTCCTTCGAATTGGCCATGGCGCGGGCCATGTTCTCTTTGTTACCCTGGCCGTAAACCTTGGAAAGCTCGTCAGCCACTATATCGTAAACGGTTTCATAGAGGCCTTCGGGAAGGATCTTCGGCTCCACAGGCTTCTTCTCTTTTCCAACGGTCTGCCTCAGCCTGATCTGCAGATCGTTGATCTTTGAAGCCTCAGCGGCGGCCATGGAGATAGCCTCGGCTATCACATCCTCGGGAAGTTCCCTGGAATGGCCTTCAAGCATAACGACTTCCTTGCCCTTAACCGCCACCACCAGTTCGAGATCGCTCTCTTCCATCTGGGCAACGGTGGGGTTGAGAACGATCTCTCCGTTGACCCTGCCTGCCCGAATGGCGCTTACAGGACCCTCCCAGGGTATGTCGGAGATCATCAGTGCGGCGGAACCGCCGATGAGGCCAAGGAGGTTGGGGTCGTTCTCTCCGTCGGAGCTGAGCACCAGGCAGTAGACCTGTGTCTCGTCGTTGAACCCGTCGGGGAAAAGGGGCCTGAGGGGCCGGTCGATGAGCCTGGCGGTAAGGACTTCCTTCTCGCTGGGCCTTCCCTCTCTCTTGAAGAACCCTCCGGGGATCTTGCCGGCGGCGTAGGTCCTCTCCCTGTACTCTATGGTAAGGGGGAAGAAACCCATGTCCCTGGCAGCGGGTTCGCTGCAGGCAGCCACTAGAACGGCTGATTCCCCGTACTGCACGTAAACGGCTCCGTGGGCCTGTTTGGCCATCCTGCCCGTTTCGATGGTGAGTTTGCGTCCTGCTATCATCTCTTCAACGATTGTTTTCATGCTTTCCTTCTTCGTTCACTTCTTGCCCGGGCCGTCGCCCGGCTTTCACCACGGACCCGTTTCTCGAGGTTCACTACCTTCTCAGACCCAGTTCCTTCACCACAGTTCTGTATCTCTCCACGTCCCTTGACTCAAGGTAGTTCAGAAGCCTGCGCCTCTGACCCACCAGCTTCAGCAGACCCCTGCGGAAGTTGTTGTCCTTGGGGTTCGCCTTTGCGTGCTCGGTGAGCTCCTTGATCCTCTCAGTATGGATAGCGATCTGGACCTCGGTCTTGCCGGTGTTCTCCTCGCTGCCCCCGAACTTGATCGCAAGCTCCTTCTTTCGTTCGCTGCTCAGTGCCATTCTTTCAGTACCTCCATTGAGATTTCCATATCGTTCTTTATCTGCTTTGCCAGTTCCTCCGCCGTGCCAAAGCTAGTGGGTTTCCTCAGGAAGGAAACGAACTCGACCTTGGCGGCGGTTCCGTACATGTCTCCGGAAAAACCGGGCACATGCACCTCAACCAGGTGCTTCTCGGGAACAACGAAAGCCACGGCCCCAAGGGGACCGGAGCCCATGTCGGCGAAGACTGCGTAGCTTCCGGCCGGTGGCAGCAGTTTCGAACCCGGCACCCTCAGGTTGAGGGTTGGAAATCCGAGTTTCCTGCCCAGTCCACGGCCTCTGGAGACCACGCCTGTTGCTCCATAGAGGCGACCCAGCAATTCGGAAGAACCCCGGAGGTCACCCTGCTCCAGGAGTTCCCTTATCCTTCCGCTCTTCACCGGAATGGAACCCACGGTGAACGGTTCCACCACCCTCAGACCGAGACCGAGATGGCCGAGGCCTTCCTTAAGGGTTTCCGTGGTTCCAAGGGCCCGGTGGCCGTAGCGGAAGTCGTACCCTACTACAAAACCGTCGAAGGGGCCAATCTCAGCGAGAATGCCTGGAAATTCACCGTGGGGCATTCCCTGGGTAGCCGCATCGAACGGAAGGGTAATAATACTAGATATACCGTTGCACCGCAACATTTCATAACGTTCACCGGCGGTTGTCAGCCTTCCCCTCCAGACACCCCTTCCGGTCACCTGTCTGGGGGCGGGTTCGAAGAAGACCATTCCCGGGTCCTCCCCGGCTTCATGGATAACCCTCATGTGACCCAGGTGCATTCCGTCGAAGGCTCCAACGGCCGCGTACCTCATGTAAGTTCCTCCGGAAGGACCAGCACAGTGGAAGGATGAACGGAGCCCTCTGAACCGTGACCGACGGCTATCAGATCACCGGAAGGACCCAGAAGGGCAGCGTTTCCTGTGAAGTCCCTTGAGATGTCGCTGCCGTGGGCTACGGACCTGGCCTCTTCCATGGTCAGTTCCAGGGAACTCATCACCCTTCCGGCGGCTTCGGCCATTGTAAGGAACCCGCCGGACCCTTCATGCTCCCCCTGGGCTTCATTCAGTGAGAACGGGCCGGATGCGGTCCTTCTGATATGCTCCGCGGCGGCGCATGCTCCCAGGGCTTCGCCAAGGTCCCTGACCAGGGCGCGCACATATGTTCCGGGGGAAACGGTGGCGGAAAGATCCATTCTGCCTTCCAGCATGTCTCCCCTCACCCAGTTCTCCACGGTTACGGTCCTGGATGGCATCTCGGGCCTTTCGCCGCTCCTGGCCAGGGCATAGCCCCGTTTCCCGTCCACCCTCACCGCGCTGAAGAGAGGGGCCCTCTGCTGGAAGGTTCCTGTAAGGCCCTCAAGGGCTTCATCCACCATTTTTACGGTGAGACGGGAGCAGTCACAGGTGCCGGTTACCTGCCCGGATGTGTCCAGGGTATCGGTGGAGATGCCGAAAACCGCGGTGAAGCAGTAGTCCTTGGTGCCCCCGGACAGGTACGGCGCAAGCCGGGTGGCCCTCCCCAGAAGAACCACCAGGAGTCCGGTTGCGTCGGGGTCAAGGGTTCCGCAGTGGCCGTACTTCCTGAAACCCAGGGCCCTGGCCACCGAGCCTGCGGCCTTCCTGGAGGTAACTCCGGCGGCCTTGTCCAGCAGGAAAACGCCGCCGGTCAAGACCCGTTAACACCCGTGTCCAGTGAACGGAGCAGTGAGAGAACCTCCTCACCCCTCCTTACCGAATCGTCCCATACGAACCGGAGGGTGGGCACCGTCCTGGTGCCCATCCTTCCGGAAAGGTGCTTCCTTATGAAACCGGAGGCCCTGATCAGCGACTTCATCGTATCCGAGGTCTCCCCTCCCCCGTCTTCCAGGGAAGAGATGAAGATCCTGGCGAAGGAGCCGTCCGAGGAGAGTTCGACCCTGGTTACAACAACGCTGTCGGTCCTGGGGTCTGACATCTCCCTGGATATAATTTCAGCAAGGTGCATCCGTATCAGGCCGCTGAGCTGTTCGTTCTTCCTCTGCTTCACTCCAGCTCTCTCGCTATCTTGACTATCTCGAAGCTCTCGATGGTGTCGCCGACCTTGATGTCGTTGAACCTCTCGAGCCCTATGCCGCACTCGAAGCCCGCGGCCATTTCCCTGCGGTCCTCCTTGAAGTGCTTGAGAGAGGATATCTCGCCCTCCCACATGACCACTCCATTGCGAACCAGCCTTGCCCTGGCGTTCCTCCTGATCTTCCCGGCTATGATGTAGCAGCCGGCTATGACGCCTATTTTCGGGACCTTGAAGGTGTCCCTGACCTCGGCTGAACCCAGGAACTCTTCCTTCTCCTCGGGTTTGAGCAGGCCGCCCAGGGCTTTCTTTACGGTATCCTCCAGGTCGTAGATAACATTGAACGTACTTATCTCCACACCTTCCTCCGCTGCCTTCTCCCTGGCCCTCAGGTCCGGCCGGACCTTGAAGCCCAGGATAACGGCGTTGGAAGCCGAAGCCAGGTCCACGTCGCTCTCGGTTATTCCCCCTGCGCCGCTGAGGATCACGCTGACTCCGACTTCGTCGGTCTGGAGCTTGGAAAGGGTATCTACGATGGCCTCCGCCGAGCCGGAGACGTCGGACTTCACTATTACGTTCAGCACCCTCTCGCCGTCGGCAGAGGTGGACCAGAAGTCCTCGAGGCTTACCTTCCGCCTGGCGTGAAGGACCCTCTCCCTCTCGACTATCTGCCGCCTCAGGGCTACCTTCTTTGCTTCTGATTCGCTCTCAACCACCACGAAGGAATCCCCGGCATCCGGGACTCCAGGGGATCCCAGGAGCTGAACCGGATAGCCCGGCGGAACCTCAGAGACCTCTTCGTCGTTCTCGTCGAACAGAGCCCTTGCCCTTCCGGAATACTGCCCTGCAACGAAGCAGTCGCCTTCGCGGAGCGTGCCGTCCTGCACCAGTATGTTCACTATGGAGCCCCGCCTGGGATCAACCCTGCCCTCAAGCACGGTACCCTTTGCCGGCCGGTCGGGATATGCTTCCAGCTCCATCATCTCGGCCTGCAGCAGTATCTTCTCCAGCAGGTCATCGATCCCCTCACCGGTCATGGCGGACACCTGAGCGCACTGAATGCTGCCGCTCCACTCCTCCACCAGAACGCCGTTCTTGGAGAGGTCCTGCTTCACGAAGTCGGGATTGGCTGTGGAGAGGTCCATCTTGGTTATCGCAACGATGATGGGAATCTCAGCCGCCCTGGCGTGCTCGATGGATTCCTTCGTCTGGGGCATCACCCTGCTGTCGGCGGCAACTACCAGGACCACGATGTCGGTGACCATTGCGCCCCTGGCCCTCATTGCAGTGAAGGCCGCGTGACCCGGGGTGTCGATGAAGGTTATCTGCCTGTCTTCATCCACATTTGCCACATAGGCGCCTATGTGCTGGGTTATACCGCCGGACTCGGTGGAGATCACATTGCTGGATCTTATGCGGTCCAGCAGGGCGGTCTTGCCATGGTCCACATGGCCCATGATGGTGACCACAGGAGGCCTTTCCTCGGCTTCGCCCTCGCCGGCGGAGACCCTTGCTTCCTCAAGCCTTTCAGCTCCGAACTCGGCAACTTCCTTGATCTTGAAGCCGTGTTCCTCGGCAACCAGCGCGATGGTATCGGTATCCAGCCTCTGGTTGGCGGTGGCCATGACCCCCAGGCCAAGGCAGGTGGCTATTATGGTATTCACAGGGATGCCGGTCTGGGCAGACAGCTCGGAAGGGCTGGTGAACTCCGCCACGTTGATTACGGAGTCGTCGCCTTCGGCAACGGCGCGCTGCTCGTGCCTTTCCTGCTTCTCCTTCTTGTACCTGGTCTTCTTGCTCTTGCGGGTCTTCGTTTTCCCCGCGTCCATCTTGGCAAGGGTCTTCTTGACGTTCTTCACGGTTTCGGCGGAGACCACGGTCTTTTTCTTGCG
>Ga0209408_1002095_pt1 | contig 11645 bp, 7 predicted proteins | sample AD_UKC107_MetaG_FD_184422 | JGI IMG/M metagenome (GOLD analysis project Ga0209408, IMG submission 184422) | Active sludge microbial communities of municipal wastewater-treating anaerobic digesters from Hong Kong - AD_UKC107_MetaG (SPAdes)... | ecosystem: Engineered > Bioreactor > Anaerobic >... | reverse complement strand
ATTTATATCAACTTTTTCCACCAAATTCATTATCTGTTTGAAAACCGGCTGTCCGACAAATTTTATTTCTGTAATTTTACCCATGTTGTAGTTGTTTTTCGCAAAAACCAAATTACAACATCGGGGGGAAACCTTCGGGGAGTACCCCTTCTTTTATTATTTTAATCGGACACTACTGATTAAAGCAGAAATAAACAGATACCTTGGCAGGTTTGACCGTACGGCAGAAATACTCGAGAGCATCACAGATCAGAAGTTCGACTGGATCAGGAAAAAATTCCTTGTCGAAATTGAGAAAGGCAATAAGAAGGTTTTCAAATTGTCCGGTCGTTAACCTTATCTGAACTCCAAAAATAAAACGAAGCGAAGTCATGCCCGAAAGATCAAATAAGAACAAATCCAACCTGGCTTTTGTGCTGGATACCATTGATCCTCTTATTCAGAACTTTGGCGTGGAAATATTAGCCTCAAATTCTGCATGGAGTATTGTGCTTGGCGTCTTACCATGTGAGGGTAGTGAAGATGAAAAGAAAGCTATGGAACAGAACCGCAGGGATACCACTATGGAAAAAGTAGAGAATATTGCACGTCTGACTGTCCTAGGCAAGCCTCTGGCAGACAGGCCTGATTACTCTGACTCAAACATAAAAGAATTCACACTGGCAGTCAGGCAACTTTTAAGATACACCGCTGAGGATGAGACTGCATCTGCATATCTCAAGGATCTGAAGTTTATATACATATCATTCATTACCTCCTATTACTACCAGTCGGTCAAGTTTGGCAAAAAAGAGGAAGCGCTAAAGATCCTGGCCCACATAGCCAATGTTATGCTGGCAGAAGATGAAAAGATGAAAAAGCAGATTACAACCATAATGAATTATAAACCATTGAATTAGACCCATCAATGAATACTAATCAGAACGAACAAAACATACCAGAAATGAAAACAAAACATCAGGTTCACAATCTCATCATTCTCGACGAGAGTGGTTCAATGGAATCAATCAAGGAATTCATCATCAGCGGATTCAACGAGCTCGTGCAGGCAATCCACGGCATTGAGCAGCAATACACAGAGCAGGAGCATTTTATCTCATTTGTAACCTTCAATGGATTGGGGCAAAAGGTTATACACTTTCGTGATCCTGCCGCCAAATTGCATAAAATTAACGGCATGAGATACAGGCCAACTTCCATGACGCCATTGTATGATGCCATGGGAGATTCGATCAACAGACTTAGGCAGGAGCTTGAGAAGGAGTCAGACTACAACGTCCTTGTCACAATCCTTACCGATGGCCAGGAGAATGCCTCGAAAGAGTATTCCGGCGCTGCCATCAAGAAGCTGGTAGAGGCAATGAAACACCTTGGCTGGACCTTCACTTACATCGGCGCCGACCATGATGTCGAGAAATTCGCTATTGACATCTCAATAACAAATGTGTTACATTTCAAGAAGGATGTACATGACATTAACAGGTTGTTCAATGAAGAGAAAGCCGCCAGAGCCAGATACAGTCAGAAAATAAGGGATAAGCGCGATACCGGTGAGGACTTCTACAAGCCGGATGAAGAGAAGAAATCCTGACCCATACTGTGGATCAGGTTTAATTAGTACCCTTAGAAAAATCTTTGTATATTTAAAATATGCCACGGTACCTCACCAAATCAAGATTCAAGCTTGCGTTGGATTGTCCTGCTAAACTGTTCTACACAGGCAAAAAGCAGTATCCTGATACTTCTGAGAATGATGCATTCCTGGAAGCCCTGGCTGAAGGCGGATACCAGGTGGGTGCGCTGGCTAAATGCTACTACCCAGGAGGTATTGAGGTGCCTGAACGAGGGTATGACCTCCCACTGCAGAAGACCAATGAGCTGCTAGCAAAAAACAACATCATCATCTTCGAAGGAGCCTTCAGATACAGGAATCTCTTCATCCGCGCCGATATCATTGACAAAAAAGGAAATGACGTTGACCTCATTGAGGTGAAATCCAAATCCTTCGATGGCAGCAGTCAAAGGGATATGTTTTCAAAGAAAGGATACATTGACTCCGGCTGGAGAGATTATCTCTATGATGTCTCCTTCCAGAAGCATGTCGTCAGCATGGCGCACCCTGAATGGAACGTAAATGCATGGCTGATGCTTGCCGACAAGAACTCAGTCGCCACAGTCAACGGTCTGAACCAGAAATTCCAGTTGAAAACGGTTGAAGATGAAAGAACAGTCGTTGAGATTGTAGGAGATGTCTCGCCAGAGGCTCTCGGGAATGAGATCCTGATAAGAGTCTGTGTTGACGACCTTGTAGAAATGATCTTCAACGGCACTGACTCTCCTGAACCTGTCTCACAGAGCTTTACGGAGTACATCCATTACCTGGCCGATAAGTATGAAGGGGATGAAAAGATAGTCTTCCCCATCCATAAAGAATGTAAAGAATGTGAGTACCAGGCTACCGCCGAGGAAGAAAAAGAGGGCAAATTATCAGGACTCAAAGAATGCTGGTCGGCACAGCTCGGCTGGGAAGACAAAATATTCCAGGAGCCTTGGATCCTCGATATTTGGGACTTCCGAAGTAAGGAAAAGCTGATGGAGAAAGGCATCTACCTGATGCGCGACATGAGGCAGGAAGATATCGGTGAGATGAAACCAGGAGCCGGAGAAGGATTAAGTCGCACCGAAAGACAATGGCTGCAGGTACGGAAGGCTATCTATAACGACAAATCGCCATTCATTGATGTCGAAGGCCTAAGGCAGGAGTTCAGGTCCTTTGTCTACCCCCTGCATTTCATCGATTTTGAAACATCCATGGTGGCTATTCCATTTCATAGCGGACGAAGACCTTATGAGCAAATAGCGTTTCAATTCTCACATCACGTGGTTCATGCCGATATGACCATTGAACATAAAGGGCAATACCTGTGCGAAAAGGTTGGGATGTTTCCCAATTTTGAGTTTGTGAGGAGACTAAAGTCTGAACTGGAACATGACGATGGCTCGGTGTTCAGGTATGCTGCTCATGAGAATACAGTACTTAACCAGATAAGGGCCCAACTGGAGGATGCATCCATGGATAAGGTGCCGGATAAGGCAGAACTTATTGCATTCATAGAATCGATAACCCACCGGGACGTTCGTGCCGGGAGAAGGGATATGATCGATCTCCTGAGGCTGGTCAGGAGCTATTATTATCACCCAGCCATGGGCGGCTCCAATTCACTGAAATATGTACTGCCGGCTGTTCTGGCCTCATCAGGTTATCTCCAGGAAAAGTATTCCCGGTCGGTCTACGGCAGACATTCTGCTATCCGAAGCCTTAACTTCGATGATGGCTGGGTTTGGATCAGGAAGGATGACCAGGGAGAGGTCATTAATCCTTACGACCTGCTGCCACCTCTGTTTGAAGGAATAGACAATGAACAGATCGACCAGTTCCTGATGAAGAGCAACATCAGGGAAGGTGGCGCTGCCATGACTGCCTACGCCAGAATGCAGTTTACAAGCATGACAGACCAGGAGAGATCCGCCATTATCAAAGGGCTGTTAAAGTATTGTGAGCTGGACACATTTGCCATGGTCCTTCTGTGGGAGTACTGGTATAGTATGATTAACGCTTAACAGACTTATAACTAATCGCGTAACTGATTTCTTCCCTGCTTCGACTAAAGGGAAAAACGCTATATTTGTAGTGCATTCCGAGTCCGTTCCGCATAAAGCGGGACGGAGCCAACCGAGCCTGACCGGCCACGGTGGATAAACAATGCGGGCGACAACTGCCAAAAACAAATGTTTTTATCTCCCCTATCATGTTTACCGGAATGTAGATTGTTTAACTTATTAAAACATTTGCATTATGGAAAATGAAGAGAAGACTGAAAAAGCTTCCGAAGAACGTGAACTCACTCCCGGTGAAAAGTTCCTAAAGGAATATCTCGAGATGCCTTATACCAATGACAGGGTTGGACAGGTTTTTGTGGTATTGCGCCGAGGCTCGAACCTCCATGCCAGCAAAAAAAATGACGCTGACAGTGGAATTATGGACCAAAGTAATCAGAATGAATAAACTCATTCTTTTCTGGCTAATAGGGTGCAGTATCTGGGAACATAAGTTCATCGCTCTCTGTGTTTCCTTCACTTCAAAACCATACCACCATTTCACTTCAAAAGTATACCACTTTCAATGCAAGGTTAATACTTAATTTTCACTACTGAAAGAACTAGTTTTCTCTTTTCCGTTGAGCGCGCTCAACGGAAAAGAGAAAGCCGGAGATCTTGACTTTATTTCTGCCTTCATAATGGAGTTATATCAACTGTTTAGCAACGCTTTGGTTTCCTTTGCCCGGTACGACATCCCATTCATATTGATGATATGTGCCTTGTGTGTCAGCCTGTCTACCATCGCGGCAGTCAGTACCGGATCGCCAAAAATTTCACTCCACCGCTCAAAAGATAGATTAGTGGTTATAATGGTCGATTTTCTTCCTGCCCTGAGTGAGAGGTGGCTGAAGAGCATCTCTGCTCCATCCTTATCAAAAGAGATGTATCCAAACTCATCACATATGACCAGATCAAATTTTTCAAACCGGCCTTCCAGGGTACGAAGCGTTTTCTGTGACCTGCACTCCCTGATCTGGGTTATTAATCTGGGGACGGTGGTAAAAAATACTTTATAATCCTCCATACATGCCTTTATCCCCAGGCCTATGGATAAATGAGTTTTACCAGTTCCCGGATTACCGGCCAGTATTACATTTCGACCTTCTTTAATGAACTCAAGACTCTGGAGAACATCGATTTTCGTCTGGGCATTTTTGGGCAGCTCTTCACGCTGGAGGTCATGCAGGTACTTCTTGTAGGGGAAGTCTGCCTGCCGTATCCGCGCACTTTTGCGATTCTTTATCCTGCTTTCAAACTCATCCGCCAGAAGTGCAAGAAGATATTCTTCATAACCGGTTTTATCCTTCACAGCCTGACGGGCATGAGCCGAGTAATTGTTCCGGATGGCCGGGAGCCTCAGTTCTTTGGTATAAGCAGCAATTTTTTCTTTTGTATTGGTAGGTATCATCGTATGTCTTTGTTACAGTTTAAAATAATCTAATAGTTCAGCAATAAGCTTAACTCCTCGAGTTGTGCGCGTGACTGTTGCAGTATCTGATCATCATTATTGAACACAGGCATGTACGCCTCATTCTTCTGCATGCACAGCACCTTGATCTTATCAACAGATATATTATGAGGACTGCTCCCGGAGAGCCTGTCAATGGCTTCATTTACCTTGTCAAAGTCATAACCATGCTCCTGCAGGAAAATCAACAGCTCAATAAAATCTTTCGGTGTATGCTCAAAATACTGACTGAACGTACGCTTCACCTCCTGAGGTGCAGATGCAAGGGCCTGAGACCCGGCAAGAGCACCCGGCTTACGCCTGAGAGTATACAGGTAATGATCCAGGTCGATATACCATCCCTGACGGGAGTATTGCCTCTCATGCTGGCACACCTTCCGGTTCTCATGGTAGCAGTGCAACTGCTCGGGGTAAACTTTTACATCAATAATCCGGCCCACCAGATGATCCGGCACACTGTACCGGTTGGTGCCATAGGTGATAACTGAGTATTTATCAACCCTGCACTGCTCTAAATGGGCACAATCAAACGGCGGAGGAACTGGAGCAAGTCGCTTTTTTTCAACTTCCAGCAAATCAATGGATCTTTTACCCTGGTTATCCCGGTTAAAACGAGTGTTCAACCGCTTGCAAGTCCCCACTAACCACACGTTGGCTGATTCCACAGAAGGGTATCTGTCGTTGCCACTGAAGGCTTTCCGTCTAACAAACTCAACGCTACGTTCAACATGCCCTTTCTCATTGCCTCTGGCAACATTACAAAAACGAAAATGAAATTGATAATATGTTGAGAGCTTCAGCAATGCCTCCGTTGGCTCCTTTTCTGAGGGACCAACAAAGCGCCGTATCGCTACCCGCATATTGTCATAAACCATTGCATGAAAAACACCCCCAACATGCTCGAAGAACAGTACATGAGCCTGTAGGAACGACTCTGTATTCTGCCGGTGGAACAGTATGGCATAGCGATAGTTGCTCATGGCAGGAGTGAAGACAGCCATGTAGAGCGTCTGCAGGCTGCCACCGATCTCCAGTTTTACCTCACCCCAGTCAAACTCACAAACTTCACCGGGACTGTATAACTGTCGTATGAAAGCTTCTTTCCGGCTTGAGAGTTTCCTGTTGATCTGGTTGCAGACTGTTGTGTAACCAATGTCGTAACCCAAGTCCTTCAGATGTTCCAGTATATCGATCTTCTTCATTACCTGCTTATGAAGACCACGACTTCGCTTTTCTTCATTGGCCTCCAACAATCGGTCAACCTCCTGACTGATAGCATCTATGAACTTCTTATTCTCCCGAGTGCTGCTGTCGTACCTGGGGATCTTGATAATTTCCTCTATCAGAGCTTCATCCGGTTCTGTACTATCGGAGAGTTTATCCCTGGCTTTCTTATACTCAGACAGGTAGCGACGGACTGTCTCACGATTGATCCTTAGCTCCCGTGCTATCCTGCGCTCCGTATAACCGTCCCGGTACCTGAACAGAATAATCTTCTGCTTCATACTCATTTTGATCATTTTTTATTCTTCTCTCATTTGTACAAAATGAGTGAAGATAAGCATCCAAAAATGGTATGGTTTTCAACTGAAATATGGTACGGTTTTCAACTGGTATATACATCTCTGAAAAAATAGTATACTGCCAAAAGATCATAATTCTTTACTATTACTTCTTCATCCTCTCATACAGTCGCAAATTCCAGCCAGCTAAAGAGCGTCTTGAAAAGAATTATGCCGCATTTACAAATTCAGAATAAGTGTAATATAATCAAAACCAAAAAAACTCGTCCTGTGGGTGATGAGTATGATGATTACCTTAAATGAAGTTATCACAAGAAATACTTATAGAACATACTGATCATAAATACAGCCAGAATGACGTTTATAGTTATGATGCTCGTTTTGGGCTTCGCCAGATGCTAACCAAAAACGATGAGCAATCCTGTGGCATGGTAATAGGCATAACCATTAATAGGCATATATCTGCAGTATATTGTAATGTATTATTCTCATAAAATGCTCACATCATGGCTGATAATAAGATAACGGTACTCATAGGACAGGCAATTAGAGAAGGCAAATACCTTGAAATCACTTACAAAAATCAAAACGAGGAGATTAATCCGTTCTGGATCAGTATTTTGGATATTAATGCTGACGATGAGCTTCGGGTTAACATGTTCAATGTCACAAAGGATGACCCGATTTATGATGCGAAAATTTTCATTTCCAGGATTCAAACAGCTGAGATCCTTAAGTTTTCGCATTACGATGTTTCAGAAGAATTGATCAGGAAGATTGATGAGGATGAGAGTTTACAGAAATATGACTTCGACAGATACGATGACAATTTATTAAATTATTATTTAGAGTGTTACAAGGCAAATACTGATCGCTTCCTGCACAAGACTCATTTAATCCCGGATCTGGATATTCATGAGCTGGAAAAACAAAATCCATATCTCCTCTCAGAGAAGCAACAGAAACACATAATAAAAGAGATCTACAGGAATGATTACAAAACTTACTATGATTACGAACTTGCCATTTGTGAATTTTCAATAGACCTGGAATCAAAAGGTAAATTTGTTGTTGCGTTCAGAAAGTTAATGTTTGACCCTGTTGGAAGAACTCTTCATATTGGGTCCACAACAAACTTTAATTCAGTTTTTTACATCAATGAGACCAAATATTCGCTGTCATATTATTCGGATTTAAGCCCTATCGACTTTGAGACGTCATACCGTGAAGATGCAATTGGTACTATAAAGCAATTAGAGGAAAATTTCAGATCAGGTGAATTAACCAACACCAGGCCGGAAATCGTCGTTTTGGGTTACAGACAAATAGATATATCTGACATTTACGATGAAATAAATTCCGCGCACTCAAAGAATGAATTGCAGACTCCTTTGAAAGCGTTCTTCCAGAACCTGTCCTTACTTGACAGGAAAAACAGAACAGAACCACATATTGTCCTTTATGACAATAATGTCAACATAGATCAGCTTCGAACCATTTATAATTCTTTGAAGTACCCTGTTACTTATGTCCAGGGACCTCCTGGCACCGGGAAAACGCAAACAATCTTAAACATTGTGGTTAATTGCCTGGTAAATAACAAAACTCTGCTGATAACGTCAAACAACAATGTTCCTATTGACGGTATAAAGGAGAAATTGAACCTAGGGAAATATAAGGATAAAGAGATTCTCTTTCCGATAATTCGTCTGGGCAACAACATGCTTGTCGCAGAAGCATTGAAAAGGATAAAATTCCTGTATGAATTTGAAACAAAGGATGTCCCAAGAGAAGAACTGCTGTTTAATCTGAAAGAAAGGTCCAAAGAAAACAACCTCAGACTGCTTGAGAAATTGAAGAACTATGAGGACAGAATTGATTTAAAGCAGAACCTGGAATTCATTTCCGGTCTATTATCAAAAGGCAGGTATTGGCTTCTTGAACAGGAAATAAAGAAACTTGAAGACCGATTAAATCAAATTCCTGAAACGACTGACGCTAACGTTAAAGGAATCTTTGATGTAATCAAGGGTAATTACCAGCTGCTTCAATATTTCTACTTCGAGTCTTTAAAACACATTAAACGCTTAAAAAGCCAAGATTACAGTGACCTGGCCGGCATCCTGAATAATCAGGACGAAAACGCCCAGGTAAAGGAATTTAACAAGTGGATTGCTGACGACAAAAACCTGGAAAGATTTACCAGAATATTTCCAATTATCCTCACCACTAACATTTCAAGCCGCAAACTGGGGAGGACATTCAAATTTGATTTACTGACCATTGATGAAGCGGGTCAGTGTGACATTGCTCAAAGCTTAATCCCGATTTCAAAATGCTCAAACATGGTCTTAATTGGCGACACAAACCAGCTTAAACCAATTGTAGTTTTTGAGGAAAACAAAAACAAACAATTAATGAAGCAATTTGAAATAGATGAACCTTATGACTACTACAACAATTCGATACTTTCTGTCTATAAGAGCCTTGACAACATTTCACGGGATATACTTTTAAGTTATCATTATCGCTGCGGGAAAAAGATTATCAATTACTCCAACATGAGATTCTATGAAAACAAGTTGAATCTCGGCGAGATTAAATTCCCCGGAAATGTAAAATTAATGGATGTGAATAACGTAAACCAAATGCAGCGCAACTCACAAATAGAAGAAGCCAAAGAGATTGTCAACTATATAAAAGAGAATAATTTATCTGACGTCTTTATCATTACACCCTTCAGAAACCAGGAGTATGTCATCAACCACTATCTGAACGAAGCGAAAGAGAAGAAGGAAATCTATGAAACCGTCAGCTGCGGAACTATTCATAAGGTCCAGGGACAAGAAAACAAGACGATAATCATTTCTACAGCGATCTCGAAAAGAACTGCTCCAAAAACTTACGACTGGATCAAGAATAACAGTCAGTTGATAAATGTCGGCGTCACAAGGGCAAAGGAAAATTTAATTGTTGTAACAGACAGAAAGGCAATTGATATTATCTCAAAAAAGAATGACGATTTATACACATTGATTGATTACGTAGAAAAAAACGGAACAGTACATGTTCCTCAGAGTGTGGTTAATAAATTCACAATCGGGTTCTCTAATGATTCACGATTTGAAAATGAGTTCTACTCGACAATGTATCATTATTGCTCAATTGCAGGTGGCCGGTTTAAGAGAAATGTCAAAATCATTGAGGTGTTCCCGGAAGAAAAAAACAATCCCATTGTCAATAAGAGAGAATTTGACGGAGTACTTTATAAGGGGAACATACCTGAGATCGTGTTTGAAATAAATGGAAGAGAACATTATACAAAAAAGAATCGAATCAGGGCCGATGAGATAAAAATGAAGTTACTGAGATCCAAGAACATAAGATTGATATTGATTCCAAACCAATATGTTAAGCATTACGAATTTATCCGGGAATTGATAAGCAAATTTAAGGGTGATGGTTATCAGAAATCGTTGTTTGATGATTACGATTCTGCGAACTGATATGATCAGTTTATTGGTTTGTTTGTTCAGTTGCATCCACCAGGCCAAATTGACCACCTTGTGCCGGTGAATAAATCTGTCTTCGGATCGGGAACAATAATACAGTCACATAGACAGTGAGAGAGATAAAGGCTTGATATCATCATCTCCCCTTCTGAGCTGGTGTTGAAGACCTCCTTCGGCAAGAACATGACGCACATCATTCCCCGGAGCTCAGAGAACACCGCAGGCCACAGAATCAGAGACTTTTCAGTATCTTAAAGTATTCTGATTTATGGCTTCGGGTTACATTCAACAGATACCATCCCGGTTCAAGACTATCCAGATCCAGGATTATCAGGTCGCCCTCCTGCTCCCCGATCAACAAAGACTTTCCTGAAAAATCCGTAATAATGTACCGTGTCTTGGCCGCGGGACTCTCTTCCGAATTCAGCCTGATTGACAGTTTATCGCGGAAAGGAATGGGGAAAATGAGCAGGTCACTTCCTGTAACAGGATCAATACCGGTAATAACATAATGATACGGATCGGACAGTTCTGAAGGACAGCCGTCGGCTACCACCTGCAACGTGTAAATGCCGTTATTAGCGGGATATAGCGTTTTTGCCGTCTGCCCGGAGAAGATTTCATTCAGATACCACCGGTTGTTAATCTCACTCGATGAAACAAGCCTGACAGTCCCGGATATGGTGTCGGCAGCTATAACAGGTTTTTTCGGATTAATGCATAACTCCATCCAGACCGTGTCAGCCTCTTCATAAGAGTCGTTGCCCGGCTCGGTGGCGATGACCGTAATCCTGCCCGGAGCGCTGTATATCAGCCTGTTCTTTTCAAAATAGGCGTTACCTGCCATCACCTTGAAAAAAACCTCCTCCCCTGAATCGGAAGTGGCATTCAGGTAAACCGGGTCGTCACCCTCGGTAATTATGCCGGGATCGTCCACAACGATTCTGTTCTCTGCCTTCCCAATAGAAACCGTGATATTCTCCGTGCTGAAATATGTGCTGTCAGTCCCGTCGGTATAAGCCTTGATCAAAGCTGTTCCAAGCCCGATGGCACGTATCTCGTTCCCTTCGATATAGGTCCGGTCGTCCATGCTAATGAAACTGACATCGAGGCCGGATCCGGATGTGGCATTGATTGTCTGATACTGGTAAAGTTTCATGGGATCTAATGGCTGGTAACTGATCCCGTAATACCTCCTGCCCGGCTCCGATTCGTTTGTAACCAGCAGTTTATTGGAGTACTGGGTTGTAAGAAAAACGGTTCCTTCAGGAGATTCGCAAAAATACCCGTTCACATTGGCAACAGGGGGAATACCTTCATTAGTTGCGACCCATCTTTGAGAATAGTCCATCCTGGAATAGATCCCCGGGGAGGAACCTGATATCCGGTTGGCAAAGAGGTGTCCCGAGGAAGCAGAAAAAATACCATTCATTATTATTGAGAAAGGCAACGGGTTTGTCGCGCCCCAGGTTTCCTGCTGCC
>Ga0209408_1002090_pt1 | contig 11653 bp, 12 predicted proteins | sample AD_UKC107_MetaG_FD_184422 | JGI IMG/M metagenome (GOLD analysis project Ga0209408, IMG submission 184422) | Active sludge microbial communities of municipal wastewater-treating anaerobic digesters from Hong Kong - AD_UKC107_MetaG (SPAdes)... | ecosystem: Engineered > Bioreactor > Anaerobic >... | reverse complement strand
CTGACTAAGATACTTCTTCTTCCATCTTAACATTACTGAGCTTGATAGATTGTATTTACGGCATGTTTGGGCCTGGCCTTCTCGTTGCGCTTCCTGTAATATCGATAAACGATCCTCAGGTGTAAATGTTCTTCGTTCTTTTGTCATGATTGCTAAATTAACTATTACTAAACTGTTTTTATAATTTAGTCCAGTAATTTAGGGGGCTAGTACAAGTCTGAACTGTATGATAAGTACAAAACAGACGAACAGGAATACCTGGACAACCTGAAAGATTATGAAAATGACATTGCAGAAGCTTTAGCAATTGGCAATACAGAGTTAGCTGCAGAAGCGGCCAGACAACGGGATGAATACATATCTGACTACTTGGCAGAGATTATGGAAAGCACCGAAGGCTGGGAAGCCCTGATGGGAGAACTTTCGGAAATGACCCGGGAAGAAGCGGAAGCTGCTATTGAAGAAGCACGGAAGTATCTGAATGAAACAGAAGGACTGTCTGAAGAATACAAACAGGAACAGCTTGCCAAGCTTCGGGAGATAGAAAAGCAATTGGATGATCTGGACTTTGAGAACCTGATCGAATCGGCAAAGGAAGTACTTGAAGTCTTTGATTCTCTCATTGGTGTATTGGAGGCAATGGGTGCCGATACTCAGGTAATTGATAATCTTCGAGAAGTTAGCAGTATTGCATCAAGTATAGTATCAGCAGTTTCTTCTTTTGCTTCTGGGAATATTGTAGGTGGAATTGTTTCGGTCATTGGGGCCATTACATCAGGGATATCCCTTATTAACCAATTAATGGATCCATATGCCCGCAAGATAGCAGAGGCAACCGCTGAGGTGGAAAGACAAGAACGGGCTTATAGCCGGCTGCAAAAAGCAATTGCAAATACTCTGAATAAATCGGATGTCGCAGAAAAGAAAGCTCAGGCAATTGCTGTACAGCAGAGCATCATTGCTGCTCTGCAGGAACAGCTGAAAGCCGAACAGGAAAAGAAACAGTCCTGGTGGGATCCTCTGGGGTGGTTTACTTCCGGTCCGGATGAGGAGAAAATTGCAAATCTGACCGATGCAATAAATGATGCGTATGCGGAGATCAACGCCATTGTCGAGTCAATGGTTGATGATTTCTACGGGCAGGATGTTGATTCTATTGTCTCGAAATATGCAGATGTCCTTTCTACTCCTTTTGATAACGCTCTGGATAAGGCTAAAGCTTTACGGGCAGCCAGCAAGGAAATTGTAAAGCAGATGGTCCTTGATTGGGCCAAGGCTCAACTGTTATCTCCCGAAATAAAGAGTGTACTGGATGGTTACTATGCGGATAATAAAGATAAAGCCTTCACAAAAGAAAGCCTCAACGGTTTGATGGGAGATTTGGAAGGTGCCACATCAGGATTTTCATCATTTATTGAATCACTACAAGATGTCTGGGGAACTGAAGATGTTGATTCCTCAGCAACGTCTGCCATAAAATCTATCACTCAACCCCAGGCCAATGAACTGCTCGGTATAGCTACAGGGATGAGAATCATTCAGAATGAAATGAAAAATGATCAAAAGACCATGGGGCAGGAAATGGCTGATATTGCCCGATTGAATGCCGAAATGCTGGAAGTAGTGAGGGATATTCGGAATAATTCTGAGCAGCTTCACGAATTACCAAAAATCAGACAAGAACTCAGCAAAATGAGTAACAACAATTCCCTGTATGGAACAGGATTAAATGTGTAGTTATGAGAACATACAATATTGATGGATATGATCTGAGCTACTTCGGAGCGATAGTTACAGAGATTACTGGTTTGGAAGGACTTAAGGCCAGGAATCTTGATCGTACTATTTGGCCGGGTCAGCACGGATCTCAACCTAACCGTCTGGATCGCCGGTTCCAGGATAGGGAACTCAGTATGTCTCTCTTTTTTGAATCGGCAACCATGGATGCAAGACAAAAAGCCTCACAATTTCGGGCACTGTTATATCCCCATGGTCGGCCGGTAAGATTGACAATTTCTGATGATGAAACAAGTGAGGTTCTTTCTTATGATTTAGATACGATAAGTGAAGATCTCTCGGATTTCGTTTACAATGATATGACTGAGGTTCACTTGAAGTTTGCAGAAACAGATCCGATCAAGAATGTTTACATATGCAATAGCCAGTCAGCATCGGTTTCTATCGTATCTGATAACGCTATACAGATATCCTGGGGAGATAAAACGCTTAGTGAAGATCTCTTTACAGGGAGCTATACTCACGATTATGAAGACGGTAAAAGCTTACACTACATCATCGTTTCCGGTGTAATGGAAGAAGCAATTATAACAGGATTGACCTTATTATATACGGTAAGACAATGAAATATGTACTGACACATACAGATAATTCAAAACTCAATCTACACACCAGAACACCGTATTCTTCTGTGTTGGAAGCTTCGGTTTCAAACATATGGCAGGGGTATAATGAATTGATTTTGAAAGTGTCGGTTGAGGGTGTTCCTGGATGGAGGCATTTTGATAAGATAGAAATCGAAGAAATTGATTTTTTCCTGCATGAGTGGAACACCTCAGAACATGTAGACGAGAGAATAAGCACTTATACACTTCATTTCTACGGACCAGAAAAGATGATAATTGAGGCTTCTCCTCTTACTGATATGGATGAGGATGGGGTTTCTGTACTGAGGAAACTAACTTCTGTGACTGGTGATCTTCCTTTCTTTGGAAATATGATCTGCAACTGTATTAATTACAGACATTATGATCCTCAGACCGGCCTAAGGGTTAAACAAAATACTGTAAAACTGGGTACCTATCCGGCAGATACGAAACACCTCAATGTTGATTTTTCTGAAAGTAATGCGTTTGCAGGGCTCAAAGCAATATGTGAAAAGTTTGGTGTTTCATACTCTTTGGAACGAAACACTCAGGGAGATACAGATTATATCCTGAATTTTGAGACAGAACAGACAGTATTCCCGGTGACCCTGTCTTATGGCAAGGGTAAGGGATTGTATGCGATTAGGAGAAAAAGCCTCAACACAAAAAACATCAAAACCATTCTTACCGTTCTAGGTTCTTCAAAGAATTTGCCGACTGGTTACGGTAAGAATAACCTTGAATTGGATCCTACATTATATCCGGGGAGTATTATTGCCGATGCGATTAAAATCGCAAAATACGGAGCATGGAATGAGATCTATCAGAACGAGGAGATAATGCCTTCCCGGTTAGGGACTATCACAGCAATCGATGAATCAGATGTACTGTCATTTATTGATACGACATTGGATTTTGATCCGACCGGTGGTACTGTGAATGTAGTTACTGGACAATTGGCCGGCAATAATTTCAAGATCAAAAAGTACAGTTCCACAATCAATAAGATAACCATAGAGCCACTTACTGATGAAAACGGTTTTACAAAACCGTCTGTAGCACCGTATTTATTTGCTCCTGGAGATGAATATTACCTGGTTGACATACCGATGCCAGGATCATATCTAATAGCGGCCCAGGAAGAACTTGCCGAGGCAGGAAATGCGCAGTATGACAGAATCTCACAACCTCAGGTAGCGTATGAGGTGTCGCTACACGGGAAATTCTTACGTAAACATGAAGTGCGTCCGAGAATGGGGATGTATCTCCCCGTTTCTGATGTTCGCTGGGGAGTGGACAAGGCAATTTTGATAACAAAAATTAAGCGGGATCTTCTCAAACAAGATGATTGGGGATATGAATGTGAGATTTCTGATGATCCGGGAGAAAGCCTTGCTGTAGCTCTGTATAAGAGAATTCAGCAAACGGGGATCAATACTAAGAAGCAAGAAAAGAATCAAATATCCACTATAGCTGCTTTACGTTCTTTTGCTGAAGAAAAGGCTTCAGAATCATTGATGGCATCCGAAGTTTACGCAGCAGCACAAGCGGAAGCAGCAAGAGTAGCAGCCCAGGCCTATGCCGATGGAGAAATCGATGCAGAAGAAGCCCGTGCCATTGCTGATGCTACTGCCAAAATGAATGAGGCGAAAAGCTATGCTCTGGCACAAGCGGCAGCAGCAGAATCGGCAGCAAAAACGTATGCAGAGGCACAGGCAGCAGCAGCCCAGGCGGCAGCCGAAGCAGTTGCGGAGGCCGAAGCTGAATCGGCAGAAATTTCAGCAAAGGCTTATGCTGATGGTGTTGTCAGTGCAGAAGAACAGAGGGCTATTGCTGAAGCAGCAGCAAAGCTGACAGAAGCTAAAAACTATGCAGAATCACAAGCAGCGGCAGCAGAATCCGCAGCAAGCACCTATGCAGCAGCGCAAGCCGAAGCCGCTCGGTTGGCAGCCATTGCCTCGGCAAAGACCTATACCGATACGGAAGTTACAGCAGCAAAAGGGTATGCAGACAGTACAGCCGCAGCAGCACAAAGTGCAGCAGAGGCTTATGCCCTTGCGAGGGCAAACCTCGCTGAAACCAACTCAGAGGCATACGCTGATGGAATTGTGGATGCGGAAGAAGCCGCCCGGATTGCCGAAGCAACTGCAAAACTCAATGAAGCAAAGACCTACGCAGAAACAAAAGCAACGGCAGCCGAAACAGCAGCGAAAGCCTATGCAGATACGCAGCTCGGCAACTTTGCGACAACCGTTACAGGAAGTTTATCTGACCTTCAAAATCAGATTGACGGCAGTATAACGACACACTTCTACGCTTATGTTCCGACAACCGCCAACGCCCCGGCATCCGGCTGGACAACAACGGCGTTGAAAAATCAGCATTTGGGCGACTTGTTTTACAATACAGCAACCGGATTCTGCTACCGTTATCAACTCGTTTCTTCGGTCTATTCGTGGCAGAGAATAACCGATTCAGATGTGACAAAAGCCCTTGCCGATGCAGCCGCAGCGCAGGACACCGCAGACAGTAAGCGCAGGGTATTTGTCACTACTCCGGTTACGCCCTATGACGTTGGCGACCTATGGCTCAATTCCGGGGACTTGTACAAATGTAAGATTACCCGGGCGACAGGCAGTTACGTGGCATCAGATTGGGAAAAAGGAGTAAAATACACGGATGATACGGTTGCAAATCAAAATCTTATTCTTGCTCAACAGTATGCCGACACGAAGAAAGCAGAGGCTATTGCAGCCGCAGAAGCAGCCGCAGAAGCGGAAGCCCTCGCAGCACAAACAGCCGCCGAAGCCCACGCAGACGGAATCGTAACAGCCGAGGAGCAGGCTCGAATCGCAGACGTGAACGCTAAACTTGTAACTGCACAATCTTACGCTGAAACAAAAGCCTCGGAAGCGCAGACAGCCGCACAGAACTATGCAGCGACAGCCGCCTCAAACGCTCAATCAGCCGCCGAAACCTATGCCCTTGCAAAAGCCAACCTTGCTGAAACAACGGCAAAGGCTTATGCGGACGGAGAAATATCAGAGGCAGAGGCGAGGGCAATCGCAGATGCTACTGCAAAAGCCAATGCCGCAAAGGCAGCAGCAGAGGCAGCCGCAAAAGCATATACAGATACAGGACTTGGAACAAAACAGAATGCTGATGAACGTATCGATAATATCATTAGCACCTCGGGTTTACCATATCGAGCAGACCTTGTAATATACGGCGAAAGTAACAAGTATTATCCTGTTTATATATTCCTCGGCAATCAAGACTTAATCCGCACCATAAAAATATGGCGTGTTTATCACGAACAAGCACCTGCCGATTGGTATTCATCCACGCACAAAGGCTCATTAATGCTTACATGGAAAGGAAATTTCGGTGGTTGGGGTGGGGCTGTTTACAGGCATACCATTGAAGAACTCGCCTGTCAATATACTGAACTAATGGCATACTGTCAGCACGCCTGTCATTATATGGCGTACTGCTTCCATTTACGAGGTGGAGGAACAACCGGGGCTATTTATCATTTTGCATCTGACCAACCTTTCGGGACACCGTGGACAGGTGGAACTGCCCCGGCTGTATATTATAACGGCGCATCTGACATTGTTTATCCGCACGATAATATTGCATATAGGGTTACTGCATTCGAACCTTTGACATCGGTTAATTCGACATTTCTTAATTCGATAAAACTCGCAAAACAAGCAAGTGTTGATGCAGCAGCAAGCGCAGCAGCAGCAGCAGTAACGACAGCCGCCTCTGATGCTACTACAAAGATGAATGCAGCGAAGGATGCTATTGCTGTTTCAGAGGGATACGCAAATTTTGCGGACAAGTTGTCTAAAGCAGTTTTGACAATCAACGGCTTGCTGAACTCGCAGATTATCAATGTAGATGACCTCTTTGCGAATACTGCATTTGTTGCGAAGTTGGTGGCTTTTAGTGCGTTTATTGAAAACCTGCTTGTCAAGAAGCTGGAAACAGACACAGACACCAACGGGTGGGCTGTTAGGATTGAGAACAACGGGGATGGTTTTATCCCGTCAATAAAACTTTGCAAGCGAGTGGATGGCGTAATTACTGAAACAGCAATTACAATATCTGCAATAGGGGGAATTCCGCAAATGCTTATGAATTGCACAGGCTCAAATTGCAATGATATAAGTTATACAGAGAACGGAATTACGTTCAATCTCCCGGGTGGTACATTCTCAATAACTCCGGAGGGGATTGAGGCAAAGAAAACAGACGGAACAGTAGTTTTATCATTGCAATTTGATATTTCGTCCGGGGCTTCATTTATTAAAATAGCTTCAATTGCAGACGCATACAGTTCGAGCAATCCGCATTTAGTATGGAAGGATTCAAAGGGGATACTACGAATTGGCGCAGCCGTAGCCTATACAGCCGCAGATGTAGGGGCAGTTCCGACTTCCCGGACTGTCAACGGGAAAGCTTTGTCTGCAAACATATCGCTTTCCGCTTCTGATGTTGGAGCCGCAGCATCAAGTCACAGCCACACGCCGGCATCAATAGGAGCATTACCTGATACAACAATACAATATTTCACACAAGCACAATGGGCTGCACTTACGCAAGCGCAAAAAGATGCAGTACCGTTGGCATTAGTACAAGAATAGATATGCCTGCATACGCATACGGAATAAAACGAAACCCTCTTTTTTGGCAGGGGAACAAAATCGGAAAGGCTTACCGGAATGGGACGCTTGTCTATCAGTCGTATCAGCCACAATGGTATCAAGGGACAATGCCGAATATGTCGTTAGCAAGGGAACAGTATTCAGCAGCAGCCATACCGAATGCGAATGTTGTAATCGTGGCAGGTGGGGCGACAAATATCCCTTCTGGAGCGGTTAAAACGACTGAAATGTACACGGAGGCAGGAGTGAGAACAACCATAAATGATTTAGGCGACAAAAAATTCACATTTGCAGGGTATGGATATGGCAATTATGCTTTTTTTGGTGGTGGCAGGGAAAATTCAACGTCAAATTATGATAGTGTCGATAGATACGACGGGAATGGAGTGAGGGCAACGGCGTCAGACTTATCGCAACGTCTACGAAGTAATCAAGCCGCTGCTGCCGGTGGTTATGTTCTTTTTGCTGGGGGTTACAGAAACGCATGGTATGGGGCGTATTCAAACGTGGATGCATACAACCAGAGCGGCGTACGCACCTCAATAACGGGGCTTGTAAGTTCTACATACGAGCACGCAGGGGCATCTTGCGATGATTATGCCATTTTTGGGTATGGACTAAGTGGTTCTACTTACCGACTTGATATTTCAATTTACAATGCATCGCTTGTAAGAACATCAACGACAGGGGTGCAATCCAGGAGGTTGGCAGCAGCGACACAATGTGGGGATGGGGTAATCTTTGCTGGTGGTGGTGTTAATGCATATTATTCCCCGTTACGTAATACGGTTGAACACGTATCAAAAGCAGGTGTTGTAACATCATTTCCGGCATTAACAAACACTCGTATAGGCATGGCAAGTGGTTATCTATATAACCTTGCGGTTCTTGCAGGTGGCGAGGAGTCTTCGTTTTCTACACCGACAGGCGTAAAGACAATAGAAGCGTACAACTCAACCGGAGTAAAAGTAACGACCGGAAGGCAGTTAAATACTGCTCGTATGTTGCCATACAACGGTTTCGCAACACTTAATAATACGCTATACATATTTGGCGGCAATCTTATGGCATTAACATCAGTAGAAACAATATCATACAAATAAAACAGACTATGGAACTATCATTTTACCCCGGTGGGGGCGCAACATTGCCGAATGGCAAGTATTTAACGGAAGCTGAACTAAAAGCCGAATACCCGATTTTCAATAACTCGAACGTTGCCCTTTGGGAAGCAGCCGGGGATGCAGAGGAAGGCTACGTAATGACCGCATACGAAGATCTCCGTATGCTCCGAGGTATGTACAATATTGACACTACCGTTTTCACAACAAAAGAGCAGCAGTTGGCAGAAATCAACCGCATCCGGGCCGCAGAAAGGGAGCCGCAGGAACAGATCGGATTCAGCGAAACCGAACTTTCAATAATGGAAGCACAGGCGGAATTGTACGAAATGTTGAACACTCAAACAGAATAACGATATGGCACAGATCTACAAAAACCTGATCCTGGCAGGAAGAAAAACATATTCCCAGGTGCCGGCCAATCTTCAAAATGCTGTCAAGGCATTGCTACAAGACATGGTTACCCGGGGAGAATTGCTGCAGGAGCATTACACCGAAATCATTAACCAATAAAATTAACTGAGATGAACACACTATTCTACTTTCTGATCGCATTTTTTGCGCTGATCCTGGTCCCTCTTATTGTCGCATTCTTCGTGAAGCAAAAACAAATCAGGGATCTGAAAAAGAAGAACGAGGATCTTCAAAAGACAGCCCGTCACATGTCTGAGGATCTGACTCTTGAAATGAACAAACGTGCAGAACTCCAAAAACGTCTTATTCAGTTTGACTGTGATAAACCTACTGGTACAGATAAGCAAATTGCGATGAGGGCTTTGATGAAAATTGCAGACAAGGTATATGAGGCAGGGGCTCTGAAACACGATGAAAGAAAGACGACCATTACCGTCTTGACGTAATGGAAATTTACTAACCAAAAAACAGAAACAATGGAAAATTGGATTGCCATTCTCAAAGTGATTTTCGATTTCTTGAAAGAGATTTTCGGACAGATTGTTAACCTTTTTTAAGGGGAGATGAAGGAACTTACAGACATCGGTCTGGTAGCACTCGGCTTGGTTGTGGGCATTGTGATTGGGCAATGCCTACAATACCACCAGATAAATTTACTCAACATTATCAAAAAAATATTTAAGAGATGAAAAAGTTATTGGAAAAATTTTGGAATTGGATAATCGAAAAACGATTGAAAGACATTATCGACTATGTAAAAAAAGTTGTAGGAGATGGAAAAGCTGTTGCCGCAGACGTGAAAAATTCGGGTGGCTGGTTGCCGTTCATTCTCAATCTACTGAAAGACCTTGTTGAAGGTATGGTAGAAATCAACGCTATGCCGGCAACGAAAGGGGCGGCTTCTGGTGGCAAGGTGGAAAAGGTTTACCGGACAAAATCTGCACAGGCTATTTTGGAGAAAAAAGGAGGCAAGAAATGATCGCATTATCTTTTTTCGGATGGTGGTTGAGCCTTTGGGATTTTCTTATCCTATTGCCCTTTGCCATTTATTTCGGCTACAAAGGGATAAAGTGGATACTTGCAAAAGTCAAAAAAACCGACACAGAAAAAACAGAAGAATAACCTGCTCTACGGAGCCTAAAAAATTCAGCGTATGTTACAAGTAAATGTAGAAGGCGGCTTGGCCGTTGCAAAAGGGATAAATGAGTTCGGGATAATGGTTGTTATGTCCGCCTTTCTGCTTATCCTTTCAGTCGTAGTAATCTGGACAATAATAAGACGTTACATGAAAATAACCGATAGGAGTATTAACGGGCAAAATGAAAGTATGCAAGAGTTAATACAAATCTCAAAGTTGCAAAACGAAAAATTGGAAGATATTCGTGAGGGGTTGTCAGAAAGAACAATATCACAGACAAAAGTTATTGTCGAATCCATGTTGGAATCAGACACGGAAAAAACGTTAAGACTGTTAAGGTCCGTCAGGAAAGAGAACAACATACACGATATTCCTGCTGTAACAGAAAAGGTTACCCGGCTGATGAGAAACTTGTCGAACAGACGCTATGAGGCACTTTCACAATTCACCTTTCATGGCCGTCCGCTCTCTGTAATTATTGAGGATGGCTGGCATAAGAGGGTGGTAGATGCCATGTTGAAAGATTTGACGATGGAGGAGAACAACGGCAGAGCATATACTAACATATCTGCTATCTATGAGGATATTCTCAACAATTTTTACCGGGCAATGAAGCGATGATTAATCTGACGGCTGATTTTCTTAAGGAACTATACGAACTCAAATCGATAACGCTACCTGAGATGTATGCTCCGCTGCTTAATTCGATGATGTTCCAGTATGGGATCTTCGAGAAGTTACGGGAATGTGCTTTTTTAGCGCAAATCGGACATGAATCAGGTCGTTTGAGGTATGTGGAAGAATTGGCTTCAGGAGAAGATTATGAGGGTAGAAAAGACTTGGGAAACGTCAATCCCGGTGATGGTATAAAATATAAGGGTAGGGGCCTTATACAGATTACTGGCCGGGTCAATTATGAAAAAGCACAGATGGCACTTGGTGTTCCCCTGCTGCTTGAGCCTGAAAGACTGTTACAGCCTTATTTTGCAGTAAAATCAGCCTGTTGGTGGTGGCAGGAACATGGGCTAAATGAACTGGCCGACAAAGGGGAATTTGAGAAAATAACGAAGCGAATCAACGGAGGACTAAACGGTCAGGAAGATAGATTGTATTTATATAAAAGAGCATTGAAATTATATCCTGAACTATGAAGAGGATCCTCACATATATTGTTATAATAACGGTCAGTGTCGTTGTCGGTATTGGAATTGGTATGTTTAACTTAAAAAGAAGGTTACTAAAAGGGGACAATATCCAATCCGACACGACCACCGTTACTTTTTATGATACGATTCATGTAAAAATTCCGGAACCGGTTGCCTCACGTTCTGTTGGAATTGAGGTATATCCAATAGCCCAGGTTCCGGTCCTCTTGTATCACTCCGATACGGTTACTAAGCCTTATTTTGTTGATAACGATCTGGTCATTCCGATTAGTCAGCGTTATTACAAGGATAACCGTTTTGAGGCATGGGTTTCAGGCTATAATCCGAGGCTTGACAGCCTAAACATCTTTGCACCTACCCAGATCCGGACTATAACAAATACAGTTGAAAAGACGTACAGAAATGAATTCTATGTCAACGCAGATTTCAGGTATTTCCATTTCACTCCAGATCCTATGCTTACTATTGGAGCAAGCCTGGAGTATATCCGGAACGAGAGGTATAAAATTGTGGTCGGTGCCGGGCTGGCCAGCATTGGATCTGAGGTGAAGATGTACGGAATGGTAGGGGTTTCGTATAGATTATTTGTTTGGCGATAAAGAGTGCTTATTTACATATCGAAATCAAGATGGGCACTATCCAATAAATTGTGTAAACGATAATGCAAAAGTAAAAAGCATTGTTAAATTTAAGGATTAAACCAAATGGAAACACAATTTATGGTCAAGAATAAAACGGAAGTACCTCCGGAGTTGTT
>Ga0209408_1002088_pt1 | contig 11660 bp, 7 predicted proteins | sample AD_UKC107_MetaG_FD_184422 | JGI IMG/M metagenome (GOLD analysis project Ga0209408, IMG submission 184422) | Active sludge microbial communities of municipal wastewater-treating anaerobic digesters from Hong Kong - AD_UKC107_MetaG (SPAdes)... | ecosystem: Engineered > Bioreactor > Anaerobic >... | reverse complement strand
CCTCATTTTCCAAAGCCTGTGGAAACATTATTAAGATATCTATATATAATTTGGGATTAATTTTTAAACCGTGCTTAAAATACTCAAGTGCCTCTTTCGCTTTTTTTAACCCAAAATAGCATCCAGATATCCGGTAATATATTTCTGCCTGGTTATAATGGTCCTTTTTTGCTTCTAAAAGCAATTTTAAAGCTTCTTTAAATTTATTTTGCTGAGCCAAGGCTTCTGAAAAGGATAAAATAAAATCCATTTCGTAAGGATCTAGTTCATAAGCCTTTTTAAATGCTGTTAATGCTTTTTTGTCTTCCTTAAGTTCATTATATATATTTCCCAATAAAAAATAATATTCTGGATTCAAATCATCTATAAGTATTGCTTTTTCAGTTAATGGAAGGGCTTGTTGCACTTTATCTAAACGGAATAAAACGTTGGCTTTGCCATAAAATGCATCAGCAAAATAATGGTCACGGGCTATTGCCTGGTCAAAATATTTTAATGCAAGGTCAAATTCGCTAAGGCTTTCGTAACAATCACCGATGTATGTTAATATCTCCACACTTTCGCCATCATATTGCATATACTCTTTGTAATTAATAATGGCTTTATGGTATTCGCCTTTTTCGGAATAGGCATTAGCCAGATTAAAATATGCTAACGAAAATTCGGGATTAATTGCCAAAGCAAATTCGTATGATTCTATTGCTTTATCATATTTTTCTGCTTTATAATAAATAATTCCAAGGTTATACCATGCATTTTCAGAAAACGGGTCTTTATCAAGGAATAAATTATAGTACTCAATACTTTTATTAATTTGCCCTATTTTTTCGTAAGAATAACCAATGTCATATAGCAAACTAATATTCTGGTTATCGAGATGGAAAGCTTCCAGCAAATATTTTATTGCTGTTTTATAACGGCCGATTTGTTCAAAAGACTGTGCTACAGCATGTATAACATCTACTTTATCGTCGTATGATAACTGGATAGCTATATCAAAATTTTTTTCTGCTTCGCCATAGCGTCCAATAATATTTAAGGCATTCCCTTTTAATAAATAAAAATCGCTGTTCGACGATTCAATTTTTTCAATATCATCTAATATCTGAAGGGCTTGTTTAGCCAATCCTTTTTCTACTAAAACCTGAGCTTTTTTAAGCTGTAAAATGGAGGAATAAGGATGTTGTTGCGATGCGTATTGAATAGCGTTTAATGCCAGGTTTGCTTTATTGGTGTCTATATAATAGTCAATAATATTTTCGAACTCGTAAACATCAAAAAAATATTTCACATCCTTTTTAAGCATCTCTTCGTAACGACTCACAAGATCGCTGTATTCTTCTTCACGGAATATATCTTCAAACTCTTCTCTCATCCTGCAAAAATTTGGCTACAAAACTAATTATTTTATGTTTATTAAAAATTGTTTTTATTAGTTTTTATCAACTAATTTTCATCAATCAGTAAACCATTATAATAATTTAGGATTTCGTTCTTTAACTGTTCCATTTCGCTAATTAACTCCTTATTAACTAAATTATTGTTTAGTGAATCATATGCTTTTTTAAGTTCTTTTTCAAAATGATTTGCAATACGCATATTCTTGTTTTGTAAACCTTGTAATTCAATCTTTTTACATATCTCTTTTAGGCCAAAATATGCATCATTAAAATTTAATAGCTGTATTGCATTTTCTCTTCCATACAATCGATTTAATATTGTCCATAACGATTTTTCCGGAATATAATCTTTTGTATTCCATAAATAATCAGCAGCAGTAAGTAACTGAATAAAATGTAATGCTGAAAAATCAACGGCTTGAATAAGTATTTGCCCATCATTATGATCACTTAAAAAGCCCTTATAACAATCCAATTGATAAGGTTCAAATAATGATAAAACCCTTATTTTCCCGGCGTAATAATTGGATATTAATTCTGATTTAAACCTATATTCATTTGCTAAAAGGCTATAATCAAATAAAACAGGTTCTTTTCCGGATATATTTTTGAAAAAATATGCCTCTGCATAATCAATCGATAAAGAACAATAATTACCCCCAGTCCAGTAAAATAGGACTTCTTCTGGAATACTTTTATTTAAATCGCGGTAATAAAACTCTGCATCACCATGACTCATATTAACACGTTGCAAGTTACTCCATGGAGAAAGAAATTCAATGGAGATATTTTTGCCTAATTTCTTATTTAGTTCGTTTATCAATTCAATATGGCCTTCTTGCATTGGTTTTTCCATATTATTATATGCAAAATATTCAATATTATCCGGATTATGGCCATCATAAGACTGATAAAAACCTCCCTCTATTAATACCCTTTTTATTTGGTTTGATAATACCGATTGAATAACATGACCCAAATTAATATCCTCCTTATTGTTAAAATTATAGAGCATTCCCAGATTGTTATTATTTAAATATTCAGAAATATCCTGTACTGAATTAAATGGATAAAAATGATTATTTTTTACGCTATAATCTTTCAGGTAGAAATTATATAATTTATAATCTTTTAGTAATTCAATCCTTTCTGATAAAATTTCTTCAGAACCATTAAAAGATTCAATAATATATGACCCCTGGTAAAAATCCGGGTAATCCAGGATATTTGCAGCATGATATATTCCTTTATCAACATCTAATAACTGTAAAAATGTGCTTATAGCACTCTGTAAGCCTTGATCACACGATGCATTTATAAAAATGGTATTTTGGATATTTTCCATTGTACTGATATAATAAGAGCCTTTGTATTTTTTAATTATTGAATCGGGTAAATCCTTAGAATGCTTTTTGTATAAACTATTTTCGCCAATTGATATCACAAACTCTAATTCAGGCCTATTTTCGATGGAAGACTCCTTAATTTCTATTTTATCTTTATCGCTAATTGCGGCGTATTTTGCAATTTCATTACGCAATTTGATTGCACATTGCCTAGTTGCCTTATCTGCATTTTCAGGAATAATAATTATAGGAAAACCTGAGCTTTCAGTATAAAATTCAATTGGTTGTTTGGTAACAATTTGTTTGGGTTTTGGAATTAATTGATCATAAACAGTAAACGATGAGTCGAAATATGGCTTCAACCTTTCGAGTAAAGTAAAATTCTGTTTTGTAAATCTGAATTCGACGTCATCAATCCACATGGTACCTGTACCTTTTAAGCCTACAAATATCTTAACATATCGGGCCTGGTCTGGGATATCTCCATCAAAGACAGGGAAATTTGCAGATTTTCCAAATATTTGCCCCCATTCTGTTCTTTCGAAGTAATCGAAATTGCTCAATGTGTATGACTTAAATGAGTTGTCAATGTTTTTATTATAAAAAGCATTGTACTGATTTCCACTAATTTCTACTTTATTTTTATCATAATAATATAATCTGATATTTACAGCATCATACATTTTTGTACCAATCCGCGACTGATTAGGGCAAACATTCTGGAATTTTAAAAACATTTTGAGAGAATAATTTCCCGGAATAACTTTAATGTAATCACTTATAATCCCATCACCAGTAATTTCTGTTTCATCTGCACTATCTCTTTTTATTTTTACTGCGTAATTTCCGCTATTAACATCACTTTTATTGTAGGGTTGGTTATTTGCATTTACCCACTCAATATTTTGCCCTACTTTTTTCCATCCATTAATATCAAATGATTTGATATTGCTTTTTTCATAATATACTTTACCAGATTCAAATGATGGGTTTGGAACTAAGTTTCCAAAATTGGTTTCATTTTTACGAATAATATACGGAATTATTATAGGGTCATTTGCCGACCAATTGGCTTGCAGGCGCGATTGATCTTCTTTTTTACAGCCAGTAAAAATAACTGTTAGAATAAAGAGAAACGAAATATACTTTTTGAATGAATTATTATACATAAGAATTAATAATTTAAAATGAAATTACATCATAAGATGAACAATGCTAATTTTTAACTTCAAAAGTTATCAAAAATTAGTCCTATTTTATTCACATTACAAATTTTTAATCAAAATTTGAAGATAAAATTAATGTTCAAGCTGCCCGATTTTCCTCTGTATTTCAATAATAGCATCCTGTAGCGATTTATCGGGGCTTATATAATTGTAATCATCCCAAAACAGGTGATCGTAATTGAAATCTTCGTCGATAAAAATATTCTGTGTTGGGATAGTTTCTGCCCTTTTATATCTTTCAACTTGAGCAGTATCAATTGTGTTTGAAGCAAATTCGAAAATTGCTTTAAAATCTTTGGCAAATAGCCTTCTACGGTATTTAACTTTAAACTCTAACTCTCCTTTAGCAAAGTTTAAAAAACTTTTATTGCCAATTTCTCTATAGTTAATATAATATTTTGCCGATATTGCCTTTACTTGCGTCCGAAAAGCCTTTTTTACAACCAGGTCATGCCCTGTTTTATTAATTGTTTCGGGAGTAACATTAAATTCGACGGATACAATAGATAATTTTTCTGTATCAATCAGAATTTTACCTTCAAATGAATAATCCTCAACATTTACAATTGGTTTAAACGTCATTATATAAACAAGCCTGTCGTTATAAGGCAATATTTCCTCCACATAATAATCATAATATCTTAAGTAATCTTGTTGCAAAAAAATGGTTGGATTTTTAATTATATCAAGATATAAACTTGCATATAAGCCCCCTTTTAGTTTTAAGGCTAGTGTATCACTTTTTACATAATATTCATTTTTCCGGCTTTTCAACAACCTTACCTGATCAGAGAATGCACCCATATAAGGGCTCTTATACACTTCAATAACCGCTTCAGAAATAGCTGCCAGTTCCGATTCCTTTTTTACCAATTCGCGATAAAAAGCAGTTATTTGGTAAGGATCGGTATAATAATTTTCTTTAATTTTACTCAAAGATTGCCTTAAAATTCCCTCTGCATCATACCCTTTTATTATTACTTCATCAATTGTATAACTATCGGGGGTTAGAAAAAAATAGTTTTCATTTTCAGACAATTGATTTATGGCAATATAAATATTCTTATAGCCTATATAAGAAACTACTAATGTATCAAACAATAAATAATCGGGAATTTTTAAGGTATATCCACCTTGTTCGTTGCTAACTGTACCTATACTTCTACCTAAAACCGCTATGTTTGCATAAGCCATTGCTTCTTTGCTTGCATTATCAAATACCTTCCCGGAAATATCAAAATAATCGTTTTCTCCTCTTAAATTATGGGTAAGGCTAAGTTTAGAGATAGTATTTTTACGCGTTATAACTATTTGCTTATCAACAACAGTAAAATTAAGTGTTGTATCTTCAATTATGATACATAATAATTCCTTTAACGAAATATTTTCGGCACTTACTTTTATAATGGTATTAATGGGTATAATATCTGAATTATAGGAAAACTCTAATCCAGTTTGAATACTTATTTCATCTAAAGCCTTATGAAGTGCTTTATTTTTAGCTTTATATGATATTTTCTGAAATAGTAAAGTATCACTCTGAGCTACAACATAATGATTAAAAAGAAAAAGCAAACACATCCCTGTTAAAAGGATATATTTGCTTATTATTTTGTTTTGGTATAATTTCATTCTTTACATCATAGAAACAAAGCTCAATTTAAACTATTTTTAGAATTAAATAGATTTTTTTACCAACTTTATTTCATTTTCAGATTGTTCTATTTTAAGATCAAATGTCCTGGCCATTACATTTACAATAGACTCTATTTCCTGATTTCTGAAAGTAACCGTATATCTTAAATTCAAAATATTATCGTCGTTACAAGTAATACTTGTATTATATGCCCTGTTTAAAGTACTTATAACATCACTAATATAAGTTTCTTTAAATACAAATTCTTTTGTTTTCCAGGCAATACGGTTTAAATCCTGATTCTGGCTTTTTGAAATGGATTTATCCTGAATAACCCCAACATCACCCGGACTAATTAAAATTTTATTTTCAGTATTTTGAATTTCCGACAACTGCACTAATCCTGTTGCAACAAATACTTCAACCTGATCTCCCGGATATTTTGCATTTACATTAAAAGTAGTACCTAACACTTTAACTTCGGCATTTTTTGTTTCAATAATAAATGGATATTCCGGGTTTTTTGAAACATCAAAAAATGCTTCGCCCTCCAACACAACCCTACGTTCGTTTTGAGCAAACTTCTTTGGATATACTAATTTGCTGTCTGAATTTAGAGTAACTACTGAACCATCGGGAAGTGTAACTACTTTCCCCTGTTCTGTATTTTCTGCATAAACATTCAATTTCGAATAGCTTTGATACATTTTGGCTGAGAAAAACCCTATTGCTACTAATAATATAATTGCAGCCGCATATTTTAATATGCCTGCCATTTTAAAGATTTTAACTTTACTTTCTACCCTTGGCTCTTCTGTTTCTGTTTCCTGTATTCTGTTCTTTACTTTATCCCAAGCCAAATCTACATTTACCTTTTTCATTGATTTACTTAAATTAATATTCTCCAAATCTTCTTTAACCTGATAAAATAATATTTCATTTTCCGGATTTTCACTTATCCAGCTATTTAACTCGTTTACCTCTTCGTTACTGCACTCGTTGGCATAATACTTTGCCATTAAACTCCAGTAATCTATATTGCCATTTGTTTTCATAATCATGCATTTTTTTAGTTTTACACTGCTTCAGCGTAATCTTTCAGGTAAATTCTGAAGTGCTTTAAGGCCTTACCCATATTAGCTTCTACCGTTTTAATCGAAATGGATAGCTTTTCAGCAATCTCGTGGTATTTAAAACCTTCGTCGCGGCTCATTTTAAAAATTATTCTACATCGCTCGGGTAAAGTACTTAATGCCTTATCAATAACATTTGATAATTCTTTGGCATTAATCTCATCAACCGGATCAACGCTATCGTTATTATAATGCGATTTATAATAATTTTCGTATTTAATATCCAAAGAACGCACTCTTAAAACCTGCAGGCAGTTGTTTCTTACTGCCGAATAGAGATAAGACTTAAATGAAGTAATGATATTTAGTTCTGCCTTGTTTTTCCAGATATTATAAAAAGTGTCTTGCACAACTTCCTCTGCCTGTTCTATGTTTTTTACGTATTTTACTGCAAAATTACAAAGGCTTTGATAAAACTCTTTAAAAACAATCTCGAACTGCTTTATATCACCCTCTTTAATCCTCTTTAGTGTTTTTTGTTCCGTAGGGTTCATATTCTAATCTATTTACTAGCAAATTAACAAAATATTAATCAATATTTTAATTTAACCGTTTATTAAAAATTGGCCAGCCTTTTAAACTGGCCAAAGTCGAATCAAATCATTACACAATGAACTAACCCTCATTACTAACCAAACAATTTTACCTGTTTCGTTAATAAGATTAATTCAACCCATTTTACCCTATGGTTAAAATAGTTTTTTTAATTAAAAAATTGTACAAGGAAATATATGAATGGTAAAATACCTAAAGATAATAACGTAGTTAAAAAAAGATTTTCGGTAGCATGTACATCATCGCTACCATACTTTTTAGCTAAAACAACAATCATTGCCATACAAGGCATTGCTGTTTGCATAACCAACACTGTACGTGCAGTATTTCCAAGGCTAATACCTAAAAACGAAAGTATCCAAATAATCGATAGAAGGATTATTGGAACTAAGGCCATTTTATTAAACGATAATACATAAATCTCAATCTTTCGGAATGCAGAAAGCATCGGGTTTTGAGATAATACAGCACCTATATATAGCATAGCAAGGTAAATTGTGGTATGCCCCATTTCGTATAAGGGTTTATAAATAAATTTTGGGATTTTTAATCCTATAACCAACATTAAAACTCCGATGGTAAATGATATGGTATTCGGGTTAACCAAATGTTTTATGCTTTCTTTAAAGCTTCCGCTTTTGTGTTTATTAAATATATAGACACCTATGGTCCAGATAAATATATCCTGTGAAAAATGATATATAATAGCATATAATAAACCTTCGCCTCCAGGAAATAAACTGGAAAATAAAGGATAACCAAGAAATGCTACATTTCCAAACATGGTATGTATAACATGTACATCAGCTTTTTTGCCTTTCAATTTTAAAACCAGTTTTGTTAAATTCCCTGTTGCAAATAATAATGAAATACCAATTATAGAGAGGATAAAAACCAAAATACTATTTTGTAAAATCTCTTTGTTGATATCAATTTTAGTAACTGAAGTAATAATTAACAACGGCAGGGTAATATTAAAAACAATAGCTGCAATGCTATTCTTTACCTGTTCATTAATCACTTTAAATTTTGCTGCTATTACCCCTATAAAGGCTAAAAATGCAAGTATTAAAACCTGATTTACTATAATGGTAAAATACATATGTTATTGCAATTTATAGGGCGAAACTACTGAATTTAAACCTAATAATTTATGTTTTTATGAAAATATTACGGTTAATAATCACCATTTAAGAAAATTTGCTTTTCCATTATTTAGTTTATATAAAAAAATATACTTTTGCGATAGTTCTTGTATTATATAACATTCATAAATACGGGATGTAGCGCAGTCAGGCTAGCGCGCCACGTTCGGGACGTGGAGGCCGTGGGTTCGAATCCCGCCATCCCGACAAGTGAAAGATGAACTTAACAGTGGTTCATCTTTTTTATTTATAAGGCCGTGGGTTCGAACTTTTTCACGATTCCGCCAACAAGCGGAAGAGTAATCCCGCCATCCCGACAAGTGAAAGATGAGCTTAATAGTGGTTCATCTTTTTTTATTTATAAGGCCGTGGGTCCGAAATTTTTCACGATTCCGCCAACAAGCGGAAGATTAATCCCGCCATCCCGACAAATGAAAGATGAGCTTAACAGTAGTTCATCTTTTTTTATTTATAAGGCCGTGGTTTGAACTTCATTATTAATTCAAATACAACTTAGCCTAGAACCAGTTTATTTTTTATATCTTTTTCCGGTAAGAATTTCCAGAAACGTTTGGGTAAAAACTGCATATGTACTTTCAGGTTTTTTCTTTCCTTAATATTAATCGATTCATAATAACCTTTCCATAAATTCTGAAAAAGTTTTTCACTTATATGCAAAGCATCCTGATCAACTTTACCGGTTTCCAAATCAATTTTTCTTTTGCCAATGGTTATTTCTCTTACATTTTCTAAATCATAATAATACCCGTACTTTCTGCATGTATCAAAAATTACCCATTTTTGATCTGCAAACCGATTATGAAAATGGTTAACAGTTAAGGGAATAACATCGTATTTGGGATCGAATGAGGCATAAAAAATATTATCTACCGTTTTTTGAAATCGAACAAACATAATTACCCGGTGTGCTTCCCTGCTTACTTTTTTCTGAATATTGTTGATTTTATTTACATAATCATTGCCAAAATTTGTTTCAACATTATAATTTGAATCTAAAATTAACTTAATATAATCATATATAAGCATTTCTATTTCTGGAAGTTCTGATAAATACGCCTTAAATATTCGTTGGCAATTCTGATCATTTGTCTTTTCTTTTACAGCATTCCAAATCGTCTCAAACTTTACCTGATCTGTCACAATCTCATAATTGTTTGCAAACAAATCGTTTTGAAAATGCTTGTTTCCTACTATTTTATCAGGTATAATATTTAACTCTAAAATATCATGTATTGCAGTTAATAATCCTTCAAAGGTATGGTCATATAATATCAGATTCATAATTTTAATAATTTAATTTACTGGAAATAAACTCAATTGCTTGTATTTTATTTGGTCTTGAATGACCTTATTGTTTTCACTTAATAATGCCAACTTTATTTTTTCAGGATACAATCCGGCATAACCATGTGAATTTAACTCGTTGGTGGTAATAAAATATTTAGCTCTTTTCATTACCACTCCAATCTTTTTTAACTGCTCTATGTTTAATTTCCCGTATCTGCGGGCAAGAATAATCTTTTTGGCAGAAAGTACACCAACTCCGGGAATTCTTAAAATGTTTTCGTAAGGTGCCTTATTTATATCGATTGGAAACATCCAGGGATTTCTTAGTGCATAGCTTAATTTAGGGTCAATTTCCAAATCAAGGTAAGGAAAATCGTCATTTACAATTTCATCAACCTTAAAATGATAAAACCTGAATAACCAATCGGCCTGATATAACCTGTTTTCGCGCTTTAAGGGTGGAGCAGATAATGCCGGTAATCTTTTATCATATTCGTTAACCGGAATAAAACCAGAATAATAAACCCTTTTTAAATTTTTGGATTGATATAAATTTCCTGCCAGGCCAAGAATTTGCCTATCCGTATCAGGTGTTGCACCTATAATTAATTGCGTACTTTGGCCTGCAGGTGCAAAACGTTTAACATTTCTGAATTTTCTTCTTTCCTCTTTGTTTTCGGTAATTTTATTTTTAATTGTTGTCATTGGATACAAAATATTCCGGAAACTTTTATCAGGAGCCAACAACTTCAGATTATTTTCGGTAGCAATTTCAATATTTACACTTAGCCTGTCGGCATAAAGCCCTGCTTTATGCTGCAATTCTTCACTTGCTCCGGGTATCGATTTTAAATGAATATATCCATTATAGTTATGCTTAACGCGTAAATCGATAGCAACCTGAACCATCCTTTCCATGGTATAATCAGGATTACGGATAACTCCGGAACTTAAAAACAATCCTTCGATATAATTCCGCCTGTAAAACTCAATTGTCAGTTCAACAATTTCACTAACCGAAAATGTTGTGCGTTTTATATCATTGCTTTTACGATTAATGCAATAAGCACAATCATACATACAATAATTGGTAAGCATCAGTTTAAGCAATGAAATACACCTGCCGTCTTCTGTAAAACTATGACAAATACCCCATGGTGCAGCATTTCCCAAACCTTTACCAGTATTAGGCCTGTTACTCCCACTCGATGCACAGGAAACATCATACTTTGCAGCACCAGCTAATATCTTAATTTTATCAATTGTTTCCTGTTTCATATTTGCTAATAATATTAGCAAATATACAAATTATTTATTCATTTGCTAATGTTATTAGTTTTTTTATTATATTCGCATTTAAATTAATACATATCACTATGAATGATATTATTGCAAACAATATTAAGTACTTGCGTAAAATAAAGGGCATTACTCAGGAAGAACTGGCTCATGCAATAGGAATTAACCGTTCGGTAATTGGTTCGTATGAAGAAGGCAGGGCTATTCCTAAACTAAATGTAATGCAAGAAATTGCCAATTATTTTAGCATTTCGATTGATCAGCTTGTTAATTTACCCCTTTGGAAAGAAAATATTAATATTACTGCAAACATAAATAGTGATAACTTACGTATTTTAACCACTGTAGTCGATAAAGAAAACAAGGAACTTATTACATCTGTACCTATACAAGCATCTGCCGGTTATACAAATGGCTATTCCGATCCGGACTATATTGAAGAATTACCTCATTTTTCGTTACCTCTTGCCGAATTAAGCAAAGAAAAAACATATCGGTTATTCCAGATTAAAGGTGATAGTATGTTGCCTATACCCTCTGGATCATATATTATTTGTGAATACCTTGTTAACTGGCAAGATTTGGTTGATGGAAAAACATACATCCTTATTA
>Ga0209408_1002085_pt1 | contig 11673 bp, 8 predicted proteins | sample AD_UKC107_MetaG_FD_184422 | JGI IMG/M metagenome (GOLD analysis project Ga0209408, IMG submission 184422) | Active sludge microbial communities of municipal wastewater-treating anaerobic digesters from Hong Kong - AD_UKC107_MetaG (SPAdes)... | ecosystem: Engineered > Bioreactor > Anaerobic >... | reverse complement strand
GCACAGTCCAACAATATTTTATTCATTATTCCCGTTATCCATTAAAAAAGAATGAATTATACAATGAAATTTGTTTCTCTCTTGCTATATTTGTAAGGGAACAATGAATAAAACACTTTTACGTTGGCAGCAAGTGTATTAAGACAGCGACACGACAAACAAACGACTGACAGAAACAGAAAAAAGTAAACCATTTTGACAGGTGACCAAAGACATAGAAACGATATTACAAACGGACAACGAGTAAGCCGACACTCATTGCCGACCCTATGTTTTTTATTTATTTCCCACCGCACATTTTTTAAAAACAATTTCAGCCAGCCCGCAAGTGGTACATTTGGCTTTGCCCCACCCGCAAGCCAACCCTTCGCAAAGCCAAAAGAGCCACTTTTTTGCCTACGCACCGACAGAAATACGTATTTTGGTAAACTATATTTTGACAATTAAAGAATGAATAAAAAGACACTTTCAGAAAGAGATATTTGCACCAAGTTTATTACACCTGCTTTAGAAAAGGCAGGTTGGGACAAGCAATTGCAGATATTAGAGGAAGTTTCTTTTACTGATGGTAAAATTTACGTTAGAGGAAAAATCACAGCAAGAGGAACAAGAAAACGAGCCGACTATATTCTGTATTACAAACCGAATATTCCTATTGCAATTATTGAAGCAAAGGACAACAACCATTCAGTAAGAGCAGGAATACAACAAGGCTTAGACTATGCTCAAATATTGGACATTCCTTGTGTATTCAGCAGCAACGGAGACGGATTTTTATTTCACGACCGAACAGCGACAGACGGTAACATAGAAACGGAAATCAGTTTAGAAGACTTCCCTACTCCCGAAGAACTTTGGCAGAAATACAAAAAGTATAAAGGCATTGAAACTCCCGAAGCGGAAAGAATCGTTTCACAGGACTATTATTTTGACGGAACAAACCGCAAACCGAGATATTACCAACAAATTGCAGTAAATAGAACAGTTGAAGCCATTGCCAACGGACAGAACAGAATTCTGCTTGTAATGGCAACAGGCACAGGAAAAACATACACAGCGTTTCAAATCATTCACCGACTTTGGAAAAGCGGAGCAAAAAAACGCATTCTGTTTTTAGCCGACCGAAACGCTTTAATTGACCAGACACGAAGAGGCGACTTTAAACACTTCAAGGATAAAATGACTGTGGTAAAACACAGGCAAATTGACAAGAGCTTTGAAATTTATTTGGCATTGTATCAAGGACTTTCAGGAACAGACGAAGCAGCCAATGTTTACAAACAGTTTTCAAGAGATTTTTTCGACCTGATTGTAATTGACGAGTGCCACAGAGGAAGTGCAAAAGACGACAGCAGTTGGAGAGAGATTTTAAATTACTTCCAAAATGCTACGCATATTGGTTTGACAGCGACACCAAAAGAAACCAACGAAGCAAGTAACACCGAATATTTTGGAGACCCAGTTTACACTTATTCTTTGCGACAAGGAATTGACGATGGTTTCCTTGCTCCTTATCGTGTGGTGAGAGTTGCCCTGAATGTGGATGCGGAAGGTTGGCGACCCGAACAAGGCAAAACAGACAAAAGCGGAAACGAAATAGAAGACCGCATTTATAACCGAAAGGACTTTGATAAAAATTTGGTGATTGAAGAAAGAACAGATTTAGTTGCCAAAAAAGTAACCGAGTTTCTGAAAGGTTACGACCGCTTTGCCAAAACCATTGTGTTTTGTGTGGACATTGACCACGCTGAAAGAATGCGAACCGCATTAGCAAAACACAATCCTGATTTAGTTGCCGAGAACTACAAATACATAATGCAGATTACAGGCGACAATGAGGAAGGCAAACGAGAGTTGGACAACTTCATCAATCCCGAAGAAAAATATCCGGTCATTGCCACCACTTCCGAACTGATGACCACAGGCGTTGATGCTCAAACCTGCAAAGTGATTGTATTGGACAGCAACATCAATTCAATGACCAAGTTCAAGCAAATTATTGGTAGAGGAACACGAATCAATGAAGAATATGGCAAACTGTATTTTACCATTTTGGATTTCAGAAATGCAACAGATCTTTTTGCCGACCCACAATTTGACGGTGACCCAATAAGAATAAAACCGGTTGCAGAAGAAACCGACTTAGGCGGTATTGTGGATGAAGAAGAAGAAAACACAGAACCAATCATTGATTTAGAAACAGGAGAAGAAATTGAAATTGCACCCCCTGAAATTCGTTATCCTGAAACAGAATTTCCACCATCAACAGCAAATGAACCAAGACGAAAAGTTTATGTAAATGGTGTGGACGTTTCGGTTTTAATAAGCCGAGAATTGCATTTTGATCAATACGGTAAACCCATTACAACAAGTCTGAAAGACCACACCAAAGAAATCATCAAAGAAAAGTTTGCTTCGCTTGACGACTTTTTAAATAAATGGAACACCACCGACCGCAAAGAAGCCATCATTGCTGAATTGCAAGAACAGGGCGTAATGGTGGAAGCATTGTATGAAGCCGTTGACAAGCAAGTCGATTTGTTTGATTTAATCTGCCACGTTGCTTATGACCAACCACCAATGACCAGAAAAGAACGAGCAAACAACGTGAAGAAACGAAACTATTTTACCAAGTATGGCGAACAAGCCCGAAAAGTGTTAGAAGCGTTGCTCGACAAATACGCTGACCAAGGCATTGAAAACATTGAGAACATTCAAATCTTGACTGTTCCACCAATCAATGAGTTTGGCTCGGTAACTGAAATCATAAAAGCATTTGGCAGCCGTGAAGAATACGAGAAAGCAATCCGTGATTTAGAAAATGAGCTTTACAAAGTTGCGTAATTCGGTTTTATGTTGTATTTTTGCATCAAATAAGCAAATAAGATGATTAAATCAATCTCAGTTAGGAATTTCAGGTCGATAAAAGACCAAATTACGCTTGATTTTTCAAAATCAAACCGAAAAAAAGGTGATCTATCGAATTACATTTCAATTTCAAACACTGAGATAGCCACCACAACCGTGATTTACGGAGCAAACGCATCAGGTAAGAGCAATTTACTACGTGCATTCAAAGCTTTGGAATATTTAGTTCTTAATTCCGCAAAATTTGACTCGGAAGATAAGTTAGGTCCTTATGAACCTTTCAGGTTAGCCAAAGGATTCGATAAGAAACCGGTTAGTATTGAATTGGAGTTTTTCATAGACCAAATACGATATATCTATCTAATTATTTTTGGAGAGAAACTCATTGAACAAGAAAAGTTGCTTTTTTTTCCTGTTGGAAAAGAAGCTACTCTGTTCAACCGAGTTAAAGGAAAGGAAATCCACTTCGGTGAATATTTCAAAGGTGAAAAAAAGACCATCGAAAAACTTACACTCCCTAATCAATTATTCCTTTCTAAAGCGGCAGAGAACAATGCGGAAAGTGCATTACCTGTATATCAGTTTTTTAAAAACAGGATAAAAGTTTATCCATTCTTAAATCAATATAATGAATCGGGTTTAGAACGATTTTATGCCAAGAGGTTGGCGGATGAACCTGAATCTCCATTTGCTAAGAAATTAAACGCTTTAATTTGTGCGTTAGACACAGGTATTAATTCAATCAGTGCTAAAGAAACCGATTGGAACTCGGTTAAATTTCCAGATAATATGCCTGACAATGTCAGGAAAAAAATTCAGGAAGATTTTAAATACGAGATAAAAACAGTTCACGAATTATTTGATGAAAGCAATAAAAGCTCAGGATTAATTGATTTTGATATTGATGAGGAATCTACTGGAACACGAAGCCTACTTTCTATCGGAGGTATCATTATTGATGCTTTGGAGAAAGGCTCTGTTTTGGTTATTGATGAATTTGAAAAGAATCTTCATCCCATTATCACTTCCTATCTTATTAAGTTATTCAATGAGAAAATATTCAATCCTAAAAACGCTCAACTCATATTTGCCACACACGATATAACCCAATTAAACGAAGATTTATTTAATCGTGATCAGGTTTGGTTTACTCAAAAAAATGAATTTGGCGTAACGGAATTAATTCGTTGTTCTGACATCAAAGGCTTGCGATTAAATACACCACTAGACAAATGGTATGTTGCAGGAAGATTGGGAGGAACTGCCATTATTAACGACACCAATTTTGTAATGGCAATGCAAGAAGAGATTGAGGAATGAGAAGAGCAGGACAACATATTTTAATTATTCCCGAAGGATGGTGCGAATACAATTATGCTCAAGCCTTTAAACATTCTCTCCCAAGGGATAAACAGAGAAGTATTTCTGTTGAAATGCCTAAACCAAATAACGAGAATAGTGCATTTCAGCTTTTGGATAAGGCAGAAGTAATGATTAAAAAAGCTAAAAGAGATAAAAACCCATACGATGCTGTTTGGATTTTCTTTGACAATGACAACCAGCCCAATCTTCCAGCATTTTTTCAAAAACTATCGAATACACCGGTTAACATAGCTTACAGTAGTATGTGTATAGAGCATTGGTTTATTATTCATTTTGAGAATAATCGTCAAGCCTATCAAAATGCACATCAAGCTTTGCAACGAATTGAAACTTTGTGGCAGCAGCATTTTAATCAAACCTATCACAAAACAAAAGTTAACCATTTTGAAAAGTTGAAGGGAAACTTAACAACTGCAATGGAAAGAGCGAATTCCATCACGCAACAGGCAGAAGCAAACGTAACACCAGTAGTTAATAGAAATCCATTTTTCACGATTCAGAAATTCATTCAGTTTTTTCAATCATTATGAGCAACATAGCAGGCACCATAAAATCCATCAGAGATATTTTCCGCAAAGACCCGGGGTTGAGTGGAGATGCACAACGCATTGAACAATTGGGTTGGATGATATTTCTGAAACTCTTTGATGATAAAGACAAGGAAAAAGAAATTCTAAACCCCAAATACAAATCGCCTATCCCAACCAAATTGCAATGGCGAAATTGGGCAGAAAATGATGAAGGCATCACAGGTGATGAACTCATCAATTTTGTAAACAACAAACTTTTCCCGACACTTAAAAACCTAACGGTTTCGGCTGATGATAGATTGGGCATTACCATTCGCCAGATATTTGACGGAACCAACAACTATATGAAAAGCGGAACCACCTTCCGCCAAGCCATTAACAAACTGAACGAAATTGACTTTAACAGCAGCAAAGAGCATCACGTTTTCAATGTGATTTATGAGGAGATTTTACAGGGATTGGCTGCCAAGAAAGACACAGGCGAGTTTTACACGCCAAGAGCTGTAACCCAGTTTATTGTGGATATGGTAAACCCCAAATTGGGCGAGAAAATTACCGACCCTGCTTGCGGAACTGCGGGCTTTTTGGTGTGTGCCATTGAACATCTGAAAAAGCAGGTAAAAAACATTGAAGACCGCAAGACCTTGCAAGAAACCGTAACAGGCAGCGAACTGAAACCCCTGCCTTTTATGCTGAGTGTGGTAAACCTGATTACCCACGACATCGAAGTTCCACAAATTGAAAACGGTGATTCGCTAAGCCGTGAATACAACTCCATCAAACAAAAAGACCGTGTGGACATCATTGTTGCCAATCCGCCTTTTGGCGGTGTGGTGGGCGATGGTATGGAAACCAATTTCCCCTTGAACTACCGCACCAAGGAAAGTGCCGATTTGTTTTTGATACTGTTTATCCAATTGCTGAAAGACGGTGGTAGAGCAGGCATTGTTTTGCCCGATGGCAGCTTAACAGGCGATGGAGTAAAACAACGGATAAGGCAAAAACTTTTGGAAGATTGCAATGTGCATACCATTGTGCGATTGCCCCAAAGCGTATTTGCCCCCTATGCCACCGTAAACACCAACCTGATTTTCTTCGAAAAAGGAAAACCCACCAATGAGATTTGGTATTACGAACATACTTTGCCAGAAGGCCAAAAATCCTACAGCAAAACCAAACCCATTCGGATCGAAGAATTTGAACCGCTAAAAACTTGGTGGAAGAATAGAGAAGAAAGCGATGTGGCTTGGAAAGTGCCCGTACAAATAATTATAGACCGCAACTACGATTTGGATATAAAGAATCCCAATAAGAAGGAGGAAGAAGTGGTTTATGACAGGCTATCTTTGATTAATCAGTTAGAAGTATCATTTGAAAAATCAATTTCATTGTTAAATGAACTAAAGTCAGTTGGAAAATGAGTTTAAAAAAAATAAAACAGCTTTTCAACATTGAAAAAGGTGTTCTGCAAAGTTCAAAGTGCATTGAAGGGGAATATGATTTTATTACTGCTGCTGCTGATTGGAAAACACATAATGAATATACACACGATTGTGAAGCTTTGATTTTTGCTGCTGCTGCGTCAGGCTCTTTGGGTAGAACCCATTATGTGAATGGTAAATTCATCTCAAGTGATTTATGTTTCATTCTTACTCCAAAAGAACCTGAAAAGCTACCGGTTAACCTGAGGTTTTATCATATCATATTTAATCTTTATAAAAATGAAATTGTTGCTGCTACGAAAGCAGGCACTTCAAAAGAAGCCATTGGCTTAAGGGTTTTTGGTGAGTACGAATTACCATACTTTGACATTTCTATTCAACAAAAGGTAAAAGCCGAATTCGGTAAAGCTGAGGCGTTAAAAAATGATTTGTTTGATGAATACACATACCAACTCACCCTACTCGAAAACCTAAACCAAGCCATTTTACAAGAAGCGGTGCAGGGCAAGTTGGTGCCACAAGACCCGAAAGACGAACCTGCCAGCGAATTGCTCAAACGCATCAAGGCAGAGAAAGCAACCCTTCGGCAGGCTCAGGGCAAGGGCAAAAAGGAAAAACCCTTACCACCCATCAAACCCGAAGAAATTCCATTTGAAATTCCTGAAAATTGGGTGTGGTGTAGGTTGGGGGAAGTTATACAACTTATTTCTGGTCAAGATTTAAAGCCATCTGAATATAATGCTAAGAATATCGGTATTCCATACATTACAGGAGCTAGTCATTTTAATGATGGAATATTAGAAATAAGTCGATGGACTCCATTTCCTAAATCAAAATCTAATTTAGGTGATTTGCTAATTACTTGTAAAGGCACAATAGGTGCAATGGCATTTAATGAGATTGGAGAAATACACATTGCAAGACAGATAATGGCAATAAGAAATTCTTATGGCATTGATATTTCATTTGTTAAATATTTTCTTTCACAGCATATTGAGAGACTTTTAGAACTATCTAAAAGTTTGATTCCAGGTATTTCTCGTGATAATATTTTATCAATAAAATTCCCCCTTCCCCCACTATCCGAGCAAAAACGCATTGTGGCGGAAATAGAAAAGCAATTCGCCCTTACCAAACAATTAAAAGAACACATCATCGCCAACCAACAAGCCACCGAGCAACTGCTTAAAGCATTGCTGCATCAGGCATTTGAGGTGGAAGAAATGGTCATAGCGAAACCGAAAGGAAAAGTAATTGAGCTAAAGCCAACCAATGTTGATTATTACCGCAGGACAGTTTTAGCAGCAGAAATAGTTTGGCAGTTACACAAAGAGCCAACTTTAGGACATTTAAAATTGCAAAAACTAATCTATCTCTGTCAAAAATCAGCGGATATGCAATTGCCTACTAATTTTCTTCGTCAGGCAATGGGACCTTATGATAACAGATTAATGCGTTCCATTGATAAGCAATTAAAGGAGAAAAAATGGTTTGAATATAAACAAGACCAAATTTTAAAATATCAACCATTAGAAAAAGCAGGACAACACCACAATGATTTTCTGAAATACTTTTCAGCAGAAAGCGAAGGCATTCAATTTATCATAGATAAGTTTAGAAATGTATTATCCCGTGAAATTGAAATATGGGCTACATTATATGCTTGTATGGATAATATGCTGAACGAAAATGTGATTTTTTCAGAAGCCTCGCTCTTACAGCGTTTTTATGAGTGGTCAGAAGAGAAGAAAAAGTTTAGTGAAGACCAGATAAAAAGAGTTTTTTCAAGAATGAAAGAAACGGGTATTATTCCAAAAGGATTCAACTTATAATAGTTTTATGAGAAGAATAGACAAAGACACTTTTTTACGTAGCTTCAAAGTGCTTTCAAATCAATCATTTGATATGTTCCTTGGAGCAGGTGCGTCTATTTCTTCGGGCATTCATTCGGGCAGTGATTTGGTTTGGCAGTTCAAAAGAGAGTTACTAAGTGTAAGTGGTAAAATAAACGGTAAAAAGTTTCAGGACTTAAAAATTGAATCCAATAAGAAGATTATTCAAAGCTATTTTGCCGAAGAAGATACAAAGGTCTCAAATGCTTATTCCTACTATTTTGAAAAATGCTATCCTGACCCATTGGTAAGGCAAGAGTTCCTAAGCAATTTGGTAAGAGACAAGAAGCCGTCCATTGGTTTTATGTGTCTTTCGGCTTTGGTCGAAGGCAAAAAAGTAAATACCGTTTGGACAACCAATTTTGATGACTTAATTGAAAAAGCCATCACTGCATTAAATTTCCTAAGCTGTCAGGTTGTTTCACCCGATAACGCAAGAACGGTTCAAAATTTCAGAAGCGATATTCCCACCGTTGTAAAACTTCACGGAGATTTCCGCTATGATGCTTTGCAAAATACAGATGCAGAATTGCAGCAATTAGAAGAAAACTTGCACAACTATTTTATACAAGCATCAACACAAAGAGGTTTATTGGTAGTTGGTTATTCGGGCAGTGATGAATCAGTTATGCAAACGCTTGAAAAAGCATTGGAAAAGCCAAACGCATTTCAAAAAGGTTTGATTTGGTGCATTCCAAAAGATGTAACGCCAAGTGAACGGCTTACCAAACTGATTGAAAAAGCATATTCACAAAATCAGCGTTCGGGCTTTATGGTGATTGATAGCTTTGACTATTTCCTGCACGAACTTTACACCGTTTGCGAATTGGAAAACGAACAGATTGATTCTATTGCAGCCGAACGATTTAAACAAAGGCAAGCATTCAGGCTTACTCAAAATCAATCCAACACCACTCCCATTCTGCTGAATGCCATCAAGGCAAAATATTTTCCAAAAAGCATTTTTTCAACCAAGACCAAAATCAACGGTGAAGGAAAATGGAAAAAGTTAAGAGAAGTATTACAAGATTCAAACATAGTTGCAGCATTTAGCAAAGGGGAAACGCTTTCTTTATTTGGCAATGAGAATGAAATAAAGCAAGTATTCAAAGAGTATCTCACAGACGAATTAAAACTGATTGACATTCCAGAGCATTTATTTCATCAACCCGATTCCTTTTATATCGGGATGCTATATGAGTTAATTGAAAAGTCTTTGGTTAATGATTACGGTTTAGCCATTTTCAGTAGAGGTAGAGATTTACGAAAAGTGTTTTCGGTAAATCATCCATTAAGCCAAGAAGAAAAAAATAGTATTCCAACTTGGATGAACTTCCGAATCCCGCAAGGTTATCAGATATTTGAAGCCTTTGAGTTTAAAGTGGAATTTGTAAACAAAGACTTGTTTTTACTCATTTGCCCAACCATACATATTCAGACAATAACGGGTGCAGAGCCTGATAAACTAATAGTTCAAAGCATTACCAATACCATCATTTCGAACCGTTGGAATAAAAAATATGGGGAGAAAGTCAGTTTTTGGTTCAAAGAATTAAAGCGGAGAAATCCTGATTTATCATTCCGTTTAGGCGACTTTGAAATAAAACTAACTGACTACTATGCAACAGCAGCCCGAAAAATGGGCAACATTTTCTGTTTTGACAGCTATGCCAAAGCCAAAGAACCTTTAATCTACTTTCACCATCAAGACGAATCAAAACAATCTATTCATCCAATAAACGGCTTAAAGCTTTTAGGTCCGTTGGAAGAAAGTTTTGGAGCAAATGGAATAGTTCCGAAAATTCAATTAGCCATCATTGCACCCGACACAGGTTTTGACAGAGTAAAATCACATTTGGAATCGCTGCTAAATCCTGTAAGTCCAACAACAGAAAAGGAATATTTAAAAGACTATCCGGGATTTGATGCAGTTTTTAAAAAGCATTTAGTTATTCCAAATTCCACGCAAAGCGAATTTGTAATTACTATCAACACGCTAGAAATTCGGAATTATTCAGCAATTCAATTTTATGAGTTGATAAAAAGTAAGATTGACAAGTTTGCACTAAAAAATGATTGTATAGATTGTGTGGTAATTTACATACCTGACTATTGGAGGCATTTCAGGGAGCTCAAAAATGAAAATACCTATTTCGACCTTCACGATTCATTAAAGCTATATGCAGTAAAAAAAGGTTTACACCTACAATTTATTGAGGACAAGTCTATAAAATACAACGATCAGGCGAAAGTAAAATGGTGGTTATCGTTAGGCATTTATGTAAAATCAAACGGAACGCCTTGGAAGGTAAAAACAGATAATACCGAAACTGCATTCGTAGGTTTGGGATATGCTGTAAGACAAAATGTAAGAAACAAAGTTGTTTTAGGAAGTAGTCAGATTTTTGATGGAAACGGAAATGGTTTGCGTTTTTTGCTTCAACCTATTGAAAAGCCTGTTTTCTACAATAAGAATCCTTTTATGAGTAAAGAGGATGCTTTTCGATTGGTAACCAACATTAGAAACACCTATCATAAAATTGACCCTGTTATCGGGTTGAAAAAATTGGTGCTTCATAAGACAACTCATTTCACACGAGACGAAATGGACGGCATTTGTAATGCACTCGAAGGTATTGACAACATTGAACTTTTGCAGATTCAACAATTCAGTAATTGGCGAGCTATTAAACTAAGGAAAAAGCAAGACGGTAGCGGACACGAATTTGATGGCTTCCCAATAGACAGAGGAACAATCATTCAGTTAGACGAATTTAGTTTCTTGTTATGGACACACGGTTTGGTTCAAAGTAACGAATTGACAAAGCCATATTATCAAGGAAAAAGAGGTATTCCGACACCTTTACTGATAAAAAGATTCAGAGGAACAGACCCGATAGAAACAGTGGCTAACGACATCTTGAAACTTACAAAGATGAATTGGAACGGAGCAGAATTATATAAGACAATGCCTGTAACGATTGACTTTTCAAAAAGACTTTCGGTAATGGGCAAACAATTAGAAGAACTTGGAAACAAAGCCTATGATTTTAGATACTTCATATAGCCAACGCATTTTGCAAGCACATTGCCAAAGCCCCGCAAGCCCACGCTCAGACCAAAGCTTTGTCAAAGAGCTTGCAAAGCCAACGCAAGAAAAATTGTTTTTAAAAAATTTCCCAACCCTTCAAAAAAATAAAAAACGCAACGCACAACCCGATACAGACAGACAAAAAAGCAAATAGACAAATGACACTCAAACCCAACACTGACAATGGTATACAAGGACGGACGACAGAACACCAGCTGCCAACAGCGGTTTTGCAAAAGTGGCGGTGCAATGCTTCGTATGACAGTGAAGTGATTTATCAAAACTTAGTGCTTCGATTGAAGTTTAGTGGTGAAAATCGCCACCTTCGCAAAGCCGCAAAACGTTGAACTAAACCGCCCCCAGTCGGAGGCGGTAAATTGATGGTAAATTCGAAGTAAAAAACTTCAAAACAAACCATCATGAAAAACATTCATTCACAACTTATTGAGCGGTTCATTCGAGAGATG
>Ga0209408_1002083_pt1 | contig 11673 bp, 11 predicted proteins | sample AD_UKC107_MetaG_FD_184422 | JGI IMG/M metagenome (GOLD analysis project Ga0209408, IMG submission 184422) | Active sludge microbial communities of municipal wastewater-treating anaerobic digesters from Hong Kong - AD_UKC107_MetaG (SPAdes)... | ecosystem: Engineered > Bioreactor > Anaerobic >... | reverse complement strand
GAATCACCAAACAAATGAGTATATTTGTTCGTCAACCCCAATTTATGATACGAGAATAGCTCAACCAGTTTGACTTTTTTGTCCAAGTAATAGGGGTCTGGTACATTGTGAAAGTTATCTAATGATTATAAGTGATTACATTTTGAGTTCTAACAGGTTTTTACAGTTTTAGTCTGACAGTGGTTAATTTCACACTTACTCTGAGAAAGCTGGAAATAATAACGCACAGTTATTATTACTAGAATTGTACACAAACCAAGTAATTGTAATTTATTTTTTTCCATATTTTATCGCTTTCTTTTCTTTCATCCACATAATCCAAGCTAGAGGTATGACTAGTAATGAATACTTCATGAATGGTTCAGCCAGTGATGCATGATTATGACGGGCGTGGAGATAGAACCGATAATAGTTAATAAGAGCTTTTATTTTATATAAAAGATTTTGGGACATAAAAAAGCGCTGTTTATAGTAAGCAAGCGTCCCATTAGGACTCATTACCCTTATATTTAATTGATTATCAGTAAGACCACCAGATAGATATTCTTTTATCTGCATAGGATAGTTAGTATATAGTAGTGGATGGAATTCAGTTAATTTATCAAACAAGATTGCCTCAGTAATAAACTTCTCTCCTTCGTATTCAGGAAATCTGTAGTTCTTTAATAGTGAGAGTCTATAAACCTCTGGTTCACTTTCAAGATGATAGTAATCTCGACTTCTAATAGTATTAGAATACAAATAGCCTCCTGGAACAAATCCAATTTTGCCCCCAGTCGGAGTAATACACACACCTACGATACCAGCAACATCATACTTACCATCAATCATAGCAGTTGCCTTATCCATATTCAAAATCGCTTCTGGTACCAGTGGATCATCACTGTCTATGCATACAAAAAAATCAGATTGAGCTTCTTCAATAGCTCTATTGAAAGCACGATGCTTACCTCCATTAGGTTGTTTGATATAACGAATTGTTATTTCGCCTGTATTAATAAATGATTGTACTACTTCCGGAGTATTATCTTCAGAACCATCATCAATAATCAACCACTCAAAGTCTCTAGTTTGTTGAGCCACAATGCTATCAAACAACCTTGGAAGTAGGTGAGCTCTATTATAAGTTGGTGTAAATAACGTGTACTTCATGTTTAAAAGCTTTTATAGCAATACTTTCCTAATTTCCTCTCAATTTCTTTCATTTCCTCCGCCAATTCCGGATGTCTTAACCATATTTGGGTATTCTTTATCGATTGAGAAGGAATAAATTTTGTTTTTGGGTTTATATGGTAAGAATATGGCATTCCAAGAAAATCAGCAATGACTTTGACTGACTCTTCATAATTATACACCATGTCTTCAAACTGAAGTCTAAGGACCTTATTAGGGTCATCAATGTCAGTTTCTCTATGCTTTCTTGTCAAAAGGTACCATACACAAAAGTCATCGATATTCTCCAATGGGACCACTCCGCCTTTATAAACAAATCGCTCCAACATATAGATGTCTCGGGGATCCCGATCAATTGCTAAAATTTTAATATCATCAAAGTACCTACAGTATTTTTTTGTATTTGAAGGCGGTACTAATTGATCAACTACAATATAGAGTTTGTCTTCTACATTTGCCGCAGAGAAGAGTTCTTTAATGTATTTTTTAGTACAATCATAAAAATGTGTGGGATCAGAATAAGGCACATAAGTATACTCGTTTTTTAACAAGTGAATAGAAATGGGCTCAATATTATTGCGACCACGAATAATAGGGACAAAGATACGATTAAGCACTTTATCAAGAAAACGCTCAGTAAACCATATCAAGGTTCCTTTATCTATCACATCCTGATGCCAATAGCCTTTAAATTTTATGGCTGCTAGAGATTGAATATATTCGTGTGATAACTTTTTAAATTGGCCTTGAAAGTATGCCTCATATTTCTTTATCAGCCTATTTCCTGCAAGAAAATTCACTTTCTTCTTATATCGCTTCAAAGAATGACCAGAGTTATGTCGGTGATAGTTTTCGACAATATTGTACTCCAAATCCGCAATACCATCGGGGTCTTGAATGAACCGGAACTCATAGTCACCCATAAAATGGATGTTTTCGAATTCGCCCAATAAATCAGTTACAGCACTGGAACCCGTACCATAATAACCCGTACAAGTTATAATTTTCATAAATTACTTATTTCAGTTTGTTAAAAAAATCTTCTAATTGTTTACTTATAACTTCTGGTGTGAACTCATTAAATCTCATCTTAGCCAATTTTGAAAATTTTGAATAATCTTCCTCATTAGAAAGAATTCTATAAATATGTTCACCAAACTTTTTATCATCATAAATCGGAGCAACAAGTCCATACTCATTACTACCCATAATCTCATGAACAGATGCTTGAGAAGCCACTAATGGAAGCCCGAAAAAAGCAGCCTCTATAAGTACTGTAGGGAGCCCTTCAGAGATAGTAGATAGGGCAAACATCTTTGCTGCTGCATAATAATTTTGAGGATTAGATTGATTACCTGCAAAGAAAATATGCTTCCCAATGTGTGATTTCGAGGCATACTCAATTAGCATATTCCTTAATCTGCCATCTCCAACAAATACAATATTGTACTCAAATCCATATTTATCATAGAGATACTCCATTGCCTTAATTAGACCTAAGTGGTTTTTTGGTGGAGTCAGTCTAGCGACCATTACAATAAAGTCACCATACCTCTCCTGTATATCACTAACTTCTTTTTTATCTACTTTCTTTGAAGCAATAAATGAAGGGTTGTAAATCTTTCGAATATTTAAGTCAAGTTGTCTATTAAAGAATAAACACTCATCCTGAACAAGATCTGATAGTACAACTAAATTTTTTATCTTTTGATACAAAAATTGGTAACTCGGCCCAATTGCCATATATCCATGTATTCCTCCATGAAGCCAACAGACTTTCTTTTTAGCCTTAACAAACCCATCAGCAACAAAAGTAAGATCATTTATATGACCAGCAAATGCAATAGCAATATCGTATTTTTCCCGAGTACCAATAATAGTCTTATAAACAAATAATAGCACACTAAAAAAAACATAGGGAAAGAGAAATAGATACTTGCCCCAAGAGTATTTCACTGCTAATCTCCAATATGTTTCAGGACAAATAAAATTGGATAATGGACGAATAATTAAATTCACATCTTCAGGAATCTCACTGCGCATATCCAATTCCTTTGAATTTAGCACATACAAGTCTATGGTATACCCATTTTTTTTAAGTAATCGAATATAATCAATGCATACACGCTCTATACCTCCGTAATTAAGGCCGTAAACTACAAACGCTATCTTTTTCTTATTCATATTATCGTGTTTCAATCATTCCAAAAGAAATAATAAGGCATAATACCATCGGTTGCCAAGTATTCATTGAAATAAAGGTCAATTTTGAACAAAAGAAAAATGAATAGAAAAAATATAAATAGAAAATACTCCTTACGATGATTAGCTTTCATTTCATTTAAAAAGTAAGGGATCAAGATTAAGTATAAAACCATAAAATGAATATTTAATCGACCGGCTATCACTATATAATATGCAATACTTCTAATAAAGACAGCAACTAATGTGAAACATGCAAGCATGTCAGCCCATATTCCTGTTATCTTATGCTTCCAGATATACCATAATAAAAATAACCCAGGCAAATAATCCACCAAAAGCATAATCCCAAAACCACCCTCATAATCATTTTTTTCTCCATAGTCCGCATATCTCTGAATTACTAGATAATCAGAAAAATGGGAAGCAACAGATACTATCATAAATAATGCAATGCATAGAACAGAAAATGCTATCCATGGACTCTTCTTATATAACGCGTAATAAGCTAATGGTAACAGCATCACTACAGAAGATAGATGGAATAGTGCAGCAAATAATACACAAAAGATGTATTTCTTCATTTTACCCGTTATTATATAATGGAAACCCCAAGTAATGAATGACGCTGCCAAATATATTCTCAATAAGTTTAATGCCTGAAAATAATATAAACCAACGAAAAAGCCTAATGCAAAGAATATATTAATATTATTCTTATTACGCCATAAACTTGCTATAATGAAGTATACAGTTAATGATGAAAAAATAAAAATAGAAATCTGCCCATTTGAAAAAACCCATCCAAAAAACCTATTAACGTATACAAATCCTAATTCCATTCCAGAGCCATCCCAAATGTACGTTAAGTTATCTAAAGCACTTTCTATATATACGATAGTATCTTTCCCAACATTCTGTCCTCTTAACCCTAGAACGCATGTCAATATTAAGCCAATCAAAATAATTAGTGGCTTAAGTTCTATTGCTCTTTTATTACGCATTTTTCTTCTTTCAAATGCATAACCAAGAAAAAAGATAATTGCAATAATGGATAAATAAAAGTAAATGGTTCCGTTTTCCCAGTCCAACCCGGAGTTTGCGTGATCGTCAAGAAAATGTTTTCTATAGCTACTAATAAACAATAAAAATGTCATGAATTTAATTGAATCTTTCTACTTAATCTCTTCTAAGTATATCCTTAAATCGTTTGTAAACTGATAATGGTAAAACTTTTCGTAGAGGAATTCTTACAATTTGAACAAAATTAAATCTTAACAGATACACAATACCTATTCTGGAAATAATTTGCCTATATAAGTATCTTTTTTTTGAGTGCGGGAGATTTGATGAATCCACATATACCATCGTGTATGAAGCAATATCCCTGAAAATATTATTTCTAAACAGCTTTCTTTGCTCCCAGAACTCATCAATAATTGTAAGTTGCCATGGCACAATTCCGACACGTGACCATGAAATCTCTTCACCGTGTTTTTCCAAAACCTGTTCATTTAAAAATAAACAACTTCTGGAACCATCCTCAATTAAATCATGCATTACTCTAATCACTTGAGAAGAATATGTTGAAAGATATCTGTAATGCCAAAACATATTATGGTTTGTAATATCCAAGTTATATATGCATTCTGACGTGAAAAATGAATAGCCAAATGCCCCCCTTTCATGCATTGCTGAAGCAAATCCCTCAATACCATAAACCTTACCAGCATAACGTGAATTAAATTTTATGTAAATACAATCTGTCTGATTTTTAATAGTATCTAATACTTGTGAAATAGCTCCGGGAGCGAGATAATCATCATCACCAATAATCCATAACCAACAAGTGTCACATAATTCAAAAATTCGGGCAGTGTTAGCGTCACCTCCAATGTTTGTGTTATTTACATAGACTTTTACATGATATTTCTCTACGTAAGGTTTAATAAACTCCTTAACATCGTAATTGGAACTGCAATTATCACGAACAATTACATAAATATCATCCGTTATCTGAGGACAAATGTGCTCTAAACACTCCTTTAGATACTCCGGTCTGTTATAAGTCGGAATCCCAATAGTTAATATTTTTTTATTGATCATAATGCCATTCTTCTTTCTTCTTAATAAAAATATAATAGGACCATGGTAAAGCCACAAATACTGTAATACAACAATATCCTATTGTAATTCCATACAATCCGAATAGTTTACCAAAAAGGAATGTAGAAATACAACTTAACGTTCCAATGACAATAGAATTAGCTAGGAATGGTTCTTGTTTATGACACCTCAAATATGTAGCCCAAGAGCTTACATATTGATTAATAATCATTGGTATAACCATAAATGTTAATGGTAGAAATTCCAAGAATCTATCTGCCAAAATACTATTGCCTATCTTTAATTTAGTTACACTTAAAAACCAAATACCAAAATAAAACATACTGATAAGAACCATACTTACGCCCATCATTTGTTTCATTGTCTTATTGAACATATTGTCTAGCTCATCAAATTGTCTGAGGGCAATAAATCCTGAGTATAAAGGGATTTTTGTATTCTGCCAACTAAATGCAAATGCTTGTATTGAACTTAACACAGAAACTGTCATTCCCATTTGACCTGCCACTGCGGCACCTTTTGTCGCAAAAAGAACAGGGTTGAAGAGTTGAAAAATAAAATACCCGCTTATCCAACTAAGAGCAATCTTCCATTGATAAGGAAATATTTCATTCATATAGCTTATTGTATCTGTTATTCTTTCTTTAAACAGCCCTACAAAGATTAGCCATAAGTTCGTCTTCAAAACATAAATGTACCATACGATAACACCAAGCAAAAAACTAATTCCAACAACATACAACTTGACACCACAAGCAAAAAGTACCCATTGAGAAATTGTTATAACTAACTGTTGATAGAATATTATCTCATTCATTTCCTTTACTTTTCCTAATCCCATATAAATGGCAGTAAAAGGAGATTGAAAAAGCTTAATGGTAGTACTAAATGCTAACAAAACCCATGGACCCTTCCAATCAACTATACCTCCACTTTTATCGAAATTATTGAAATAAATAAACCCAATAATGATAATCACAAACAAGAAAAGTAAAGAAATTATTGCATACCACTTAATGCAAAATCTGACCAAGTAAGCAAGTCTGGATTTATACTTTGACTCTCCTTCATAGTAATGTGAATCATTAAGATTAAGGTGAACGACCTCATGAGCCACGTACTGAGTCATTATTCCTGTAAAACCTAATTCGAAAAAAACTTGGATTGCAAGAAGGCTCCCAAATGTATAAAAGAAACCTTGCTCATCACCTGTTAAAAAGGTTGCTATGAAAAAAATTGAAACTACTCCTGAGGCGGCTTGAAAAATACGAGCTGCAGATGAAAATGCAATTGCTCCGTCCATTCCTATCTTATACGCATATCGTTTAATGATGTTTTTCTTTAATATACACATTTAATATTTTAATTACTCAATTAATAGTGGACAATCCAGAGCTATAAAAGTCCTGATCTCTTTCTTAAAAACTGCTGACTTCCCGAAACATCCTGAAAAAAGTCATCTATTGCAATTCTATGTACTCTCGGATATCTTTTTACTTCTCCCGATCTATATAAATCACTTAACTGTTCTATTACCGCAGAACCAGCACCGCATGATTTCTGATTCTCTTCAATTATAGTAATATCATCATATTGGTTTGCAATCATTGAAATTTGAGCCTTATTAATAGGCTTGATAAATGGAAGTGTATAAACATCTGTCTTTTCAGTTCTTACTGACGAAACTATAGCTGAAGCGATAGAACCTGTAACTATTATTGCTTCTGTCTGGGAACTAACCTTATAGGAGATAATGTCTCCAAGATGTAAAGAGAGATTTTTATTGTGAATAATCTTTTCTCCGGCCTTCCCCAATTGTATATACATAGGTCCATCATAATTGGAAGAGAAAGTAGTCAATGCTCTAGCTTCAATTGGGTCGGAAGGAGAAGAAATGACTATATTTGGAATAGTTCTCATCATTCCAAGTGCCTCTGTAGCGTGGTGTGTTGCACCGAGGTCACTATAAGCATAACCACCACCAACCGCTACAATTTTAACGTTAGCATGATGATATGCGATATCATTACGAATCTGCTCAATACATCTTAACGTCGGAAAGTTACCTATCGAATAAGTATATACATTAAAACCAGACATTGCTAAACCCGCAGCAACACCAGCCATATTTTGTTCTGCAATTCCAGCATTCATAAATCGATTAGGGAACTCTCTCGCGAAAGGTTCTACAACATTGTATCCCAGATCACCTACAAGTAGAAAAATTTTGTCACTTTTTCTAGCTTCAATTATTAATTGATTAATAAATGCTGTTCTCATTTTAGTTCTTCTAATGCTTGGTTAAACAATTCTTCATTAGGGGCAGAATAATGCCACTTGAGCGAGTTCTCCATGTAGCTTACGCCCTTTCCTTTAATTGTACTACAAATTATTACTGTAGGTTTCTCGGTTGTATTCTTGAACTTCTCGAAAGCATTAATAATACTCTCAAAATTATGCCCATCAATACTGATTACATTCCATTGAAATGCCTTAAACTTATCATCAAGAGGATCTAGACTAAGAACATCCTTAGTATTTCCTAATGCTTGAATCTTATTTTTATCTACAATTAAGCAGAGATTATCCAACTTATGATGAGCAGCAAACATTATTGCTTCCCAGTTGGAGCCCTCGTCTAATTCACCATCACCAACTAAGCAATAAACATTATAGCTAATATTCTGTGATTTAGCTCCAAGTGCCATGCCAGCAGAGACAGACAACCCATGGCCAAGACTTCCCGTTGACAATTCAATACCATTCAGTTTGTGGCTAACATGGGTGAAGAACTGCGAGCCGTCCCTGCCATAGCCCTTCATCATCTGTTCAACTTCGAAGAATCCTTTTAATGCTAGTACCGAGTACAAAGATGCGCAACAATGACCTTTACTAAGAACAAAGCGATCACGATTGGGATCTTCAGTAATTTCAGGTGAGATATTCATCACTCCGGAATAAAGTACAACAAGAATATCAGCAATCGATAACGCTCCTCCAGTATGAGAAGTATTAGTATTATAGGCCATTGTTACGGAGAGTCGCCTGATTTTCTTGGCGAGTTCATTTAAATTATTTATGTTCATCTGAAAATTTATTTATATAATATTCTATTGTATATTTCAGATTATCATTGAATGTATGTGTATTTATTTTATATAGTTTATTATAGAGCTTTGTGGTATCACCTTCCATATACATACACTGACCGGGACGGTATTGGAGAACTCCAAAGTTTAATTGAAAAGAGGGATTAACCATATTACGGATACTTGTTACTAGGGATTTAAGAGGGATAGGGTTGTCAGAACAAACATTATATACACCGCTTTGGTATTGATTGTCATCAATGGAGGAAAAGATTGAATGAGCGACTTCGCCTACATATAAGTAGGCCAATTTTTGTTCCCCAGGAGTCAAATCCATATGATCTTGAGTATAAATACATTTTATAAGCGACGGAATTAGCCAATTATCATCTTCGGTTGGCCCAAAACATGGAAAAATTCGAAACCAATACCAATTTATACTATTTAATTCACAGTAGGTCTTCAATATTGTCAAACAGGCATATTTAACAGCTCCATACGCAGAATTAGGATTTGCAGGATAACTTTCATCAATTTTTGACTCAAAAACTCCATATTCTGCCTGAGATCCTACCCCTACAAATTTCTTAGTGCCACATTTTGTAGCAATATTCAACAATGTTTGAAACAAAGGAATGTTGGACTCTTGCATTACCCAATCCACTCTATCTTTGGCTGAAACCCCTTTCCATGCAAGATGAAATATTATGTCTGGCTTAAAGGCGACAATTTCCTTTTCAAAGGAGGATGACTCATCAATCCATATCGCTTTTTCTAGGCAATCCTCTATCCTATAAAGATTCGTAGTTGCCCTTTTTAAGGCAAGAACCTCATGCCCCGCATTAACCAGATCACGGAAAAGATATGACCCAATGAAGCCAGATGCACCTGTTATAAAAACTCTCATATCTACTGTTCTAAAAATGATATAATCTCGTTAACACATAGTTTGTATACTTCTTCAGTCTGATACCTCTTGTACCAATCAGCAACCAAATTTATAGTCTGCAAAACATCTAAGCGAGGTTTCCATCCCAATCGAATCTTAGCCTTGGTGTTGTCAAGCAATAGAATATTAGCTTCGTGTAGCGTATTAGTATCAGATACATCTTTCAGTACTCCACGGTCTAAACTCTGTACAAACATAGTAGCGACGTCCCATACTGTAGATACAGAATTTGACTCAGGTCCAAAGTTCCATCCTTCGCTGTATCCAGTCGGGTACTCCCACATCTTCTGTGCAAGCAACAAATAGGCACTCAGTGGTTCAAGAACATGCTCCCACGGGCGAATTGCCTTAGGGCTGCGGATTTCAATTAGATTGCCCGCCTCAATTGCACGAATGCAGTCTGGGATAATACGATCTTTTGCCCAGTCACCACCTCCAATCACGTTACCAGCACGAACACTGGCAAGACTTACATGATGTCTTTTACCATAGTCATTGGGATTAAAGAAACTACGTCTCCAACTCTGAATTGCAATTTCACAAGCACCTTTACTAGAAGAATATGGGTCATAACCGCCAAGTGGATCGTCTTCCTTATATCCTCGCATTTGTTCCTTGTTGTCATAGCATTTATCAGTGGTTATCATTACAACCACCTTTACGCTATCTGTTGCACGGATGGCTTCCAATATATTGATTGACCCCATTACATTAGTCTGATAAGTTTCAATAGGAATTTCGTAACTAAGACGCACTAGTGGTTGCGCAGCGAGGTGGAAGACAATTTCGGGTTTGTATTCTGCAAAGATTTTCTTTATATTTTGGAAATCACGAATATCTGCACGAATATCTGCCTTAATTTTTTCTCCTATTCTAGAAAGGACAAAATTATCTTTATAGGTATATGGTTCAAGACCTAAACCGACAACCTCTGCACCAAGCTCATGTAACCAGATACTTAGCCATGAGCCCTTGAAACCAGTATGGCCGGTTACAAGTACTTTTTTGTTCTTGTAAAAGCTATTGAAAATATCTACTGTCATTTCGGTATTAATGTATGTTAGGAATTACTCTATCCCACTTTTGCCAAGGAGCTATGCCTTCTTTCAGAAGTTTTTCCAGCATTTGCTTTTCACGTACATTATCCATACACTGCCAGAAACCCTCATGAATAAATGACATCAGATTACCACTTTGAGCCAATACTTCTAGAGGCTTGCACTCAAAAACACAAGAATCACCATCCAAAAGGTCAAATATTGCGGGCTCTAAGACCATATAACCAGCATTAATGGGTGCTCCATCTACTTGGTTCTTTTCACGGAAAGATTTTACTGCATTGTCGCCACCAATGTCAAGCACTCCTTTATCTTGGGACATTTTAACGGCAGTAAGTGTAGCTATTTTACCGTGACTCTTGTGGAACTCAACTAGTTTATTGATATTTACATCGCATACACCATCACCATAAGTCATCATAAAAGCTTCATCACCTACGTACTTTTGAACTCGTTTGATACGTCCTCCAGTCATAGTGTTGTATCCTGTATCTACCACTGTTACCTTCCAAGGTTCAAGATTGCTCTGATGCACTAACATTTCATTCACTCCATTACGGAAGTCAAATGACACATCACTATTATGCAGGAAATAGTTAGCAAACCATTCCTTGATATATTCTTGTTTATAGCCAGCACAGATTATGAACTCATTGTAACCATAGTGGGCGTATTCTTTCATGATGTGCCATAGAATAGGCATACCGCCAATCTCAATCATTGGTTTGGGTTTGAAGGCAGATTCTTCGGATATTCGAGAACCAAAACCACCAGCTAAAAGGACAACTTTCATTATTTTATAATTTACTTGGGATTTCAAATAATCAATTAATAACTTTCCAATTGCGGGCAGCAAGTCGATTATAATCTGTAACATTAAACGCTTTCCTATTTCCGCAATCTTTTAAAGGAATATCATAGTGGAGTTACTAACTTAGATGGGACACGGAGTTAAGCATAAAAGTTTAATTTTGTGTAACATGAGAAAACAAAGAACACATTACGGCAAAGCATTCAAAGAGAATGCGGTCAAATTAAGTTTAGAGCGCAAGAACGTATCTGAGCTTGCCCAGGA
>Ga0209408_1002080_pt1 | contig 11698 bp, 9 predicted proteins | sample AD_UKC107_MetaG_FD_184422 | JGI IMG/M metagenome (GOLD analysis project Ga0209408, IMG submission 184422) | Active sludge microbial communities of municipal wastewater-treating anaerobic digesters from Hong Kong - AD_UKC107_MetaG (SPAdes)... | ecosystem: Engineered > Bioreactor > Anaerobic >... | reverse complement strand
AGGGTTCGTCGTCAATTGCGATACATCTTATCATAGCGGAATAGATAAGTTTACGGTGAAAGTTTTATCGCTATCGATTAAATCCAGATGGTAGCTGTTTCCGTACAGTAAATCGAGCCGCTTACGCGTATTTTCAACTCCAATTCCGGAAAATTCTTTTGATTGCTCATTATCGGTTTTGCTGTTTTTCACTCCCAGCATCAACCTGTCGGTTCCAATCTCCAACTCAACCCGAATAAACGATTCTTCTCTGTAGCTAACTCCATGCTTAAACGCATTTTCAATTATTGATGTGAACAAAAATGGTGGAATAGTTTTGTCCGGAATAACTTCGGGGAGATTTAACGTAACCGATACTTTTTCGCTGAAGCGAAGCTTCATCAAGTCGATGTAACTCTTTAAAAATTCAACTTCACGCTTCAGCGTAGTTTTTTCAGTTTCGGTTTCGTACAGAAGATAGCGCATCATCTTCGATAACTTTATAATCGATTCCTTTGCTTCACTAGTGTTGATATCGACCAGCGAGTGGATGTTATTAAGCGTATTCATAAAAAAGTGCGGACTCACCTGGTTCCGAAGCATTACCAGCTGGTTTGCAACATTTTCCTTCTCAAGTTGAACTTTTTCCTGTTGAACTTCGGTCCAACGAAGCGTTGAGCGCAAGCCTGTATCGAAGCCAACAATCAGAAATGAAAGAATCAGAAAATTTGCGTATGGCGGAATTGGTCGTGGAACATCTGGTTGCGGAGGAAGCGGACGAGCAAATCTTTCACCAATTAGCGGAGGCGGATTTTGCTGGATTAACCTTTGATTCATCAGAGCATTTCTTCGAACTTGATCTCTGTCAATCAGATTTGCATGAAAAAAGAAAAGGCTAATTGTAAGAACAGCAATAGTCCCCAAAACTGAAAAAATATACCTTCCCTGTTTTTCGCGGAACAGTAAAAATGGAACTAAAAAAAATCGATTTATTACGAAAAGAATTGTAAGCGGAATTAACGTTTCGAGCTGCTTTGCAACGCTACGCCATACCGGTAGCTGGTTGTCCTCCCTGAAAAGGATTGGCGTTGACAATATCACCAGCCATACAAAGGAGATAAGAAAAACTTCCGTGAATTTCAGTATCTTTTTATGGTTTTTAATCATCCCTTTGAATTTAAAACATTGAGCAATTTAGCGATAAAATATCAAAAATTGATTCAGTTGTTATTCAACTATTCAAGATTAATTGCCGCATTGTACCGATCGTTAACATGCTGCTTAAGTTGAACTAAAGCATCATCGAAATCGGTTAATCCATTCTGCAGGAAAGTGTATCCGAGCTCCTCCTTCCCCACCGATTCGCGAATTAACGATGAATACTGGTTGTACTTCGATTCCATTGTTGCAGGATCGAAAACATTCTGCACAAATTCCTTGGTAAATTGCTTGTAAACATTGTAGTACACTTCATCGGAAGCAATGTAGCTGATTAGCGGCCAATTATTGTCAACATCGCTCAGATCGATTGAAATCGCACCCTGCATTTTCCCTTCCTGGAGCGCCTCGTTGTTATCCCACGGAATCCAAACAAATTTTTGGGAAAGCGGATCGTTGTACAAATAGTAGTTATGTGTCATTCTTCCATATGTGTCCCAATTCTGTATTACCGTATTGGCCGCAAGCCATTTGAGATACTGTTCCATATCCAAAATCGATTCCAGCTGTGAGCGCCATTCCTCAGGATTTGTTGTTCTGTCTGGATTATGAATTGCTGTATATAGGTTTTCCACATCCGACCAATCGCTGAAATCTTCGTTGGTTTTTTTGTAAAAATCGGTTGTATTAAACGATCCATATGCAAAAGTTGCTCCTCTGTTCTCCGGTTTATATAAATTTCCATCGTTGGAAATGAATTGGGTTTTTATTACGGTATTATCAACCTCTTCAACCAAAGTGTACAGTCCAAAATACTGCGATTCTCCGTTGAAGTTGATGTACAATTCGTAAAACGATGTATGGGCAGATGGAACGCCAAACTCTCTAAAAAGATCAGCGGTAACCTTCTCGCGCAGCTCCGATTTGTCATCAAAATTATTGTTCAGGTTTAGCTGCTTAAACCCGTAAAATCGTTGGTTTTTAATGGCGGGATACGTATCCTCAAACTCATCGAAATCCAGCTTGAACGAAAATTTTCTGATTCCCGACATATAGGTCGATTGCAAGCTGGAATTCCCTTTCACTCTGATTCCAACCTTGTACCACTGTTTTCCGTCAAAGAAGAAATCGCAGGGAACCCAAATCGGATCGAAAGTTGTGCCCATTGGCTGACCCGGACCGCCATGGGGCATACTTGCCAAATCGGCAAGAATATCGTTCCAATCATCCGGATCAATCGTAATATCGATGCGTTTCACCTCGCTCTGTGAAAAAACTATTGAATAGTTTGGATCAACAGAGTTGCCATGAGTTTCCTCTGCCCACTCGGGGGTTTCAATATCAATAACGGTTATTTCCTCCAGGGATCTCTCGCAACTTGAAAACAATGTCAGCAGAGAAAAGAAAAATAATTTAACACAAGATTTCATAAAAATAAATATATGAATCATTAACAAATTTGTCTTTTATTTTCTCATTTTCTCCTTACGTGGAGGTCTCTTTTCGTTTTTAATTTCCTGAAACTTTACCTTCTGTTCATCGGTTAACTGCGATTCAACTTCCTTTTCAAATTTCTGCTTTAATGCCTCCTTTTCCTCACGCATTTTTTCTCTTTGAGCATCGTGATTTCCCATTTGTAATTTAACCTCTTTAAAATGCGCAAAGTGAAGTTTCAGAATATTTTCCTTCTGCTGTTTTGTTAAGGATAAGTCCAACGCCAGGTGTTCAACCTGCCTAACAATTTGTGCTGAATCTGGTAGCATCGGTGGGCGTTGTTCATCGCGACCTTGCGAAAAGACACTTAAAAAAGACAACATTGCAATTAAACCAAGTGTCAACTTTTTTGCTTTCAAATTCATTCGTGTTTTCATGACTTCAATTTTTTTGTGGTTTCTATTATTGAAATATCATACAATTAATTTCCAACATTTCTTACAAGCCGAACAAAGTTGTTTATACGAATTGCATCGCCCTGAGGGCCGAAACCGTAAGGGTAAATATTCGGATCGCCTTCCTTTGGATCGCTACGCTGCGCGCCTGCGCCGTGAACATCAATCCATTCACCGAACATGTATCCAAGCGCCCTGCCAAAACTCACATATGCTGCGCTTCCTCCGGGAGTTGGCGAACTATCGGCGTGGGTTGTGCTAGTCCAGTAGAATGCGAAATCGGCCTGACCTGCCTCGTTCTCAATTTGGGTGCAAGAGAAAAGTGGATCGATTGCAGCTGTTCCGCTGGTTGAAGGCGAACGTGAATAATCAACAATACTTTGCAGTTCTTTGGAATCAGGAAGTCGCCAATCAGAATATCCTGCAAATTCAAAATTTTCTGCATAGGATAGCGCATTCTCCCACGAAATTGGAGTGCCACTATCTTCTTGCATCCACATCAATCCGGTTGCGTTATCGGTAATTGTACCATCGCCATTATCAGCATAATCATTAATGCCATAAGTTGTGTTTCCTCGCACATAAAGAACATAGAACTGTTTCCCTTCGGTTTGTCCGGGCATCGGACTGGTTGGGTAACCTTTAATTCTCCCGTCGGCAAAGTTTACTCCAAACATGGTTTCGTTCCCATCCATTGTTGTGCTAACGTACAGGGTTGATGTTGCAAACTGCGCATCGATAATTCGTTCGCCCGCATCGATATCGCCGTAGCCAAAATCGAAAAAATCAGTATCAATAAAGGGAGTATTTCCATCTGTTGATTCTGGAGAAATATCTTTACCACTAAACATTATTAGCGAGTATTGCTCTTTTATTGTTGGCAATCGCCAATCGGTGTATCCGGCAAGATTGAAACTTAAGGCGTTGGCTACGGCTTCGTCGTACGACATTTTATCATCGTAATCAATATCGCCGTCGCCATCCATGTCGGGACTTTGTGTCCACATCAATCCGGTTACCAAATCGGTAACTGTTCCGTTGCCATTATCCTTATACGATGGAGCATTCCCAATGTAAGTTGCATTTTGGCCGTAGAATGATTGTCCAGCAGATGGTTGGCTAATTTCGTCGCTATTATTGTAGAAAGTAGTTTGGTTTGTACCAACAATCGGATAACCGGTAATTGATGGTAAATCATCATTATTACCGTCATTCGGTTCTTTTTCACATCCTGTTGTACTTAGCATCAGCATTATCACTAGCGATAAAACCGAAATTGCAGTTCGAAAAAATTTTAATCGTTCCATTGCTGTATTTTTAAAGTTACTTACTGCAACAAATGTAGCTGTCGGATTATCTGAAGCGCAAAAACAATCAACCGGGAAGAATTTTTTATCAGCAGAATCCGTTTTTATTTCATCAAAATCCAAGTACTCAGTTGGCAATTCTCAGTGGGCAGTTTGCAATTTTGTCACACTGAGCTGCGATGCCCTGAGCATAGCCGAAGGGTCGAAGTGCAATCATTCAACTTGCCTGCAGCAAGCAGGTCATTCAACCATTCAACATTCCTCTTTTCTGTCCACGAACCACACGAATTATCACGAATTATGTCAGTCGCTTCGCTCCTTTTCACCACAGAGTAACTCGGCGCAAACACACTTGCCTGCGCCTGTCTAACGATAGGTAGAGCAAGCAGGGTATAACAGAATGGTTAAAATCATTCAATCACCCAATCAGTTTGTGACAGGCCTCTTGTGACAAAAAAATCCGTGTAAATCAGCTAAATCTGCGCTATCTGCGTTCCATCTTTCCTAAACCCGACGTTTCCATGCCCGCAAGAGTACGAGCGGACGATGGAAAGTCAAAAGTACGAGCGGCCGTTTGCCTTGGGTAGTTAAAATGGAAAGTCTTTTTTTCTGCCGTGCCTACTGTTGCTATTGTGGTTCAAAAAATTAGCGTAAATCCCTGCCTGAGCTGCCGCTTCGGCAGGCAAGCGTCTATTCTGCGTCCTCTGCGTTCCATCTTGTTTCAAAAAAATCAAAGTCTTCAGTAATCAATATTTTCTTACTTTTGTTTAGTACCACAAAAACCTCAGGCAATGAAACAAAAACTCACACAAATCCTAATTATAGTAACGCTTACACAATTTTCGGTTATGGCACAGGAACCAACCCGCTACATGGAACCTCCCAAAGAACTCAAGGATATTATTGAAGCGCCATCGTTTCCGGTTCTCAGGATAAATCCAACTAAAACTTTTGTTGTTTTAGCTTACCCGCAGGAAATGCCTGATATTTCCGATTTGGCAAAACCCGAACTTAAGCTGGCCGGCGTTAGAATCGATCCAGATAACTACGGAGAAAGTCGTGCCCGCTTTTACGATAAGTTGATTTTAAAAAAGATTGAAAGCAAAGAGGAATTTCCTGTTTCAGATTTACCAGAAAATGGTAATATTAAACAGTTTCGGTGGTCGCCCAATGGCGAGAAGTTGGCAATTGTAGTTTATCAGGATTCAACCATTGAACTTTGGGTTACAGATGTTGCAACCGGAAAATCAAAACTTTGGGCTAAAAATCTCCACGATGCGCTGGTATCCAGCCCAGTAGAATGGTCGCCCATCGGGAATTCAATTTACTTCGCATCAAGAGTTTTATATAGAGAGCCTTTTCATCAGCAATCGAAACTACCTGAAGGTCCATCGGTTCAGGAAACTTCCGGAAAATCTGCGCTTGTGCGCACCTATCAGGATTTGCTAAAAGATCTCGACGATGAGCGAGCATTTGAGCACTACGCAACCAGCTGCATCATGATGGTAAAGGAGAATGAGGAACCAACAATGATTGGAAACCCGGGAATAATAACAAGTTTCGAAGTTTCACCTAGCGGCGAATATATTCTTGTTGAACAAATTATGAGACCATTCTCATACGTTGTTCCGTACTACCGGTTTCCAACCTGGGTTGAAATTTGGACCAGCGAAGGGAAACTTTTCAAGAAGCTAGCCGAAACTCCTTTGGCAGAAGAAATCCCGCAGGGATTTAGCGCAGTGCGAACGGGGCCACGAAATTTCCAGTGGCGCGCAGATGCTCCGGCAACCGTTGTTTGGGTTGAGGCACAGGACGAAGGCGATCCGAAGAAGATTGCCGAAATCCGCGATTTACTGTACAAACTCGATGCTCCATTCAAGGATAAGCCAACTCCATTCCTCTCGTTAAATCTGCGGTATGCAGGAATTACTTGGGGCTGGGATCAACTTGCAGTTGTTTACGAGCGTTGGTACGACGGGCGCAGATCAGTTACCAGCTTCTTTAACCCATCGAACATTGAGGAACCAAAGGAAGTTATTTGGGACAGATCGTGGCAGGATTTGTACTCCGATCCCGGACGATTCCTAATAGAAACAAACGAACAAGGATTCAACGTTTTATTAACAGACGATAAAAAAAACAAACTTTTCCTTTCGGGTCAAGGCGCTTCACCAAAAGGAAGCTTCCCTTTCTTTGATGAGTTTGAAATCAGCACGCAAAAACCAAAACGAATTTGGCAATGCGAGGATCAATACTACGAATATTTGGTATCAGTTTTGAATATAAAAGAGAATAAAATCCTTACCAGTCGTGAGTCGGAAGCTGATCAGCCAAACTACTTTATTAGAGACACGAAGAAGAAAAAAATTGCAGCGTTTACCCAATTCCCGCATCCATACCCACAGCTAAAGGATGTTCAGAAAGAGCTGGTTAAATACACTCGTGAAGATGGAATTGAACTTTCGGCAACACTTTATTTACCGGCAGGTTACAAGAAGGGTTCGAAAAAATTACCCGTTTTAATGTGGGCTTACCCCGAAGAATTTTCTGATCCAAAACTTGCAAATCAGGTAAAGGATTCGCCATACAGGTTTATTCGTCCAACCCGACTTTCACCTGTAATGTGGGTTGCACGTGGATACGTAGTTCTCGACAGGATTGGAATGCCAGTTGTAAAAAAGGATACGCTTGAACCCAACGACACATTTGTTGAACAAATTGTTGCTAACGCAAAGGCTGCTGTTGATTTTCTAGTTGATCAAAACATTGCCGATCCAAGCAGAATTGCAATTGGAGGACATTCATACGGAGCATTCATGACTGCCAACTTGCTAGCACACAGTAATCTGTTTGCAGCCGGAATTGCCAGAAGCGGAGCTTACAACCGCACGCTCACTCCATTTGGTTTTCAGGGTGAAGAACGAACCTACTGGGAAGCACCCGAAGTTTACAATAGAATGTCGCCATTTATGCACGCCGACAAACTGAAAACTCCTATTCTTTTCATCCATGGTGAGGATGATAACAACAGCGGGACTTTCCCCATGCAAACCGAACGAATGTACTCAGCAATAAAGGGACACGGCGGCACCGCCCGAATGGTAATGCTTCCGTTCGAAAGCCATGGATACCAGTCACGCCAATCGGTATTACACACTGCTTGGGAAATGGATACGTGGTTAGAGAAGTGGTTGAAGGGAAAAAAAACGAAATAACCAACCCAGTTAAAAAAAGTTAACCAACCCGTTAAAAATTCATTTATTCGCAACATACTGTTAAATTTGAATCGAAAATAATTTTGAATTGAAGCAGTTTACAGCGATCCTTTTCCTTTCACTGGTCTTACATTCAGCCGGTCAGGCTGCTGGTAGGGATACAATTCCCGTTATCCATTTCCAGCTGGTTGATGCCGTGAACGGCAATCCGGTGCCATTGGCACACGCCATGAACCTCGGACAACGGGTTGGCACCACCGCCGACATGTTAGGCTACTTCAAAATACCGGTTTCTGTTGGCGATACGCTACTTATTAGCGCCCTTGGTTACCACGAAATGAGAATCCCATCGTGGGGGCAGTTTTCTTCCGATTCGCTTTACTTTCCCATAAAACTGGTTCCCCGAATTTATGAAATTCGCGAAGTACGAATTACCCGGTTTGGCTCGTACCAGCGGTTTATTCGTGAAGTTGCAAGGATGGAGCTGCCCAAATCGGAGCAGGAAATTATGCAGGAACGCATTGAGGTGTACTTCCAGAAAGCCATTAAGCAGATGGACCTAAAAAATCTACCTCAAACAACCAGCGGGTTTATGTTTGGCAAGGACTGGATAAGCCTGCAGAAGGAGAAAATTGAGATGAAACGGCATGAGGAGATAAAATGGGATATAATTCTTAAAAAATTCTCGGTTGAGCAAATTAACAAGCTAACAGGACTCGATGAGATTGATGCCATTCGGTTCATGGAATTCTGCGATTTTACAGAGGGCTTCCTACTGATTGCCAGCGAGTACGAGGTACACAAAAGAATTTTAGATAAGTTTGAGGAGTACAAAAAAACAGGTTCTTCATCTGAAAAAAATGCAAGAAACTAAACACCTAACCGCTCCCACAAGGAGCGATATTGAAGCTGCATACCAAACGGTAAAGCTGTATGCCCACAAAACTCCGGTTTTAACCTCAAGGTTGGTTAACCAAACGCTGGGCTGCGAAGTTTTTTTTAAGTGTGAAAATTTCCAGCGCGTTGGAGCATTCAAGTTCCGTGGCGCATCGAATGCCATTTTTTCGCTTTCCGATGAGGAAGCAAAGAAGGGTGTTTGCACGCACAGCTCGGGGAACCATGCTGCAGCTTTGGCTCTGGCTGCTGCAATTCGAGGAATTCCATCGTACATTGTAATGCCTGCTAACGCCCCTGGCGTTAAAAGGAAAGCGGTTGAGGGTTACGGCGCAAATATTACCACCTGCGAGCCAACCCAAGCCGACAGGGAGCGAGTTCTGGAGGAAGTTAAGCTGAAAACCGGCGCAACCTTTATCCATCCGTACGATAACTTTCAGGTGATTTGCGGACAGGGAACTACGTCGCTCGAGCTTCTCGAAGAAATTCCAAATCTCGACATTGTTGTTGCTCCAGTGGGCGGTGGCGGACTTTTCTCGGGCACACTTACCTACACGAAAGGATTCAATCCAAATATTTCAGTTTACGGAGCTGAACCCATAAATGCCGACGATGCGTTCCGCTCGGTTCGCGATAACACCCTTTACCCATCGGTTAACCCAAATACCATTGCCGACGGATTAAGAACTTCATTATGCCCTTTAACTTTCTCAATAATTAAAAGGTTAACCGATGGAATACTAACGGTTTCGGAGGAATCGATTGTTAAAGCCATGCGCTTGGTTTGGGAACGGATGAAAATAGTTATCGAACCCTCGTCGGCAGTACCAGTGGCGGCTATAATGGATAATCCGAAAAAATTTGAGAAGCGGAAGGTTGGAGTAATTGTTTCCGGAGGAAACGTTGAGCTGAGCGAGCTGCCATTCTAATTACTACTCTTTAGGGGCAAATCAATCATAACCACTGTTCCCTTCTCCTCAACAGAATCAATATTCAAAGTTCCCTTGTGCTCCTGAATTATTTTGTAGGCTATGGATAAGCCCAATCCTGTGCCCTTTCCCGGATCCTTAGTAGTAAAAAACGGGTCGGTTATTTTAGGAAGATTCTCCTTGCTAATTCCACAACCCGAATCGGTAATTTCAACCGTAACATGCTCCTTGTTCCGCCTCGTTTTAATAGTAATCTTCCCTTCATCCTCAATTGCATGAATGGAGTTGGTAAGCAGGTTCAAAAAAACCTGAAGCAGCTTGCTCACATTACCTTTAGCAACTACGCTACCGGAGTCAAACTCCTTAACTATTTCAATTCGGTTTTTGTACTGGTTACTCAGAATTATTAGGCTGTTATCAATAATGGAGTGAACATCGCATTCCTCATTGTACGAATCGTTACTGCGGCTAAAAAGGTTCAACGCTTTAACAATGTCGCTAGCCCGTTCAACCCCGGTTTTAATAATATTTAAGTACAACAGCATATCGTCTTTATTACACTCACTGGGATTGGTAACGCACTTCTCAATGCCGCTGTAACCGCCCATAATAAAGTTTAAGGGGTTGTTTATTTCGTGGGCAACGCCCGCCGAAAGTACTCCAAGCGAGGCCATCTTTTCCGACTGCACCAGCTTCAACTGAGTATCCTTTAAGTGTTCGAGGGTTGATTTTAGCTCCTGGTTTTGTGTTTCAATTATGGAGTTACTTTGATGGAGCTCCTCATTTGTAGCTATTAGCTCCTCGTTTGCTGCCTCAAGGTCGGCTGACCGTTCAGCAACCAAGCCCTCCAAGTTTTCACGATGCGCCTGAAGTTCAACATTCTGCTCCTCAAGGTTATCAATTAGCTTATAGAAAGTTTTGTTGAACCTGTCGACAATAATCAATACAGCATATGCAATAATTACAAGTATCGATAAATTTACCAACCAGGAACTAATATGCAGATTTCTCTCATTCAGGTCAACCGTTAGGCTGAACGACTGTGAAACAAACTGGTACGCAAAGAAAACGTAAACCAGAATAGCAAGAACAGAGTAGAAAACAATACGATTAAATTTAAAGGCAATAAGAGAGAAGAATGGGATTAACACCAAAAGAGCTTTGGCTGTTGAGTATGTGCCAAGCTTGTAAATATCGATGAAGCTAAGAACAAAAACACCCAGAATAACTACAAACGATTTAAAATTTTGTGATAGTTTCTGACGAAACAGGTAAACAATCAGAAATGTTAAGATGGTAAAAAAGTTCAGCAGATAGTTGATACGAACTTCCGACTCATAGAAATTCCGTAAACTTAGCATGAAGGTAACTGTTCCCAGTATTGTTCCAACCAGCAGAGTAACATTAAAAATATGATTCTTAACGTCAACTATTTCGTCGTACTGTTTAATCATTTCTTTTTGAATAGATTATTAAACTTGGCAACAAAAATGCCTTGAATACAGGACTTAAACAGAAAGGCTCGATGAAAAATAAAACAATTTGAACTTTAAATTCTTACAACAATAAATATACAAAATTTACCTTTAGAACAATCTTTGCACTAATAATTTAACTTAAAAGGATTATGAATTATGGGATTATTAAAAAGTGTTCTACACCAAACTAAATTGGTATCTTTGCAAAAAACATAAAGCTATGGCAACAAAATACATTCCGTTTGAAGTAATTGAAAAATTCAACATTGAAGTAATGGTAAAGGCCGGCATCCCAAGGGAGGATGCAAAAATTGTGGGCGATGTGCTACTGCAAGCCGATAAGCTGGGGTTCGACTCACACGGCGTAAACAGGCTAAAACCCATTTACCTCGACAGGATTAAGGATGGCATTCTGAATCCGGTTACAAACTACGAAATTGTAAAAGAAACGCCCACAACCGCAGTTATTGACGGGCATAACGGTATGGGACACGTAATTTCGTACAACGCTATGAAAATGGCCATTGAGAAGGCCAAAAAGTTTGGCATGGGCATGGTTGCCGTTCGCAACTCAACGCACTACGGCTTTGCCGGCTACTACCCGCTAATGGCCGTAAAGGAAAACATGATTGGAATTACCGGAACCAATGCCCGTCCATCCATCGCTCCTACTTTTGGGGTTGAAAATATGCTGGGAACCAACCCGCTTACTTTTGGAATGCCAACCGACGATCCGTTCCCATTCCTGCTCGATTGCGCCACCTCAATTACGCAACGTGGCAAAGTTGAACTTTACGCTCGCCAGGGGAAAAACCTTCCGAAAGGATTGGTAATTGACAAGAACGGTGA
>Ga0209408_1002077_pt1 | contig 11703 bp, 11 predicted proteins | sample AD_UKC107_MetaG_FD_184422 | JGI IMG/M metagenome (GOLD analysis project Ga0209408, IMG submission 184422) | Active sludge microbial communities of municipal wastewater-treating anaerobic digesters from Hong Kong - AD_UKC107_MetaG (SPAdes)... | ecosystem: Engineered > Bioreactor > Anaerobic >... | reverse complement strand
AATAGATTCGTTTACCCAATTGGGTAGTTATGAACTTATCAATCAACCTAAATCCTGTACTTTTGGATGGGCAGAATGTGTTTTATAATACAATGTTAACCTGGATTAATTATTGAAAAAATAGGATAAAGATGAAGATTCTTTATATACATCAATATTTCAAAACGCCCTCTGAACCTGGAGGAACTCGCTCTTATTGGATTGCTCAAGCTCTATTGAATAAAGGTCATGATGTTACAATGATTACATCTGCATCTAATTTTAAAGATAGAGTTACATCAATAAAAATAGATGGTATTGATGTTATCTATATCAAAGAAGAGTATAGTCAGGATATGTCAATATCTCGTAGGTTAAAATCATTTTTTTATTTTATGATTAAATCTACCATAATAGCTTTAAATCAAAAAAATGTAGATATTGTTTTTGCTACTTCTACACCTTTAACAGTGGGATTTCCTGCATTAATTCTGAAGTGGTTTAAAAAGAAACCTTTTATATTTGAGGTACGAGATTTATGGCCTGAAGTGCCTATCCAAATGGGTGCAATGAAGAATAAATTAGTGAAATCAATAGCTATTTCTTTTGAAAAGATAATATATCGTAATGCAAAACATGTAATAGCATTATCTCCTGGTATGAGAGAGGGAGTATTGAAGTATTTAAATAAAGAAAAAACTTCAATGATACCTAATATGTCAAAAATTGATCAATTTTTCCCGAGATTAAAGAATAAAGAATTTGCAGAAAAAATAGGATTGAATAACAATACATTTAAAGTTGTTCATTTTGGTTCGTTAGGATTAGCTAACGGGGCTGATACAATTATTGAATCTGCTAAGTTGCTTAAAAATGATGATTCAATTGAGTTTGTTTTCATTGGAGGTGGATCTACAGAATACCAGCTTAAAGAACGTTGTAAAGAATATGAATTGAATAACGTTTTATTCTTGGGTAGATTTTCTATGAAAGATACTTCAGAAATTGTAAACATTTGTGATGTTTCAATAGTCAGCTTTAGTGATATACCCATTTTATATACTAATTCCCCAAATAAATTGTTCGATTCTCTGTCAGCTGCTAAACCAATTATTGTAAATTCAGCTGGATGGACAAAAGAATTAGTTGAAAATGAAAACTGTGGATTCTATGTAGATCCTAACAAACCTCAACAATTAGTTGAAAAAATAAGATTACTTCAACAATCACCTGAACTTGTAACTGTCATGGGGGAAAATGCTAGAATACTTGCTGAGAATGTTTATGATAAAAATATTCTTTGTAATCAAGTTGTAAAAGTTATTGAGGATTTTTCTTGAAATATCTAAATGTATTAAATAATAATATTTATAAGATCTGCAGCTCCTGTACAACCACAATATGTATTCAAATTTCTTCAAACGACTTATTGATTTCACGCTTTCACTTATAGGATTTATTATAATAAGCCCGATATTCATTGTTGTATGGATTTGGCTTACCATTGCCAATAAGGGTGCCGGGGCATTTTTTTTTCAGGATCGACCGGGGAAGGATGAGAAGATATTCAAAGTGATCAAGTTCAAGACGATGAATGACCGGAAGGATGCCTCAGGGAATTTGTTGCCAGATGCACAACGCTTGACAAAGATAGGGAAGTTTATTCGCTCAACGTCATTGGACGAGATTCCTCAATTATTGAACGTAATCAAAGGTGATATGTCGTTGATTGGACCTCGTCCGTTATATGTAAGATATCTGCCGTACTATACTAAAGAAGAAATTCATCGTCATGATGTACGTCCAGGAATCACAGGTTTAGCTCAAGTTCGTGGTCGTAAGAACATAACATGGTCGAACAAATTTTTGTCTGATCTTGAATATATTGCAAATTGTTCTTTTAGACTTGATATAAAGATTCTTTGGCAAACGATAGTAAATGTACTTAATAGAGAGAATGTTGGGGTAGAAACCAGTGGAACAAATGATTTTAATGATTATCGTGAAAGAGAATGGGCTGCTGAAGGCAGATTTGATCTTATAGATGAAGCAAGGTTTAAAATAAAACAAATATAGTATATGTACTTAAAAAAAGAAATTGAAGAGTCATTAACTCTAAAGTTTGCAGAAAGTGTTAATTTACGAAAGAATCGTGGTGAAGATATTCTTTCATTAGGTTTGGGTGAACCTGACTTTGAAACACCAAAAGCATTGAAAGAGGGAGTAATTAAAGCACTTGAAAACTCAAGTAGTTCAAGGTATTCAGCTGCTCTTGGTTTAATATCATTACGTAAGAAGATAGCTGAAGATGTGAAGGTTCGTAGTCACATACCATGTGATATGAAAAATGTAATTATAACTCCAGGTACAAAGCAAGCTGTTATGCTTTCTTTGATGGCTCTACTGGAGCCGGAGGATGAGGTTGTAATAGTATTACCTGCTTATGTAAGCTATCTCCCACAGGTTTATATTGCAGAGCCAACCGCAAAAGTTAATATTGTTAATCTAAAACACGACAATTATAGTTTAGATATTGATGCAATTGATAAATATACTAATTCAAAAACCAAAGTAATAATAATTAATTCTCCACACAATCCCACAGGGATAATGATACCTGAGGCAGATCTACACAAAGTTTATGAGATTGCAGAGAAGAATGATGCTTACATAATCTCAGATGAAATTTATGACCGTTTGGTTTTTGACGATGTCACACACTTCTCTATTGGTTCTTTAGAAACTGAACTGAAACGTGTGATTACAGTGAATGGTTTTGGGAAATCTCACGCCATCACCGGTTGGCGAATTGGTTATGCACTTGTCCCTCCTAACTTAATGGGAAAGATGATTAAGTTACAGCAGCATATAAACACCAATACATCTACATTGTTACAACAGGCAATTGATTTATCATGGCCACTTCCTGTGAATCACCTTAATGAGTTTAATAAAAAGCTCAAGAACAGGGTTAAAATATACAAAGATTTTTTGTCTATCAACAAAGAATTGACAGGTAGTATGCCCAAAGGTGGTTTTTTTGTATTCCTAAACATTAGCTCAACGGGGCTTGATTCTGTAACATTCTCTTCTAAACTGGTAGATGTAACTGGTGTCGCTACAACTCCTGGAATTGCCTTTGGAAAGGATTGGGATGATCATATTCGTCTTTCATTGGCAGTTGAAGAGTCTGTTTTAAAAGAAGCCTTTAACAGGATTAGTGATTTTATTGAAAATAAGTTATGGAAGTAAATGTTTTATTGACAAGAAAGTTTTTTGAAACTGACATTAATTACATCAAGAAAGGTGTTAAAGGTAGTGCAAATATCATTATTCCTGAGGTATATACAGAAGAAGAGTTGATAAAATATGCATCTGAAGCAGATATCTTTTTAGGCCCTGTAATATCAAAGAAATTATGTGATGTAGCGCCGCGTCTTAAATTCATTCAGGTGCCATGGACTGGCGTAGATAATCTCAATTTTAATCTTATAAAGGAAATTGGAGTGAAAGTATGTAATTCGCACTCCAATGCGTACGCGGTTGCAGAACATGCTATAGCGATGATGCTTGATAGTGCAAAAAAAGTTTCTTATCACGATCGTAAAATGCGTACGGGTGATTGGAACCGTCCAAAACCAGATAAAAGTAATAAAGTTTCGCCATTTTCTAAACGAGTATCTGGAAGCAAAATTGGAATAATTGGTTATGGACATATTGGTCGTCAAATTAAGAAATATTTGGAATCTTTTGGATGCTCTTTTTATGTCGCTTCTCTTTCAGTAAATATTTCAAGAGAAGAAGATGGTGTTAAATACTATCACATGGACCAGTTGGATTATGTGCTCAAAAATGTTGATTATCTTTTTATATGTGTCCCATTGACCCCTGAAACAAGAAATTTCTTTAATGCTGAAAAATTTTCTAAAATGCGAAATGATGCTATTCTAATCAATATTTCACGTGGGGAAATCATTGATGAATCTGCACTTCATGATGCTCTCGTAAATAACAAGATTGCAGGAGCCTCTATGGATACATGGTATAATAACCCAACAAATCCAAATGATATACCTGTTCCGGTATCAATAAAATACCCTTTTGAAAATTTTGATAATATTGTACTCTCCCCTCATCGTGCAGCAATGATAGATGGTGAACTCCCACACCTAGATGATGCCATCTTGAATATTAACAGAACCATTGACGAACTTGAACCTCTTAACGTTGTTAATGTTTATAAAAAATATTAATTTATGAATTTTCTTTTCACAAGTGTAGGAAGACGTACTTATCTTTTAGAATATTTCAGAGAAAATATGTCGGATGGTGATAAGATTGTTGCTACTGATATGCAACTCTCTGCACCAGCTCTCCAGGTTGCGGATATTAAAATACAGGTACCTTCAATATATGATACTAGTTATGTTGATATTAACCTCTCTATATGCAAAGAACATAAAATTGATGCATTACTATGTCTTAATGACCTTGAGTTGCCAATAATTGCTGCTAACAAGGTGCTTTTTGAGAACCTTGGAGTAAAGGTGATCGTATCTGATCCAGCAGTGATTGAAATTTGCTTCGACAAATTCAGAACTGCTGAATGGGTTGAATCTCTTGGATTGAATTCTCCTAAGACCTTTGTTAGCTTGGATGTTGCTAAAAGGGCGTTGACAGATGGTGAAATTCAGTTTCCTCTCTTTTTAAAACCTCGTTGGGGATCTGGTTCGATTGGCTTGGAAAGTATTGAAGATATGGAAGAACTTGACATTTATTACAAGTTGCTCTTAAAGAAGATAAAAAGTTCCATTCTGGCATCAGCATCATTGGGTAACGAGTATATATTGATACAGGAAAAATTAACAGGTGATGAGTTTGGGCTTGACATAATGAATGATCTAGATAGTAACAATGTTGCAGTATCTGTTAAACAGAAACTTGCTATGAGGGCTGGTGAAACAGATAAAGCTGTTACTCGCGATCTTCCTGAGATTTATGAAATTGGTAAGAAAATTGGAACTGCTCTAATGCACGTTGGTAATCTTGATGTAGACATTATGCAGAGGGCAAATGGTGACTACTGCGTTTTAGAACTTAACCCACGTTTTGGTGGTGGTTTCCCATTCTCTTACGAGGCTGGTGTGAATTTGCCAAAGGCTATCATTGAGTGGGTGAAGGGTAATAAAATTGATTCTTCAATTCTACACCCAAAATATGGAATGATGTTTTCAAAAAATGATTATTTAATGGAAATTACCAAATAAAGACTATCAAAATGATTAATATTCTTGCACTTAAACAGAAACTTAAACATTCGAGAATTGTTGTTTTTATTTGGAACCTAACACATAAACCAAAGCCTATGAAAAAAATGTCTTGGGGAGATGGTAATCCGGACAAGACATTTTATGTAATTGGTCGTGCAGATATGATTGGAGGAGGGTGGAGCCTTATTGTTCAAATATTAATGCATATGGCTTATGCATTAGAAAAAGGGTATATTCCCGTAATTGATATGCTTAATTATAGGAACCAATACATAAAAGAAAATGAATTCAAGATTGTCAATGTTTGGGAACGTTTTTTTGAACAACCTGTTGGCTATACATTGAATGACATACAAAATAGTAAAAACATTATTATTAATTCTTCAGAAAGGTGCCCAGATTTGAAATATTATATTGGACTTGGGAGTAATTTCTGGGACGATGATGTTAAAATAAATTTAATGAGGAGTATTTTTTCAAGTTACATTAGATATACTGAATTTACTAAAAAATATTTGGAAGACGAAACTCAAAAAATATTCAAAGGGAAACGTAATGTTATAGGTGTATTATGTCGTGGTACTGACTTTTTATTAAATAAACCTGCTGGCCATGAAGTTCAACCTGATCCAAAAGTTGTTCTTGCTGATGTGAAATCAGAATTTAATAAAGGAACTTACGACGCAATATTCCTAGCTACTGAGGATCAAGATGTATTAGATGATTTTAAGGATGAGTTTGGAGAAAGCCTCTTATATATAGATCAAAGTAGAGTAAGTAAAAAAGAGATGAAAGGAGATAAATGGTTAAGTAGTGTTAGAGAAAATAATCATCCAAATGAAGATAAAGACTTAGCATTTCTCTCATACTTTTCAGCAACATATATTCTAGCAAAATGTAAATGTTTCTTTGCTGGAAGAAACAATGGCTCTAAAGGAGTGTTATTATTCTCTAATAGGTTTGAGTTTGTTAAAATATATAATCTAGGTAAATACTAAGTTAGAAAAATAAGCAGGTCAAATATTTCTAGTTGTAATTTTGTTTGATTATTTGTACTTAATGAAACAATTGTCATATGAAAGGAATCGTTCTCGCCGGAGGCTCCGGCACCCGGTTGTACCCCATCACTAAGGGAGTCAGCAAGCAGTTGTTGCCCATCTACGACAAACCAATGGTCTACTATCCTATTTCAGCATTGATGCTGGCGGGGATAAGAGAGATTCTGATTATCTCTACTCCACAGGACCTGCCCGGTTTTGAGCGACTGTTGGGTGATGGCAGTGATTATGGTGTCAATTTTCAATATGCGGAACAACCATCACCCGATGGGCTGGCGCAAGCTTTTATCATTGGGGAAGAATTCATTGGTGATGACAGTGTGTGTCTAGTTCTGGGCGACAATATTTTTTACGGTCAAGGATTTCCCAACATGCTGCGGAATGCAGTTAAAGATGCTGAAAACAACAACAAAGCAACAGTTTTTGGTTATTATGTGAATGATCCGGAACGATATGGTGTGGCTGATTTTGACAAAGATGGAAAAGTCCTCAGCATTGAAGAAAAGCCAGTAAATCCTAAGTCCAATTATGCCGTTGTTGGTTTGTATTTTTATCCGAATAGTGTAGTTGAGATTGCAAAGAACATTAAACCATCCGCAAGGGGAGAGCTTGAAATCACTACAGTAAACCAGAAATACCTTAAAAACGAAGATTTAAAGGTACAAATCTTCGGCCGTGGTTTCGCATGGTTGGACACCGGCACCCATGATTCACTTTCAGAAGCTTCTGTTTTTGTAGAAGTACTTGAGAAAAGACAAGGATTGAAAATCTCGTGTCTTGAAGAGATTGCATGGAGAAATGGTTGGATAAATGACAATGAGTTGCTTGAAATTGCAAAACCCATGCTGAAAAACGGATATGGGTCATATTTGCACAGTTTAGTAAAAAACAAATGAATATAGTTAAAACAGCAATAGATGGTGCGGTTATCATTGAGCCTCGTGTTTTTGGAGATCACCGTGGATATTTTTTCGAATCATTTTCTGAGAATTGGTTTTCTGAGAATGTATGTAACACCCTTTTTGTTCAGGACAATGAATCTCGTTCAAATTTTGGAGTTTTAAGAGGATTGCATTTCCAAAAACCACCTTATGCACAATCGAAATTGGTACGTGTTGTTAAAGGAGAAGTGCTGGATATTGCAGTAGATATCCGAACAGGATCACCTACCTTTGGGAAATATGTATCGGTGCTTTTATCAGAGGAGAACAAGAAACAATTCTTTGTACCCCGTGGTTTTGCCCATGGGTTTGTTGTATTAAGTGAAGATGCCATCTTTCAGTATAAATGTGATAATTATTATGCACCTCAATCAGAGGGTGCTATCGCATACAATGATCCTACATTGCTGATTGACTGGCAAATAGCAGAATCACAAATTCAATTATCGGATAAAGATAAACAGAACCCATTGTTGAGTGAATCCGATTATTTATTTGACTTTAAAGAAGATTTGTATGCATAGAATATTGGTCACGGGCTCTAACGGTCAATTGGGAAGTGAGATAAGAGAACTATCAAAAAATGATGGCATAAATGTTTACTTCTATGCAGATGTCTCAGAATTGGATATAACAGATAAAAGTGCAGTAAACAAATTCATAGAGAATCATCAAATTGATATCGTTGTTAACTGTGCTGCGTATACCCAGGTAGATAAAGCAGAGGATGATGAGAAAACTGCATTTCTGATCAATGCCACTGCCCCCGGAAACTTAGCAGAATCATGCAAAAAGTATGAGGTCACACTGTTTCACATTTCCACAGACTATGTGTTTGACGGAAGTAATAACGCCCCTTATATTGAAACTCAATCAACATCTCCACTGGGAGTATACGGCAGAAGCAAGTTAGAAGGTGAAAAATTGATTCAACAATCAGGTTGTAATTATCTTATCATCAGGACATCTTGGTTATACTCAACTTTTGGGAATAATTTTGTAAAAACCATTGCACGCTTATCAAGTGAGAAAGATGAGTTGAAAGTTGTGTTTGATCAGGTCGGTACACCCACATATGCAAGAGATCTTGCAACTGCAATACTAACAATCATTCAAAATGATCAATTCGAAAATCGAAAGGGTGTCTACCACTACTCCAACGAGGGCATATGTTCATGGTATGATTTTGCGAAAGCAATAAATGATTTTTCTGGCAATAATTGTCATATCAGACCATGTCATTCGGAAGATTTTCCTGCTAAGGTAACACGCCCTCATTATTCAGTGCTGGATAAAACTAAAATTAAAAATGATTTTGGTATTGAAATTGGTTATTGGAGAGATTCATTGTGTAAGTGTGTTGAGTTACTTAAACAGAACAATTCCTAAATCTGATACAAATATTTGATATTATGAGCTACAAAAGAAATATATTGATCACCGGCGGCGCCGGATTTATCGGCTCGCATGTGGTGCGGCTTTTTGTGGACAAATATCCTGATTACAGGATTATCAACCTGGATAAACTGACCTATGCAGGGAATCTCAACAACCTTCGTGATGTGGAGAATCAACCAAACTACACGTTTGTTAAGGAAGATATCTGCAACCTTGAGAGGATGCTCGAGTTATTCGATGCATATCGCATAGATGGGGTGATTCACCTTGCCGCTGAAAGCCATGTGGACAGGAGCATTACCGATCCTTTTACCTTTGCACAGACCAATGTGATGGGTACGTTATCCTTGTTGCAAGCTGCAAAAGAGAAATGGGACGGTAATTATGAAGGGAAACTCTTTTATCATGTTTCAACCGATGAGGTATATGGTGCATTAGCGTTCGATGATACCCTTTTCACAGAAGAGACCCGATATGATCCGCACAGTCCCTATTCTGCTTCAAAGGCGGCAAGCGATCATTTTGTACGGTCCTATCATGATACGTATGGACTACCCATCGTTATCTCCAATTGCTCCAACAATTACGGTCCCTATCAGTTCCCGGAGAAACTTATTCCGCTTTTTATCCATAACATCCGTAACAATAAACCGCTGCCGGTATATGGTAAGGGAGAGAATGTGCGTGATTGGCTCTATGTAGAAGACCATGCTCGTGCAATCGATCTCATTTTTCATCAAGGGAAACTTGGAGATACTTACAATATCGGCGGTTTTAACGAATGGAAGAATATCGATTTGATTAAGGTGATCATTAAAACAGTTGACAAACAGTTAGGCAAACCTGAAGGAAATTCTGACCATCTGATTAATTACGTTACAGACCGTGCCGGACATGACTTACGTTATGCCATCGATGCTACAAAGATCAAACAAATATTGGGATGGGAACCATCACTGCAGTTTGAGGAAGGGATAGAAAAAACAGTAGAATGGTATCTCAATAACGAAGAATGGCTTAATAATGTTACCAGCGGAGAATATCAAAGTTATTACAATATGATGTATAGTAAACGTTAGAATACATTAGTTGGCATTTTTTCTGCTTTGCTGGATAAAATGTGATTTATATGTGGATTTGAGATTTATCATTTGATTAATTTGGAATGATTTTTTATAAATTTTATGAACAAAAGAATATGGCTTTCGCTCGCTCATATGGGCGGGCAGGAGCAACAGTTTATACAGGAGGCGTTCGACACCAACTGGGTGGTGCCGCTGGGTCCCAACGTGGATGGTTTTGAAAAGGACCTGGAGAACTACCTGGGTGAGCACAAACACATCGTGGCACTGAGTGCCGGCACGGCAGCAATTCACCTGGCGCTGGTACAGCTTGGGGTGGGTCCGGGTGATGAGGTGATCTGCCAGAGCTTCACCTTTAGCGCGAGCGCGAACCCGATCAAATACCTGGGTGCGTATCCGGTGTTCGTGGATAGTGAACCGGAGACATGGAACATGGATCCGGAGCTGTTACGTAAGGCAATCGAAAATCGTATCGAAGTGACCGGTAAAAAGCCTAAGGCGATCATCCCGGTGCATCTCTATGGCATGCCGGCGAAGATGGATGAGATCATGGCCATTGCCAACGAATTTGAGATCCCGGTGCTTGAGGATGCGGCCGAAGCGTTGGGCGCAACCTACAAGGGTCAGAAATGCGGCACCTTCGGATCGTTTGCCTGCCTCTCTTTCAACGGCAACAAGATGATCACCACATCGGGTGGGGGGGCGCTGGTCTGCTCCACCAAAGAGGAGGCCGATTTCACGAAGCACCTGGCCACGCAGGCGAGGGACAGTGCACCGCACTACCAGCACTCGAAGGTGGGGTACAACTACCGGCTGAGCAACATCTGCGCGGGCATCGGTCGTGGTCAGATGATGGTGCTGCAGCAACACGTGGAGGCTCGAAGGAAGATCAACCTGAAATACCGTCAACTGTTGGCAGGCATCCCTGGGTTATCGTTCCAGAGCAATCCTTCACCGGACTTCAACTCCAATATGTGGCTTACATGCATCCTGGTTGATCCGGCAGAAGCGGGCTTTACCCGTGAGGAGCTGCGACTGGCCATGGAAGAGGAGAACATTGAAACACGCCCCCTCTGGAAGCCGATGCATCTGCAGCCGGTATTTGCTGATTGCCCTTTTTATGGGAATAACACATCTGAAACACTATTTGAAAAAGGACTCTGTTTACCATCAGGACCTGCTCTTACTTCGGAGGATATCAATAGAGTTGTAAACGTAATACTTAACCTTATCTCATGACATCAACGACCAAACCCCAATACTCCACCAACCCGGCAGGAGAAAAGTTCCCGCTCCCGGAAGAAAAAGATTATCAAATTGAATTTGAACGTTTAACTAAATTAACAAAACAAGCCCACCAGAAAGGACAGGAGGTGGTGGTGGTGATGGGGGCCGGATTTGTAGGGGCTGTGATGGCTGCTGTGGTGGCCGATACAAAGAACAAAGATGGAAAATATTCCAAGTTTGTGATTGTCTGCCAGCGTCCCAGTACCCGCAGTTACTGGAAGATTCCCATGATCAATCGAGGAGAATCTCCCGTTAAAGCAGAAGACCCGGAAGTAGACACCCTGATCTCTAAATGTGTGAAGGAAGAGAAAACCCTTGTGGCAACGTTCAACAGTGATTGTTTGTCGTTGGCCGATTGTGTGGTGGTGGATGTGCAGTGTGATTTTGTAAAGCAGGATCTGGGCATGATGGTTACCGGGGAAGCCGATATGGCAGCCCTGGAAGCAACCATTCGCACCATCGGAGAAAGAATTCAACCGCATTGCCTTACGCTTATTGAAACTACCGTGGCTCCGGGAACGACCGAATTTGTTGCCTGGCCCATAATGAAAAAAGCATTTGCTGCACGTGGCATTGAATCCGAACCGCTGTTGGCCCATAGTTTTGAACGAGTTATGCCGGGGAAGGAATACGTGGCCAGTATCCGGGACTTCTGGAGGGTCTGCTCGGGGTGCAATGCCGAGGCCCG
>Ga0209408_1002074_pt1 | contig 11719 bp, 11 predicted proteins | sample AD_UKC107_MetaG_FD_184422 | JGI IMG/M metagenome (GOLD analysis project Ga0209408, IMG submission 184422) | Active sludge microbial communities of municipal wastewater-treating anaerobic digesters from Hong Kong - AD_UKC107_MetaG (SPAdes)... | ecosystem: Engineered > Bioreactor > Anaerobic >... | reverse complement strand
TATTTTTAGCGAAATAAAGGAACCTTTGAGCTATTTCCCACCGGAAAAACCTGATGGTATTTTCCGCCGTGCAATTTCAACTGCCCGCCTGGGAGAAGATATGTTGAAATTAACCAATCCGGAACTAAAAATGGCTTGGGTGGAAAGGGGAAACCCTGTTACCCAAAACCCCGATAGTAATAAGGTAAAAGAAGCATTTCGCAAGTTGGAGTTCAGGGTTGTTGTAGAACAATTTATGACCGACACTGCCCGCGAAGCAGATATTGTGTTACCTGCAAAAACCATGTTTGAACAATCAGATATCATATCATCTTACTGGAACCCATATGTTCAGTTAAGGCAAAAAGTTATTGAACCGCGGGGTGAAGTAAAACCCGAAACTGAAATATATTACCACCTGGCAAAAAGAATGGGATTCAGTGATGCAAAGATTGAAAATAACATACCTTACCCTTCTGATGAAGCAATTGAAAACTGGCTAAGCGAAAAACTAAAACCATTCCCGGAAATTACTTTGGAAAAATTAAAACAAGGCCCTGTATTAACACCCGTATTGCAAGAAATTGCTTTTTCTGACTATAAATTCAATACACCTTCGGGTAAAATAGAACTTTATAGCGAAACGGCAAATAAAAAATGGGGAGTAAATCCATTGCCTGCTTACGAAAAAGCAATTGAAGGAAAAACGGGGAAAGAAGCGGAATTTCCATTTAACTTAATGTCGCCAAATACTAAAAACAGGATTCATTCGCAATTTGGTAATTTAGAAAGCATAAAAGCTGTTGACCCGGAACCTTTTGCCACCATCAATCTGGGTGATGCCAAGGCAAAAGGAATAAATGATAATGATTTTATCAGGGTATTTAACCATCGTGGAGAATTAACAATAAAAGCACGTATTGATGCAAGCCTGCGTCCGGGGAATATCGTAATAGTAAACGGATACTGGCACCAGGAAGGCTCCTGCCCCAACACCCTTTCGAAAGGGCGTGAAACAGATATGGGGCATGGTTCTGCTTTTCACGATAATATGGTGGATTATGAAAAAATTTAATCTAAAGATTAGTTATAAAACATGGTTGTTTTGGCGCAAGGATTGAAAAGGGGCAAATAAAATTGTATTTTTGTAAAAAAGAAGTTATGAATATTCAAGCAGAAAAGATAGAGTTAATGAAAATGATACTTGAAACTGATAATCCAAGTATTCTCACATCAATAAAGAAAATGCTAAAAAAAGCATCAAGTAAAGACTTTTGGGATACTTTGCCACAATCTCAACGTGAAGAAATTTTGAAAGGAATTGAAGAAATTGAAAATGGAGAGATAGTTGATTACGAAGATTTTATCAAGAAACATAAGTAATGAGTAGAAAAATTGCCCTTTCAAAAAGAGCATCCGGAAATTTAGAAAAGCTGCTTGAATATCTGGAAAACAAATGGTCAAAAAGAGTAAAAGACAATTTTATTAAGAAATTGGATAAGGCTTTAAAAATCTTGAAAGATAAGCCGGAAAGTTCTCCTAAATCTGAAGTTATAAATGGCCTTCATCGAAATGTGATAACAAAACAAACTACTATTTACTACAAATTTGACAGCAAGAAACTTTATGTAGTAACAATTTTTGATACTAGACAAAATCCGAGTAAGTTGAAAAAAGAAACAGAATAACAACCACGTTTTATAACAGCAGGTTTTATCGTATGCAGGGTGCATTATTTTCTTGACAATTTTAGTTATCTTTAAATTTGGTTAGCAGGGACTAATGAAACGGGGTAAAAAAACCGCACGTATCAAACCTGCGGACCATTGTATAATTAGATAGTTTAATATCGAATAATGAACAAGGAATGATGAATAAAGATTTAAAAGAAAAGAGAAAACAAATAATTATTAAACTTTTTATACTTTATTAATTCATAATTCAATATTCGTTATTTTGGGGTCGATATTAACTTAAGCTTAATATGAGAAAAAACATTTTCATTTTCGACATGAACAAATGCGTAGGCTGCCATGCCTGCGTGGTTGCCTGCATGAACGAAAACGGGTTTCAGTTTCCGGAACAATGGCGTAATATCCATAAGTCGAGCCCATCGCATTTCCCACATTTACCTCTATTTTATTTATCGCTTGCCTGCAACCATTGCGAAGAAGCGCCTTGCCTAAAAAACTGCCCTGCACAAGCTTATTCGCGCGATGAAAAAACAGGAGCCATTATTCATCACTCCGACAAATGTATTGGATGCAAATATTGCACATGGGCATGCCCTTACGATGCTCCAAAATTTAATCCTGCAAAAGGGATTATTGAAAAATGTACTTTTTGCAACCACAGAATTGAAGATAATTTAAAACCTGCTTGTGCTAATCTATGCCCGGTGGGAGCTTTAGACTTTAATAATACAGAGTTTTCAAGAGAAGAATCTTTGCATTCGAGCCCGGTTCCGGTAAATGTTGGTTCTGGAATTAAAATCAATACCCTGCGGAATAACACCGGGCCTGAAATAGACCAGAATTTATTTTTGAATCAACCAAAGCATATAAAAACTAAAGAAACTCCCAAAATTAGTGCTGCAAAGGAATGGGCACTTATATTATTTACTTTGCTCTCGGCAATTTTAGTAAGCGTATATGCATCTGGAATAGTTAATAATATAGCCCACAAAATACTATATCTTGGTGCCGGGGCTATTGCTGCAGTTTTAAGCATCTTGCATTTGGGTAAAAAATTCAGGGCATGGCGTTCATTATCAAATATTAAAAATTCATGGCTCAGCAGAGAAATAGCCATGTTTTCGATTTTCTTTACCTTAGTCTTTATTGATTTCTTCTTATTTGATTTACCAAATATAATTACAGCTTTAATTGGGATACTCTATTTATTCTCGATTGACATGCTTTACAAATTGGCAAACTGGCGATGGCCTGTTAAAATTCATCCTGCACAAACATTATTCATAGGAATAAGCTTATATGCTCTTTTTATTGGGCGGTTTGAACTTTTTACCGGAATTATCCTATTCAGGATTATACTTTACTTATATCGTAAATCAAAATCTGAAAAAGCCAACCCGATTGGTATTATTCTCAGGCTGGCTTTATGGATTGCTCCTGTTATAACATTTTATTTAGATGTGGATTTCTATCTCACTTTAAGTATTCTTTTGATGGGTGAAATATTAGGCAGAATAGAATTTTATAACGAATTAAGCGTTCCTGAACCCGGAAAAGAATTTATAAAAAATATCCCGCTTAAATAACTAACAGGATATTTCTGTTATCAAACCAAATTTCCGATTAGCCGGTTATTTCTTTAGGTAACTATTATATAAAATTAGATTCTATTTACCTTTTTTACTTATCAGAACTTTGCACATTCTTAGTAAAATTTTGTTTAACAACGTCTTGTAATTATACCACAAAGGCTCTCAAAGGGATAAACAAAGCTACACAAAGGTTTTTTATAAATCCAACTTTAAAAATCTGGTTTAAAAGTCAATCTCTACCTTAAATGTTTTTAGAAGTTGAACCATACCCTTTTGCAAAGCACCAATAATGCTCGCTTCATAAATATCCTTATCTGCCCATCCCAGTTTTCTTAACTCATTAATTCGTTGTTCTGCATTGTCCATTTTATCAAACATTTCATCCAACACAAAACACACCAGCGATTTTCGTTTCTCATCCAATTGTATCAGGTTATAATCTCCTTTTGCCTGTTCAATTGCTTCTTGGGTAACTTTCATATAAAGTAACAGTTTAGACTGAAATCGAACACAGTATTCACCCCCGGCAATATTCGAAATAAGCATCCTGATGTAAGCTACAGAAACCGGGTCCAATGAAGGGTGTTCAGAGAAATGGTTAAAAACATTCATTATCTTTCCGAAAAATTCAGGACTTGCACTATGAAACTGAATTGCATTAGGCACAACATGCATTTTATTTTCAATCATGGTATAAATATCTGCAATCTGGCCTGTTGCTTCTTCTTTTTTTACATAATTTATTAATGCCATATTAATTATTATTTTAAGTGAAACTTTATTCAACAAAACTAATTTCAAAAACCATAAATACATGTTGGCATTTTTGCCATTTTATGGTATTGATATTGCCATCTTTCTTTTTTAAATTTGCCATAAAAAAGATGAAAGTTGCCATACTTGTATATAATTATTGCTCATTATGGGCAGCTGCAGGTTGCATGGAAATCCTCTTACGAGCCAATAAGGCACAGGATTATTACAATAGAAATCCCCGAAAATATTTTGAAATAGAATTTGTTTCCAGCACAAAAGAACAAGCAGTAACCCACTATAATATCCCTATTCAAAATCACTCAACTATTTATAATCAAAAAAGATATGATATAGTAATTGTTCCCGGGACAGATACAAACCCCTTAAGCATATTGGAAGAAAATAAAGATGCAATCACATGGATTAAGAATCAGAACGAGAACGAGGCTTTGGTAGTTAGCAATTGCACAGGTAGTTTTTTATTAGCTGCAAGCGGAATACTCGACAATAAAACAGCAACAACACACTGGTTTATGGCAGATTTGTTTAAAAAAAGATTTCCGGAAATAAAGTTGTGCACCGAAAAAATAATTATTGATAATAAAAATTCAATTACCAGTGGTGGAGCCACTTCTTTTGAAAACCTTATGGTTTATATAATTGAAAAGTTTTTGGGCCACGAAATTGCCCTTGGCGTTTCTAAGCTATACCTGATAGATTTAAACAAGGATAATCAACTATCCTACTCTATACTGAATATACAAAAAAACCATGGTGACCAGCAAATATTAAAAGCCCAGGATTTTATCGAGCAAAACTCTAAAAATAAACTTTCACTATCGCAAATTTCCGAAAAAATTTGCATGAGCACCCGAAGTTTTATCCGCAGGTTTAAAGCGGCTACTGGCGACACTCCCTTTCAGTACATACAGAAAGTAAAAGTCGAAAATGCAAAAAGGCAACTCGAATCTGGGGACAAAACTTTTGAAGAAATTGCTTTTATTGTAGGCTATGACGATGCAAATGCTTTTCGTAAGATATTTATTCGTTATACGGGAATAACCCCATCGTTATACAAAAAGAAATATTGCATTAACTCAAGATTTGTGGCTTAAGAACAGGTATTTACTAAATTTAAGTAATTGAATATTAGCAAATTCATTCGGGATTTTGTGTAAATTAAGCTACCCACGATTCTTCTTTGCAGTTTACCTCAACAGCAGCCCAATACTTATCAATTGATGTAGCTTTTTTTATTCGTTTATAAACCTTATGGCTATTGGAAAAAGACTGTGCAAAATACTCCCAGAAGGCAGCCATCCTGTTTATTAAATGCGAGGGTCCCGATAAAGTTTTTAAATATTCATCTGTTAATGCATGGTGAAATTCCTTAAATCGTTCAATTTTACTCTTAGAAGGATTTTTATCTAATTGCTTTATCTGCTCTGCTAAAAAAGGGTTTGCCACCAAACCGCGCCCAATCATAAAAGAATTAACTGTTTTAAACCTGCTATTTAGTTTTATATAATCACCCAACGTGTTTATATCTCCATTATACGAAATGCTATGATTAGATAAACTCAGGCTTTTTTCAAAAACATCGGTATGTATTTCTCCTTTATACATTTGCTTACCCGTTCTGGGATGTATGATAATTTCAGTAATCGGGAATTTATTTAAAATAGGCAGGATATTAAAAATATCATCCGTATTATCTAACCCAATGCGCATTTTAACTGAAACCCCGGTTTTAATTACAGGTATTACCTTCTCAAGAATATCATTTATTTTATTATAATGTGGTAAAAGCCCTGAGCCCAGTTCGCGGTTTGTAACCATAGGGAAAGGGCAACCCAAATTCCAGTTTACCATTTTATAACCCAAATCTGCCAGGTAATTGGAAAGGTATAAAAAATCATGTGCATTGTTGGACATAATTTGTGGAACCAGATGAACACCCACATTATTTTCGGGATGGATATCTTTTACCTTCGACTTTAGTAATTGTTTGTTGTTATCCAATCTTAAATAGGGAGAATAGAAAACATCCACGCCATCGAAAAATCGTTGAAAGGTATTCCTGAAATGATAATCGGTAATTCCTTGTATGGGGGCTAAAGATATTTGCATTTTATATTAATTACATACCAAGTTTTGCGGTTTTCAAACCGTTTTATTGCTCACCATTGAACAACGCACTAAAGCACTGCTTTGTAAGGCCTTCTGTTATGCCGTCGCTCATTATTCTACGTCAAAAACTATCATTAAATTGTCTTTCACCAAACTTATCAATTCTTTAGGCAATTCTCCAACTTTATTTATCAAACGATTGTTGTCAATGGCTCTAAACTGGTCAATCATGATATCACAGTCTTGATTTAAATTTGCTGTACCTTTCTTAAGATGAATTCTCAAAATGTCAGACCCCTTTTTAATGCTAGTTGTTATAGGGCAAACAATTGTTGAAGGATGTGGTATTTTATTAAGCAAATTTGTCTGAACTGCAAGAACTGGCCTTGTTTTACCAGTTTCTGCCCCTATTTTTGGATTCAAATCTGCAATCCAAATTTCAAACTGTTTAATCTGCATAATCTATATCTTCAAATTCTTTAAGTACGGATAATGAATCCATTTTAACTAATTCTGATTCCTTTTTAAGTTGTTTCTCAAGAATCATTCTTTTCTGGATACGATTGTAATATTCTAACGCTTCGTTAATATATCTATTACGAGGCTTTTTAATCCTTGATAGAATCTTTTCCGTTTCTCCAAAGATTGAATCGTCAATTTTTAATGATACTGTTTTCATGGTGCTTGATTTATACCACAAATGTATATCTTTTTAGTATATCTCCCATGTATATTCACGTATATTTATTGCATGCGGCACAGCTCCCTTATATGTTGGTAATTTAAAGCTTTGATATACACTGTCTCATTCTACAATTTATTTATATCCTTTATGATATTTTTCAAAGTGTGCCTAAAACTCGCATTTTTTTTATCGGCTTGATTTTAAAACAAAGAATTTCTTTTTCAATAAAAATTTTATACATTTGATTATTCGCGATTCGCGAATCGCGAATGCAAAAAAATAAACAGTTATGAAAAAACACAATGGAATGCGACCCCAAGATGTATTAGTACTCTTAAAGATTATTGCTATTGGGAATGATAATTGGTTTAATTCTGACCTTTCAAAATCATTACATATTAGTGCCTCAGAAATAACAGAAGCATTAAACAGATGTAAAATAGCCGGATTAATAGATTCTAAAAAGAGAATAGTTCATATAAATTCATTTAAGGAGTTCTTAATTTATGGGTTAAAATATGTATTTCCTGCAGAACCTGGAACTATGGTTAAAGGAATCCCAACGGCTCATTCTGCACCCCCTATAAATCAATATATCTCAGAAGGAAAAGATATTTATGTCTGGCCTTTTGCTAAAGGCACTATGCGTGGACAGGCAATTGAGCCATTATACAGAACTTTACCTGCAGTTGCCCTTGAAGACCAGAAACTTTACGAATTACTTTCCATTGTTGATACGATTAGAGTTGGACGAGCGAGAGAAATTAAAATTGCAAAAGAAGAATTAGAAAAACGATTAAAATATGCCAAATAATATTGAAATGCTGCAGATTGTAGCAAAAGGATTAGGAGATTTAAAAAATGAAGTAGTTTTTGTTGGTGGGGCTGTTGCTGAACTATATGCTGATAATCCGGCAGCTTCTGATATAAGGCCAACTACAGATGTTGACTGCGTAATAGAGTTAAGCTCAAGAAGTTCATTTGCAAAACTAGAAGAAGCTCTAAGGAAGAAAGGGTTTAAAAATGATACTACAAAGGGAGCTCCAATTTGCAGATATATTTATAAAGGGGTAAAAGTTGATGTAATGCCAACTGATTCAAAATTGCTCGGTTTTACTAACAAGTGGTATGAAGAAGGAATTGAAAACAAAATTACCAAACAATTACATAACAAAACTGAAATTTTCATATTCTCACCAGAATACTATTTAGCGGCTAAATTAGAAGCTTTTAAAAATCGTGGAGGAAATGACCTAAGACAAAGTCACGACTTTGAAGATATTATTTATATTCTGGATAATTGTAATGATATACTTGAGAATATTAATACATCTAATTCTACTGTAAAAAAATATTTAAAAGAAAAGTTTTCTGACTTACTAAATAATGAAAACTTAATGGAAGGTATAGAATGTGCATTACCATTAACCGGAGATACTTCTGTTGATTATACCGAAATAATATATGAATTAATGAAGCATATTTCTGAAACTAAATAATATTTAAAAACCTTATACGATTAATATCTTAGAGGCTTATCATTTAAACTTGTAATTATATTGAACCTCATTTAAACGAGTTTGCCCAGCTAAAGGTATTTATCAGGAAATTGCAAAATCCAATTAATTTGTGTAAAAATAACGCGAACAAAGAAACATATTTTTAGTCAGGGCTTCGCTTTGAGCGAAACCCTGACTTCACAACCGAATTGTAAATAATAAAACCTGAATACATTTTAAATGCACTGCAAAAAAAAGTCCGAGCGATAAAGACCCTCCCAGTTGCAATGTACATAGTAAAAAAATAAGGACAGATACTTAAGTACCTGCCCTTATAATATATAGTATGATAAGTTTAGCTTATCGCATCAAATGAAAATTTCCCTTCGCGGTATTCTTCAATAGGTGCACAAGTACACATCAGGTTACGGTCGCCATAACCATCGTCGATACGGCTAACAGTAGGCCAGAATTTATTTTCGCGTACCCATGCTACTGGGAAAGCCGCCTTTTCTCTTCCGTAAGGGCGGTTCCACTCATCACCGGCTACTACTTCTTGTGTATGTGGCGCATTCCTTAATACATTATTTTCGGCATCTGCCTTACCATCTTTTACTTCAACTATTTCGTTATAGATAGTAACCATAGCTTCAATAAATCGGTCAAGTTCCTGCAATGATTCACTTTCGGTTGGTTCAACCATTAAAGTTCCATGAACAGGGAATGATAATGTTGGTGCATGGAAACCAAAGTCCATTAATCGTTTCGCAATATCCGCTTCGGTAATATTAGCCATTGGCTTAAAGTTACGGCACTCCAGAATCATTTCGTGAGCCACAAAACCTGTTTCACCTGAATACAAAATATCATAGTAATTTTTAAGCGATGCTGCAAGGTAATTTGCATTTAAAATAGCCATTTTACTTGCACTGGTTAATCCTTCGCCACCCATCATTTTAATAAATGCGTGTGAAATGGTTAACACACTTGCACTACCCCATGGAGCAGCGGCAACAGCAGTAATTCCTTTTTCGCCACCGGTTTTTACCACAGGATGCGATGGAAGATATGGTTTTAATTTTTCGTTTACCCCGATAGGCCCAACACCTGGACCACCACCACCGTGAGGAATAGCAAATGTTTTATGTAAGTTCAGGTGGCAAACATCTGCTCCAATACTTGCAGGGTTTGTTAACCCTAATTGAGCATTCATATTAGCACCATCCATATAAACCAAGCCACCATTATCATGGACAATTTTATTCATTTCTTTAATCTTGCTTTCGAAAACACCATGTGTTGATGGGTATGTAACCATCCACGCAGCCAGATTATCTTTATGCTGTTCAGCTTTTTTGCGTAAATCTTCGATATCGATATTTCCGTTTTTGTCGCATTCAACCACAACTACTTCCATGCCTGCCATTACAGCACTTGCAGGGTTTGTTCCGTGTGCCGATGATGGTATAAGGGCTATATTACGGTGACCTTGTCCGTGTTCGATATGATACTGGCGGATAACCATTAATCCGGCATATTCACCAGCAGCACCTGAGTTTGGCTGGAAAGAAATAGCTTCAAATCCGGTTACCACTTTCAAATCTTCTTGCAATTCGTGGAACAACTGATGATACCCTTCAGCCTGGTCGGTAGGGACAAATGGGTGTATTCCGCCAAATTCGGGCCAGCTTAATGCAAACATTTCTGTTGCAGCATTCAGCTTCATAGTACATGAACCCAACGAAATCATAGAATGAGTTAAGGAGAAATCCTTACGTTCAAGCTTTTTGATGTATCTCATCATTTCTGTTTCTGAACGGTACTTTTTAAAGATTTCCAAAGTTAAAAACTCACTTGCCCTTTTATATTTTTTATCAAAAGCTATCTTTTCTTCCAGGTGGCAAGCAGGTTCAGCCTTTTTACCAGCAGCCTGTGCAAAAATTTCAACTACATTATTAATATCCTGTATTAAAGTAGTTTCATCGGTACTTATACCAATTGTATTTTCGTTTATATAGTTCAGGTTTATTTCTTTTTCAAGAGCTAATTTTTTGATTGAATCAGCTTTAATACTTCCAATGTTAACTTTTAATGTATCAAAGAAATCTTTATTTTCCTGAGCAAAACCAAGAGCCGACAGTTTCTCATTTAAGGTAACAGCCATGCTGTGAATATGCGAAGCTATCCTTTTTAAGCCTTCTGCACCATGATAAACGGCGTACATTCCAGCCATTGTTGCCAATAAAGCTTGTGCTGTACAAATATTTGATGTTGCGCGTTCGCGTTTAATATGTTGCTCACGGGTTTGCAGTGCCATACGCAAAGCCATTTTATTTTGTGCATCTTTCGATACTCCAATAATACGGCCAGGCATGCTTCTTTTATACTTTTCGAGAGTCGCAAAATATCCTGCGTGTGGGCCACCATATCCCATAGGAATACCAAAACGTTGAGTTGAACCCACAACAACATCAGCACCCCATTCTCCCGGAGGGGTTAAAAGAACCAAACTCATAATATCAGCTGCAACAGCAACTGCTATTTCTTTTTCGTGAGCTTTTTTAACAAAATCGCTATAATCTACAATTTTTCCATCGGCAGCCGGGTACTGAACTAAAGCACCAAATACCTTATCGTTTAGTTCAAAATCGGCAAAATTACCGGTAACAACTTCAATACCTAATGGAATAGCACGAGTTACAATAACATCATGTGTTTGTGGAAAAATGTTTTTATCAACAAAGAAAACATTAACACCCGCTTTAGCCTGAGCTCTTGAACGGGCATTAAACAACATAATCATTGCTTCAGAAGCAGCCGTGGACTCATCTAATAACGAAGCATTTGCTATTTCCATACCGGTTAACTCCATTACTACTGTCTGGAAATTCAATAAAGCTTCTAAACGGCCTTGAGAAATTTCTGCCTGGTAAGGAGTATAAGATGTATACCAACTGGGGTTTTCTAATATATTACGTTGAATAACAGCAGGCATAATGGTATCGTAATAACCTAAGCCTATAAATGATTTGTACAATTTATTTTTTGCAGCTATTTTACGAAGTTTACTCATGTATTCGTATTCGCTGATTCCTTTTGCCAGAGGCATTGGTTTTTCTAAACGAATAGATGTTGGGACCGTTTTGTCAATTAACTGGTCTAATGATGAAACACCAATTTTCTCCAACATTTTGCCAATTTCGTGGTCGCGTGGGCCATTGTGGCGTTGTATAAAATTATCAAGGGCCATAGTTATACTATTTTTTTTATGTTATAAACTTAAATTGTTTAATTTTTTGCAGTCCAAATTTAAAAATAAGTATGATGAATAAACAGTAAATTCATCATATTTTCATTTCATTAATATGTTTTAAAACAACTAAT
>Ga0209408_1002070_pt1 | contig 11733 bp, 9 predicted proteins | sample AD_UKC107_MetaG_FD_184422 | JGI IMG/M metagenome (GOLD analysis project Ga0209408, IMG submission 184422) | Active sludge microbial communities of municipal wastewater-treating anaerobic digesters from Hong Kong - AD_UKC107_MetaG (SPAdes)... | ecosystem: Engineered > Bioreactor > Anaerobic >... | reverse complement strand
TTTCCAGTGATCCGGACAGGATTCGAACCTGTGACCCACAGCTTAGAAGGCTGTTGCTCTGTCCAACTGAGCTACCGGACCGTTATAACGGGCGCAAAAATAGCAAAAATCCTTTAAACACGAAAAAAAATTGCATTTAGCGGAGAATTTTTCGTACAAATGCGACCGTGAAGTACGACATTAGGAATACTCCCATGAACCCTACCAATCCGCTTAGAATACGAGAGTAACCGGTAGGTACAAATTCACCATAACCTACGGTAAAGAATGTTATCACACACATATAAAGTGAACGAAAAAACAGCATTGGTTGATCTTCCATTCCTGTGTAAACCTCGCCCAATCCTAGCAATGAGAAAACTGAAAAAAGGAACGAGAAAAATACCTGAACAAAAAGAATGCTTACTATTACCCTTGCAGGTGAAGTTGCATATAATCCCATCCAGTCGAAAATGAGTAGCTTAAAAAACATTTTTGGGTATGCTATCAGCTTAGAGAAAAAGGTTCCCTTAATATCCTCACCAAGCAAGTGCCTTTGCCGGCAGCGCATAAGTTCAACATACGCCTTGTCCTCATCGTCGTAGCGCCCAAGGTCGCTAAAATTTTGCTTTAGTACCCGAAATTGGTCAGACTTGTCTGACCAATCTGAATCTGTCTGACTATACACCAGGCTTTTAAGGTTATTAGCATCCCATTGAACGTATAATTTTCCTAAAAGCCTGAAACCGGTAAGTTTCAACCTGTCGAGTTTTGGTGCCTCGCCGTGGGAATAGAAATCAACTATATCGCGGGCAATACAGCCTGAAAGATTAATTTCCTCTGCCTTCTCAACATGCAAATTAACCGTTCCATTGAACTGGCATGATGTGAGAATCAGATTCTTAAAAATCCCATTAAGGAAGCTTACATTCCCCGGAAAAATAACTTTATCAAATATTAAATCGGAGTTGAACCCCTGAAATAGTTCAAACGAAACCAGGTTTGCACCAAAATGCGATTTTAGAAAGGTAACCTTACCATCGTTAACTTCAGCCCCATCAAACGAAACCTCACCATTGGAAAACACGCATCGGTTGAAACTTGTTCTTCCCTTTCCAAACTCCACATTCCTGAAATCGATTTTCCCTTCACCAAAGTCGGTTTGATCAAACGAAACGGCCTTTTTGCCAAACTTTGCAAAGCGAAAGTCCGCTTTTCCACCTCCAAAACTACTTACCTTAAAACTCACTTCGCTATCGTTGAAACGAGTATTTACAAACGAAACATCGCCACCTCCAAAATCGGTATTGATAAAGCTAACCACCCCGTTGCCGAAATCGGTATCGACAAAATCCTTAACCCCGTTAAAAAAGAGGCAGTTTTTAAACGTTATTTCCTCGCTTTCAATTTCAATAAGGTTGAACATGAATCGATCAACCTTAAAGTATGCATCGTAAAATGTAGCTTCTCTGCAAATGAATTTGGATGAAGTGAAAACTAATCCTGAACTTACAAACGTTGAACCTTTTAAATTGAAACTTTCTCCTGTAAGTCTTGAATATGAGAAATCAATCTCGTATGGTGAATGAAAGAAAGCGTTTTGAGCGGAGAATCCGTTTATATCAATCTCGGCTATTTTATCCTGAATTAAGTATCGGCGGCATGCTGTTAGGGAAAATCCCTGAACGAAGCAGTTATCGAGGTTAATTTCTTTTCCCTCCCCAATTAAATCGTATATCTCATCGAGTTTGGGTAAGCCATAAACCTGCTCCTCCAGTAGTTTTCCTTCCTTATTAAAAATTGTTACGTGAGCTGTTTTTGAAGTTGAAAATCCGTCGTTTCTGTAGAAGGGTTTGTCAACAACCTGCAGCCTAAAAGATTCAAAGCTTCTTGCCATTCCTTTTTGTTTGGTATCAAAATTAGAAATTCTTTTAGAAAACGGAAATAAAAATTCAAAGATTATCAACCTCTTCCGCAAATGCTTTTGTATGGGCAGCTTTTACATCTGTTCAACTTATCGGTTTGAGTGAAAGGAATCGAAGAATCAAAGATTTCCTCAACCAACGAGTTCAGATGCAACTGAAATTCGGATGAGAACCCTCTAAAATCCTCAACTTCTACATACTTCTTCGAATCGCTCCTCACCAGAACGTTTGGATTTTCTCCTGGTTTTACTCCTTTTACAAACCAAAGACACGGTTTTATTGCCTCGTTATCATTCTCGTAATATTTTACCAGGCTATAACAGAAAATCTGGAAAACCTCCTTAACATTATCAATTTGTTGTGTATTAAACAGATCTGTAACTGATTTGAATTTTCGCTTCTTGTCGTTATAGTTTCCAGTTTTATAATCGATTATTTGAAGGGTTCCCTCCCTCCTTTCAAGCCTGTCGATAATTCCTCCTAAATACAAGTCTTGTTCAATATCGGTACTGCTCAACTCAATTTTGTGGTACACTTTCTGCTCGTGTGAAATTAGGTGGAAAGGAGCACGCTTTAAATCTACACTCAGAATTCTTTTTATGGTGTACATCATGGCGTTACGTGCTAAAAGGTTTCGCCCCGAAATATTATTAGTACCTATCCTTGTGCTACTCTTAAAGAATAGTTTTGAGAACGATGCGTCAAGCACTTGTTCAATTCTGCTCTTATCGTCGAGTATTGATTTTATATCGCTTTGCGTAACCAAACTACCCTCAAAATGCTTATATAAAACCTCCATTACCTCATGAACAATGGTGCCAAACTCGGGAGCACCAATTTCCTCCGAAACTTCATCGGGCTCTTCAATTCCAACAGCATACCTAAAATAGAATTTTAGCGGGCACGAAATATAAGTTGCCAATCCACTGGGAGACAGAACTACACCTATTTCATTTTTAAAAAGATTTGAAGTTAAATCGCAAATTACTGAATGTGTTTTTTCAATGGAGATAGGCGTTGCAGGTTTTATATCAACGTGAAAATTGACGGGAATAGTATTTACCTTCCCGTACATCGATTCGTACTTGAGTTGAAGGGCAAAGCGGCTTGGTTCACCAGAAGTGAGCCCCTCTGTTCGGCTACTATAGACAAGGAACACATTCTTTGCTCTGTGGAGCAAACGATAAAAATAGTAGGCGTAAACTGCATCATGATGGCGAAAATCGGGCAATCCGTACGCAGTGCGCAACGATGGTGTAATGAACGATACAGAATGATTGCGGCCAGGAATGGTATCATCGTTGAATGAGAGTATTACAACGCTCTCGAAATCGAGAGCACGGGTTTCAAGAAAACCCATAAGTTGCAATCCCTCTAATGGTTCGCCAACAAACGAAACCCTTTCCTGTACGAAAGCTTTGCGAAATACTTGTAGAAAAACTTTTGGCGAAACGGAAAAACTATTCGACGATGCAACCCCTTTGAGTCTCACCATGCACTTTTGCAACGCATAAAGAAATTCAAGTTCAATTTTGCTGATATTACTGCCACTGTTTTCAGTAAGTTGCTTTGCAATTCGCTGAGCTACAATACATACAACATCCTGAATATTTGTGCAAAGCTCCTCCAAATTCGCTGCAGGAGAAAACACTTTGTTCAGTAATGGAGAAACAGACAATGAATCGTGTGATGGATAAAACTCATTAGTAATTTTTATTTTTAAAACGAGCTGCTTCGCTTGTTCAGGCTCACAAATTCTAATGTATGGGTGGTTTAGTAACGCAATAACGTTCCTATAGTAGTAGCTTGCAGTGTTATCGTCCGCTCTTCGAATGCTTATATGCAATCTGATTAAGTTCTCTGCTAAGCTGTATGCCTGGGTTTCTTTTAGTGGATAGCCCATGGTTACATTCAACTTTTCAACCGATTCAGGAATAGATTGAATTACAGGCATCAACATGTTTTCCTTTGGGAAAACAATCGCAGCTGTTTCGTTTAGTTTTCCTCCTTGCTGTTCTATTTCGCTCAAAATATTTGGGATAACCTTTGCTTGGGTTACGGTTGATGGAGCTGCTATAATCCTAATATCTCTTGAAACGGGATTATCACATAGAGCGTCCTCGGAAATGGCGTTGGGAAAAAGAGTTAGATTATTACGAATAAAAGTTCCTGCTTCGTGATCGCATTCTTTTACGAACCTAAGATCGTAATCCCAGTAAAACAGTGCTTCATTATTTTTTCTACAATGCATAAAAAGCTCCTGTTCACATGTATTTAGCGCATTAAAGCCAACAAACACAATGTTATCAGGAATTAACGAACTATTTATGTTCGACTTAATGTTCTCAACTGCCATGCGGTATGCAAGACCCTCGTAGCACAATTCCTCCTTAAGGAGTAACTCACGAAATGAATTATATATTCTTCCTAAAACTTTCCAAATTGATTGATAGTTATGAACTAACTCCGAATCAGAATTATTTGAAATAACACCCAAATAGCTCTCAAGTATTTGCTTCTGCTCTGGCGAAAGCCCACCAAACCTCTCTTCTATTTCCTTAATATCCTTTACGTTAGAGAATAGTTTCTCGTAATCTACAAGGTACTTATCAATTTGGTCGAAATCTGATAGCATAACCTCGCCCCAGAAGAAGAAGGAATCAAACGACTCATCGGAACTTCTAACGCTTTTAAATACTTGATAAAGTCTGGCAACTAGGCTAAAATGATCGTCTCTAATTAGCCCCGAGAGTTTATACATTAATTCGCTTAACGTTATGCTTTGGGGTTGCCATACAGGCTTTCTTATCAATTTCGATAAATAGTTGCTAAAGAAAAGAGTGGCTCGTCGACCTGGGAATACGAGGGTTACATTCTCTAAATTTCCATTAAATCGTTCCATTAAATCGCTGGCTACTACCTGGAGGAAAGGATTCATTTTAAATGTCTGATTGGCTTACTAATAGATAAATGGTACGAAAACTATTCAGATTATAGTAGTTTCATTTCACTTGCTAATATAAGTTTTAAAAATGAACTATAAGAATGGAACCTATGCCATAATTTGTAAATATTTTATATCTTAGGCGTGAACAATAATATTAACTATGGCTTTAGTTTTTACAATTATCAATAACAAGGGAGGAACAGGGAAAACCACAACTGTTCTAAATCTGGGTGCTGCGCTGGTTAGGAAGAAGAAAAAAGTTCTTCTAATCGATCTCGATAGCCAATGCAACCTAACCTCAGCCCTAGGAATAGAAACCACCTCACAGGGAATTGGTGACCTACTTTTAGGGAACTGCTCCATTAACGAAGCCATAGTTCAGAATGGTGGAATTGATGCGATTCCCTCAACAGAAAAGTTACTAGATATTGAGTTTCAACTAAACAACGAACCTGGAAGAGAATACATGCTTAAGGAAGAACTTGAAAAGGTTCAGGATAGCTACGATTACATCCTAATCGACTGCCCTCCCAGTCTTAATACTCTCAGCACAAATTCCTTAGTTGCAGCACAATATTTCATTGTTCCCATGCAAGCTGAAAACTTTGCATTTATTGGGCTCGACCGAATCATGCTTATATCTGAGAAAGTAAAAAAGAGGATGAACCCATCGCTTGAGCTTGCTGGCATACTATTCATTAAACTTGCTCACCGAACCAAATTTAGTCAAGCCGTTATTACAAATCTTTCGCAAAATGATAATTTTGCTGGGAAACTATTTAATACCTACATTAGGCAGGATATTGCACTTATGGAATCGGCTGCTTTTAGGCAAACCATTTTTGATTATGCTCCCAAAAGCAGAGGAGCCGACGATTTTAAAGATTTTGCTAACGAACTCATAAAACGCTATGGCAAAAAGTAAGCATACCATCAACGACATTCAGAAAGCTCTGCTTTCAAGCACCAAGTACCTGAAAGAAGTTGAGAAGGAAGACTCTACACCCAGGATGCAGGATGTTCCACAAGCAAACCTTGAACCAAGCGTAAACATCGATCCTCTTATCCTCAAGAAGTTCAGCATACTTTCGCGCTACCTCGGCGAACCTGCTGAGGATTTAATAAACAATGCCCTGAACCATTTTCTGAGATTAAAATCGTTACAACTCGATAAAGCCATTCAACAAATCACAAGCGAGGAATAGAAAACTTATTTAGATTAACCGCCTTTCAGCCAATAGGCTGACCGAAATATTGTCACATTATCCTGAAAAATTACTTTCCGATACAAAACTTGGAAAAAATAGATCCAAGTACCTCATCTGTAGTGATTTCACCTGTTATTTCGCCAAGGTAATGAAGTACCTGCCTAATATCCATTGCAATGAGGTCGGTTGGGATTTGGCTTTTTAAGCCATAGTTCACTCTGAGAATATTTTCATGCGCCCGCAGTAACGATTCGTAGTGCCGAATATTGGTTACGATAACCTCGTCTCCATCGGATTTTTTAACTTTACTGTAGGAAGCTAACTCTTCAACCAGCTTGTCGATATGCTGTGAATGCTTTGCGGAAATTGGAATCTGCTGAAATTCAGAAAACTCATCACTCAACACCTTTTCAAGTTGGGATACCCTTTCGTTGCCTGCCAAATCAATTTTGTTTAGCAGCAAAATCATTTTTTGCTCCTTTGTCAGCTTCCCCGCAAGGGTTCTAACTTCTTTTACACACTGCTCAACTTCATCGCGTGTATCCAGCATCATAAGAACAACGAGTGCTTCAGAAATTTTCGAGTAGGCTCGCTCAATACCCATCGATTCAACGGTATCGGTTGTATGCCGCAAACCGGCAGTATCGATAAACCGGAATGCTGTTCCATTTATAACCATTACATCCTCAATGGTATCGCGGGTTGTACCCGCAATGTCAGAAACAATGGCGCGTTCCTCGTTCAGTAAACGATTCAGCAAGGTGGATTTTCCAACGTTTGGTTTTCCGGCAATGGTAGCTGGAATCCCTTTTTTTATTACGTTACCAAGTTTAAAAGAATCGAGTAACCTTCCTAATTTGCTGTCGATTTCTTCAACAAGATTATTTAATTGCGTTCTATCGGCAAATTCAACGTCCTCCTCCCCAAAATCGAGCTCCAGCTCAATTAGCGAAATGAATGTAAGAAGTTTCTCCCGAAGAAGCTGAAGTTCGTTGGTAAACCCGCCACGCATCTGCTGCATGGCCACTCTCCTTCCCGACTCGCTGGTAGATGCAATCAAATCGGCAACCGCTTCAGCCTGCGATAAATCCATTTTTCCGTTCAGGAAAGCGCGAAGAGTAAATTCACCGGGCTTTGCCAGCTGCGCACCATTATTCACCAGAATCTCGAGTATTTGTTGCTGAATAACCGGTGAACCGTGGCACGAAATTTCAACCATATCGTCGCCAGTATATGAGTGCGGTGCACGAAAAAGGCTTACCAGAACCTTGTCAATTATATTCCCATTTTCTACAATGGAACCGTAATGTATGGTGTAGGCTTTCTGCTTACTCAGCAACTTTCCTTTCCTCTCAGGAACAAAAACTTTTTCGCAAATCTCAACGGATTCTGGTCCGCTTAAACGGATTACGGCAATGGCTCCCATTCCTGGGGCAGTTGCAATGGCTGCTATGGTTGAATCGGTTTGCATTTCGGTTTAAATATTTGCAAAACTAGCAAATAATAAAGAAATAATACTTTGAAAATTGCTCTTTCGGATTGTATTGTGTATTAAGCAGAAACCGATTGGCTGTATGTTGTGAACTGAGGGTCTCTTAAAAGTTCATTGTGTGACTCTGTGAGGGACACTAAGAAACTCTGTGAAATTTATAATTTATTGTATCACAGTGCATCACAGAGGAAACACAGAGTTCCACAGAGTAGTAAATCTAATCCTTTTTGACTTTTGAGACACCCTCGAGACGAATTCTCGTAAAATAGATGTATTTGCTAATCTGCTGGTTATTAGTGTTTAATGTAAATATTGTTAAACGAAGTTTAATTACCTTGATCTTTTAATAATTCGTTCGAAAAGTTCTTCTGTTGTTATAAATTTATTCCATCCTTTGTTTATTAACCCTTTTTGAAGATATTTGTCTCCACTCCATAATTTTCCTTTGATATGTTCTGTTAAAGCAATAAATTCTGAATCGTCAATATCAATGTCACGTGCTAAATATTCAGCATATTGATATGATTCTTTTGGGATTAATTTCAAATTTATAAAACGTATTTTATTCGTTATTAAAGTTGTTATTCTATCAAGTTCAAAGGTTGAATATCCGGATATTTTTTTAATCTTGTGTTTATGCTCTTCTATTTCTCTAGAAAGTTGTTCCGTTGAATAAAAGTTAGTCCTGTTTTTTGGTTGAAGTATAATTCTTGCAATTTTACTGTCAGTATTTAATATTGCACTAAATGCAATATTTGTATCAACAACTATTCTCATTAGTCAAGTTGTTGTTTTGACTTATCCCAACGTCCTTTCTTTATTTTTTTGACTAAATCATCAACATCCTTTTGTGATGCTTTTGATTTTCTAGACAATTCTTTGTACTCAAATAAGTCTGTTAAATCTTGAAGATCATCCAGATTCATTCCTCTTGGGAATCTAAAAATGATTTCATTTGGTGTTCTTTCTATTATCATATACGCTTTTTTACAAATATACGAAATTTGGTTCAAATTTGTTTTCTTCGTTTACTTTCGCCTAGCAAGCAGATATGTAATCTAAAGTATTTTTTCTAAACTCTCCTTCCCGCAGTTACAGAGCAAATCGAAAATGGAAAGGTTGGGAATAAATCCTCCCCTGTCGCTAAAAACCTGAAAGTAGGGTTTTGGGTTGAACTCTTCGTCTTCCGATGCATGCTGCAACTTGGGGTGAATGGTGTAACGAAAATCAGCCGTATCGGCTGGATACTCCTTTATAAACTTATCTGTCGGTTGAATATCTATCGGCAAACCAAGAATCTCAAGCACTGTGTGGAGAAGCCTTTCGTTAAATTCGTGAAGCAGCTCAATGTTCTGCTGCTGGTAAAACGGAGCGAATTCATCAACAATAAACTCGTAGTATGCCGAATTCTTATAGGCCGACTCCAAGGCACGCCAGTGCTCACGCTGCCATTTCACGGAGTAATCGATACGTACATCTGTAGTTTTTGTTCTGTTCCCGTTGGGACGAACAACCGGAATTACCAGTGGTAACTTTCCGTTCGCCGTATATATTTCGCAACGGTTACGGTAGGTTTGACGCGAGTATGTTTCAAACTTCTCAATGTGTATAGTTTTATATTTCAGCATTTTAGAAAAATACTGAACAGGCGGAAGGTAGGCCGTAGAGAGTATAACGCTGGTAAAATCCATTTCAAACTAAATAAGCTGCAAATATAGCCTCTTATTTTTGAGTTCGAAATCATTGCTTGCTGGCTAGCGTTTGGGTAACAACAATTTTCTACCTTTGCACACATGAGAGGAAGTATTTCCATACCTATTTCTGATGTAAATCGGTTTGGCGACCAGCTTTGCCGATGGATTCGCAAGGAAACTTACGGATTGGTTCTTCGGAGCAACCACTACTGCTACCAAAATTCGGTAACAGATAGCTTGCGCCGCTACGAGCTACTTGCCTGCACTGGAGCGGTTGAGGTTTTCTCTCCTACTCAATCACATTTCGAAACCCTCCGAAATGCAACAAGCAAAGGCGATTGGCTTTTCGGTTTCCTTGGTTACGATTTAAAGAACCAGGTTGAAAAGTTAAGTTCAAGCAACAACGATGGCCTCGGATTCCCCGATGTTTTTTTTGTTATTCCCGAAATAGTTTACGAGGTAAACAACGGAACCCTAACCATTCATTACCATAAGGCGAAGCACACCAAGCAAACTGCTGGCAGCATGTTCGACCGCATAATGGCTGCGCCAAAAGTTGAGATGAATCACGATTCGAACATCGAATTCCAGGGAAGGTACACTAAGAGTGAATATATTGAAACCGTTGGGGATGTGCTCAAGCACATTCACCGTGGCGATATTTATGAGATGAATCTTTGTCAGGAATTTTTTGTTAATAACTGTAGCGTAAATCCTTACGAAACATACATCAAACTTAACAGCATTTCACCAATGCCATTTTCAGCATTCGGAAAGTTTTCAGAAAAGTTTCTGGTAAGCGCAAGCCCCGAACGATACCTGCAAAAAAATGGCGAAAATATTACCAGCCAACCAATTAAAGGTACAGCACCAAGAGGCAAAAATACCGATGAAGACAAAAGGTTTGCCAACGATCTGTACAGTAACCAGAAGGAACGTTCAGAGAACGTAATGATTGTTGATCTCGTTAGGAACGATTTATCGCGCATAGCCCAACGCGCCAGCGTTTCGGTAAACGAACTGTTTGGCATATACCAGTTTCCGCAGGTTCACCAAATGATTTCAACCATTTCGTGCAGGCAGAAACCCGAGCTTGATTTTGTTGATATTGTAAAGGCAACGTTCCCGATGGGCTCAATGACAGGTGCACCAAAAATACGGGCAATGCAGCTTATTGAGCAGTACGAGTGCTCCAAACGCGGGCTTTTTTCTGGTGCTGTTGGATACATTACACCAACAGGAAACTTCGATTTCAACGTGGTAATCCGCAGCATTCTTTATAATCGGATTAAGAAGTACCTGTCATGTACAGTTGGCGGAGCAATAACGGCCAACTCCATCCCTGAAAAGGAGTACGAGGAGTGCTTACTAAAATCGTTGGCTATTAGGCAAACCCTTGAAAACGTGTAGTATGAAACGAAAATTCAGACACTATATCGAAGATAATCAACTTTTCAGCCATAACTCAAAAGTACTATTGGCTGTTAGCGGAGGGGTTGATTCTATGGTTATGCTCAACCTTTTCCACCAATGCGGTTTAAAGTTCTCAATTGCGCACTGCAACTTCCACCTTCGAGGGGAAGAATCCGATGGTGATGAGGCGCTTGTAAGGGAAATGGCCAAAGAAATTAACGCCGAACTGTTCGTAACTCATTTTAATACAAAGGAATACGCAAAGCAAAACAACCTTTCCATTCAGGTTGCAGCCCGAAACCTTCGGTACGACTGGTTTGCAGAACTTTGCGAAACCAAAGGTTTCGATGCAGTTGCAGTAGCCCATAACCAAAACGACGTTGCCGAAACTTTTCTCATAAATTTAGCCAGAGGAACCGGAGTTAAAGGGCTAACGGGCATAAAAACCAAAGGAAATGGTATCGTTCGCCCCCTACTTTTCGCAACCCGAAAAGAAATTGAAAAGTATGCAAAAGCCCATAAAATAAGCTATCGCAGCGATTCTTCCAACGCCGACAATAAGTACGCACGCAATAGAATTCGAAATTCGATAATCCCCGAATTCCAGAAGCTGAACATCGCATTTGTACAGAATGTAGTAAACACATCAAGTTTTGCCGCACAGGCATGGGAAGTGGCTTGCGAAGAGATTGATAATTTCCGAAAAAAAGTACGTACGCAAGCGACTAACGAAACGCACTACAGTATTGAAATGCTTAGAGACTACAAGCATAGGTTACTATTTTTGGCCGAAGAGTTTATCCCTTTTGGGTTCGATTCAACCATGATTCCCGAAATTGAAAAATCGCTGCACTCGCAACCCGGAAAAACATTCTATTCCGCTGATTATATTTTAGTTAGAGACAGAGACTTTTTAACATTAGCGCACATTTCAGAGAAAAGCAATCAGTACGCTCAGATTCAACAGAATACAAACCAGATAGCTTCTCCCATAAACCTATCAATTGAAAGTTTTAAAAATAGCAACGATTATAAGGTGACTAAAAGTAACCATGAGTTCGTTTTTGATTACCAA
>Ga0209408_1002067_pt1 | contig 11738 bp, 11 predicted proteins | sample AD_UKC107_MetaG_FD_184422 | JGI IMG/M metagenome (GOLD analysis project Ga0209408, IMG submission 184422) | Active sludge microbial communities of municipal wastewater-treating anaerobic digesters from Hong Kong - AD_UKC107_MetaG (SPAdes)... | ecosystem: Engineered > Bioreactor > Anaerobic >... | reverse complement strand
AAAGATTCTCGAAAATAGGATCGGCACCTAAACTTGAGAAACAAGATATTATTAAAATACTAATTCATGCTGTTAATTATATAAAGGCAAGGTCTTCAAAAAAAATTAGCTTTAGCTTTAATTTTATCGAAACAGACCAAATAAGGGTTCCTGTAAATGCCTCTCTTTTTGAGTGGGTTGTTGAGAATTTATGTAAGAATGCAATCGATTCGATGGAAGGAGCCGGCAATATACACATTCAACTCGATGACAGAATACAGTTTCTGTTTATTGATATTATTGACCAGGGAAAAGGAATTCCGAAATCAAAACAAAAGACAATATTTCAACCCGGATATACAACCAAACAAAGAGGATGGGGATTAGGGCTTTCGTTATCAAAAAGAATAATTGAAAATTACCACGATGGCAGGATTTTCGTTAATCATTCAGAAATTGATAAAGGTACCACGATGCGTATCGTGTTAAGAAAGTAAAACTGGCGCTTTAAGCGGTATTTGAAGCTTAAAATCCTATTGTATTAAAATTTCTTTTTTTATTCAAATATTAATTTATACTTTTGCACGATGTAAAATTTTGGAAAAGGGTGGGAAATCATCAGTCATATCGAATACCGTTCAAGGGTTTAAAAGAAGGTAAACACACATTCGAATTTGATATTGATGATTCGTTCTTTGAAAAACTGGAATATTCAGAAATTGAAAAGGGAAGCTTGAAAGCAATAGTTGAGTTAAATAAAAAGCCAACTTTTCTGGAACTTAATTTTGTGCTTAAGGGTTCTGTAGTGCTAATTTGCGACCGCTGTTTGGATGAATACAATCAGTCGGTTGATTATGAGGGTAGTGTTTATGTTAAGTTTAGCGAAACAGAAGATGAACAGGACGATGAAATAATTTATTTATCGCCAAAAGAACATGATTTAGATTTAGCACATTACATATACGAAAGTATTATCCTGAGTATTCCGTTAAAAAGAGTTCATCCCGAGGATAAAAACGGTATGTCAACCTGTAATCCGGAAATGATAGAAAAACTTAAGAATTATAAGACAGATGAGCCTGCCGATGAAGGTGTTGATCCGAGGTGGGACGATTTAAAAAATTTAATGGCAAATTAATAATTTATAAAAATGGCACATCCAAAGAGAAAGACATCGAAACAGAGAAGAGACAAAAGAAGGACACATTACAAAGCAACTGAACCAACGGTAGCTAAATGTTCTAACTGTGGTACTACTCACGAGTATCATAGAGTTTGTCCGGAGTGTGGTTTTTACCGCGGACAGTTAGTTGTTGAAAAACAAGTTAACGCATAGGCACATATAAAAATTGAATCCGATGAAAATTGGAATAGATATTATGGGTGGTGATTTTGCTCCTGAGGCTACGGTTTTAGGAGCAATTTTAGCTCATAAAGAGTTTTCATCCAACGAAAAGATTGTATTAATTGGCAAGCAGGAAGAGATTTTAGCGATTTTAAAGCGCGAAAATGTTGATCCTGATTTGTTTGAGATAGTACATGCTTCGGAGGTTATTGAAATGAATGACCACCCGGCAAAGGCTTTCTCTAAAAAACCGGATTCGAGTATTGGCAAAGGATTTCAATTGCTTGCTAAAGGAGAAATTGATGGATTTGCCAGTGCCGGTAGTACAGGAGCCATGATGGTTGGTGCAATGTATACCGTAAAGTCTATTCCGGGAGTTATAAGGCCGGTTATTACAGCTTCGGTACCAAGGCCCGACGGTGGATATTCGATATTATTAGATGTAGGGTTAAATCCTGACACTAAACCGGATGTTCTATATCAATATGCAATTTTAGGTTCGATTTATGCCGAAAATGTATATGGTATAAATAATCCCAAGGTAGGATTAATGAACATTGGCTCGGAAGAGGAAAAAGGAAACCTGGTTACAAAATCGGCTCATGAGATGATGAAAGATACAACCGATTTTAATTTTATTGGAAATATCGAAGCCAATGAACTTTTTGATGAAAACAAGGCCGATGTAATTGTATGTGATGGTTTTGTTGGCAATGTTATTCTTAAAGAAGCAGAGGCTTTTTATGCTTTGTATAGGAAACGAAAATTACACGACGAATTTTTCGAAAAATTCAATTTTGAAAATTACGGCGGCACACCCGTTTTAGGTATAAATAAAAATGTAGTTATAGGCCATGGGATTTCCAACGATATAGCTATAAAAAATATGATACTCCATACCCGAGAAGTGGTTGGAGCTAATCTTTCTGAAAAAATCAAGGAGGCTTTTAAATGACAAAATTGAGAGCAACGATAACTGGTATTGGAGCTTATGTTCCTGATTATATCTTAACAAATGATGAGTTAAGCAAAATGGTTGATACCTCCGATGAGTGGATTATGACCCGTATCGGAATAAAAGAAAGGCATATTATTAAAGAACCTGGAGAAGGTTCTTCGTTTGTTGGTTCAAAAGCTGTTAAACAGTTGCTCGAAAAAACAAATACCTCCCCTGATGAAATTGATTTACTTATTTGTGCAACAGTTACACCAGATCATCAGTTTCCAGCTACAGCTAATATTATTTCAGATAAAGCAGGTATTAAAAATGCGCACAGCTTTGATTTAAATGCCGGATGTTCGGGATTTCTTTATGCATTAAATGTTGCATCAAAATTTGTAGAGTCAGGAACTCACAAAAAAGTAGTGGTAGTTGGTGCAGAAAAAATGTCGTCAATTGTTGATTACCAGGATAGGGCAACCTGCCCGATATTTGGTGATGGAGCAGGAGCAATATTATTAGAGCCTACAACAGAAGATATAGGAATTGTTGATTCTATTTTACAATCAGACGGTGTTGGCCGCATTCATCTTCACCAAAAAGCAGGAGGGTCGGTTGCTCCGGCATCGCATGAAACAATAGATGCACGTCAGCATTATATATACCAGGAAGGTCAACCAGTATTTAAATGGGCTGTTTCAAAAATGGCAGATGTTTCTGTTGAAATGATGGAACGCCATGGCATTACACCCGAAACATTAGCCTGGTTAGTGCCACATCAAGCCAATATGCGAATTATTGAAGCAACTGCAAACCGTATGGGGATTAAAAAAGAGCAGGTGATGATTAATATACAAAAGTATGGAAATACTACTGCTGCTACATTACCATTGTGTTTGTGGGAGTGGGAAGATCAACTGAAAAGAGGTGACAATATTATTCTTGCAACATTCGGAGCAGGTTTTACCTGGGGAGCGATGTATCTGAAGTGGGGATATGATGGCAAGAATGTTAAGAAATAAAAATAAATAAAACCGAAGGAATTAACTTCGGTTTTTTTATTTAAAATGAAGTTGTTTTGAAAATTCTATAATTTTTCCAGCATTTTTGATACAATCTCTAGAATTTAACTGTACTGGAAAAACAGTATTATTATCTCTTTTACTTAATCCGAAACTGTAGCTTTTATCATAATAGGTTAAAGTAATATCGGCAACATCTTCTAAAAAGCCTTTTTCGAGCGATTCCAAAGCTTTTTTTGCATGTTGCCCCCCAAGTCGCTTACTTATTTTAAAAATGCAATTTTCGAGGTATTTTTTATCAAACCCGGCATATTCATTAACAAGCCTTTTAATTCTTATTTTTTTATCGATTTCCATTTTTATAACCGGTGCTTTACGCATAATTGAAAATAACTCATCCGGAATCCAGTTATTTCCGATTGAATGGCTTTCGTCTTCAACCCAAATGGGTTTATCCAGATTAAAAGAAAACCACTCATATATCAGATTGTTTTCGAATTGTTCGTTTGTTGGCTGTTTTTCTTGCCCCAGTGCTCCAAAAGCCGATCCTTTATGATGAGCAATGCCTTCTAAATCACAAACCTGTTCTCCTTGATTTTTGATTTCTTTCAGTGTTTCAGTTTTCCCACTTCCTGTTAACCCTCCCACAACAATAAGTTTATCTGTTTTCGATAACATTTTCTTCCCTGCACGGCGAAATGCTTTATAGCCTCCAACCAAAATATATGTTTTTATGCCAACGGTTTCGAAAAGCCACGCCATGCTGGCACTTCTCATTCCACCTCTCCAACAGTAAATTAAAAGTTGATTATCTTTTGCTAAGCTCTGGGCTTGCTGGGCAAATTCTTTTAATTTTGGGCCAACCAACTCTAATCCCTTTAATACAGAATCGTTTCGGCTTATTCTTTTATATATAGTACCAACAACAGCCCTTTCTTCGTTATTAAAAATAGGAATATTGTATGCCCCCGGATAATGCCCGGTTTCAAACTCCTTAGGCGACCTGACATCAATCACAGGAATTTTTTCAGATAATGTATGGAATTCTTCGGCATTTACTTTTATAGGCATCTCTTTGCATAAGATTTAGATATGCAAAAATGGAAAATTCTTTTGTAAACAGGAAAGATATTTTGAAATAGTAAACAGTTTCAATAAAAAAAGCTTGTCCGTTTTATATGAACAAGCTTCTTAAACAAGAAAGGATGATATTAATTTTCGTTAGTTTCTGGCTGATAATATCCATATCCCCTTCCTTGCCTGCTTCCTCTTCCATATCCATCGCCCATTCCGTTTCCATGTCCATGCTTACCTCTTGGACGGCTGTCGAAATATACTTTTTGGTCGTCAGTTAACAGATTTCGGATATCCTGCGTGTGTTTTGCAGATGATTTCATCATTTTATTATGCAAACCACTCATTTGGTCGATAACTCCGTTTAATTCTTTCATATCCGTATTGTCGGACGTCATTAAAGTGTGTTTTTTTGCCCGTAGTTCATTCATCTGATTTCTGAACACATTCATTTCTTTTAAATGTGTAACTCTTAAGGCTTCAATTTTTGTTTGTTGTTCCTCGGTAAGGTCAGGAATCCTTTGGCATACTTCTTTTGGCCTGAAGTCATCCTGGCGGTTTTGATAATTTCTGCCTCGTTGTGCATACGTGCTGCTTAAGGCCAAAAATAAAATAGCTACTAATACTAAACTTGTTTTTTTTAATCCTTGTGTTTTCATGATTTTTTAATTTTATGTAAAACTTAAATTTTTATTTCTGTGCTTTTGACACAAGGATTTTTTAATTATTACACTTTACTATATTTTTTTTTGATTTAAACATTAACTTTATTGGTTAAGTTTTAGATTATAAAGAAATTAGCGTTCGTTTTGCGAACGCTAATTGCTAACCTAAAAACCCAAAATTATGAATTAAATTTACTATTAATTCTAATTTAGTATTTTGATTGCATCGTTTATTAAAGGTTTAAATTGTGCTTTAATTTTTTTGTAAATAATCAATAGCCACTTTTAATGTAGCATCTACATCTTGTATTATAGGATAAAAACCATCATTGTCAAAAATATTCCGTGCAATATTTGCTTTTATTTGTGTGGTAACCAGATTTTTCGAATAATTAAATCCTTTTGTTGATTTTGAAACACCTTTTTTCTCAGCATATTCTGCAAATTGATCGAATATTTTTATTGATTCAAGGTATGCATCAATTCCTTTTGCATCCATTTGTTTTTTTAGGATTTCGCGGTTATCATCGGCATATTCGAAAGTGAAATTATATAAAATGCCTTTTCTAACAACCTCTGCATAATATTTAGAGTATCCTGCAGTATCTAGGGGAACAAAAATATCTGGCATAATACCTCCACCGCCGAAAACTACTTTTCCGCCAGGAGTAACAAATTTTAGTGAGTCTGCAAAATGAATACTATCCTTTTCAGAAAACTCCCCATGCTTATATCTCTCATACAGATCATTATAATATTCATCTTTATCATCCGAATAAGGTTTTTGAATACTTCTGCCAGTAGGTGTATAATAACGGGCAATGGTTAATCGTATTACTGAGCCGTCAGACAAAGGGTAGGGTTCTTGTACAAGCCCTTTTCCAAATGACCTTCTTCCAATGATAGTCCCTCTGTCATTATCTTGTATAGCCCCTGCAATAATTTCACTGGCTGAAGCCGAAAATTCATCCTGAAGAATTACCAATTCTATATTTTTACAAATACCTCTTGATGTTGAAAAAATATCGTATCGAGGGCTGTTTTTCCCCTGAGTGTAAACAATTAATTTCCCTGCATCTAAAAACTGGTCGGAAATATTCGTTGCAGCATCCATATAGCCCCCGGTATTTCCTCTTAAATCAAGAATAAGCTTTTTAAGATTGTGTTCTTTTAATTTTTCTACTCCACTAATAAATTCTGAAAATGTTGTTTCTGCAAACCGGTTAATTTTAATAAAACCAATAGAATCGTCAATCATATAAGCAACATCAACACTATAAAGAGGGATTTCATCGCGGGTAATTTCAAAATCAATCAGGTCATTAACACCCTTTCGTTGCACACTAATTCGGACTTTTGTCCCTTTTTCTCCTTTTAATCTTCTTACTATTGAATCGCTGCTTATTTTTTGCCCTGAAATAGGGTCTCCATTAATTTTCATTATTCTGTCTCCAGCCATTACACCAACTTTATCTGAAGGGCCTCCTGTAACAACACTGGTAATAATAGCAGTATCTGTTTGAAAATTAAAAACCACACCAATACCTTCGAAATTTCCCCGCATTTCTTCGCTTACTTTTTTCATTTCTTTAGCCGGAATATAAACCGAATGAGGGTCAAGTGCTTCCAGCATAGCTGGTATTGCAGCTTCTTCAAGTTTTGATTTTGAGACAGTATCTACATATCGTTGTTCTATATAACTCAAAATATTAGTTAGTTTTTCAGGTTGCTGATAATAACTTAAATAAGCTTTGTGTGGGTATTTATTTAAAGATTTACCTAAAAAGATACCTGCAATTAGCACTAAAGCTAAAATGAGTGGGATATATGTTTTTTTTATATAGTTTATCATAATTTTATTAAGTGTTAAGTATTAAAATTTTAAATGTGTAATTTCTATTTTTGCTCTTTCTAATAATTTTAACCCTTCCTGGTTATGGTATTTGTCGCAAAAAACAACTCTTTTTATACCCGACTGAATAATTAACTTGGAACATTCAAGGCATGGCGATGTAGTAACATACAATGTTGCTCCGTCGGAACTGTTATTTGATTTTGCAACTTTAGTTATTGCATTTGCCTCAGCATGTAGAACGTAGGGTTTGGTTTTATTATTATCATCTTCGCAAATATTTTCAAACCCGGCAGGAGTTCCATTATATCCATCGGAAATAATCATTTTCCCTTTTACAATAAGAGCTCCAACCTGCCTGCGTTTACAATACGAATTTTTAGCCCAAATCTGAGCCATTTCAAGATATCGTTTGTCGTATTCGGCTTGTTTTTCGTTATACGGATGAAGTGTATCTTCTTTGCACATAACAAATTTAAATTTAGAAAGCATAAAGATATAAAAAAACCCTCAATAAAGAGGGTTTTAAATTGTACCTGGAGCCGGGATCGAACCGGCACGGATTCATCATCCACTGGTGTTTGAGACCAGCGCGTCTACCAATTCCGCCATCCAGGCGTTATTATAAGAACTTTAGGAATGCAAAAATAGATTTTTTTTTGTTTACACAAAATATATTGAACGGTTTATTCTTATTATTTAGTTTTCAATTAGATTTTAATATAATTTTTATAACCAATGGTTATTCCAAACCATTTTTTCAAATACCGTTTCATTTTATTTTTAAAAGATAGCCTGTTAATAGAAATGTCGTGGTCGAATTTCCAGTTTTGATTATCAATCCGATTTTTCATCGCTTCAGGATGCCCGCCTTTAAATAAAGTAAGTAAATCAACAGCTGAATAGTCAAATTCTGTTGCTTTTGCAACATTTTTATCTATCCACTGGTCGTCATGCCACAGCTTATTAAAATCCTCTTGTTTTTTTTGCATTGATTCTGGTGGTTTTACCCAGCCATAATGATATATGTAAGCATCGATAGCTTTTACGTTAAGTTTTTCATTATCTCCTTTTCGAAAGCCCTGGGCATCTCTGAATGAATATATGCTTTTGTTGTTGCGTATAACTCTTATTTCGTTGCTATACCAACGGGGAGAGGCTCCAACATAATCGTATGAGCCATAAAAATGTGTATAGTTAAATAGTAAACCATCCACTCGTTTATTATATAAATGCTTTTCCATGGCATTTTTTACAACAGGTAAATATTTCTCGTGCATCACCTCATCGCCCTGTATATAAAAGGCCCAGTCTGAATCATCTCCTATAGCCTGAAAGGCTTTATTAGTTTCAACAGCAAGAACCTTTCCTCCTTCGCGCAAACTATCGTCCCAAACAGTTTCAATAATTCTAATTTTTGATGGGTCTATATTCTTTATAAGTTCAAGTGTATTATCTTCTGACTTTCCAACAGCAACAACAAAATCGTCGCAGATTGGTAAAATTGATTTAATTGCTTCAACTATAGGGTAATCATATTTAATTGCATTCCTAATAAAACTAAATCCGGTAACTTTCATTATTTGGTAATTATTTAAGGGGGTAAAGAGATTTAACCAACATTAAAAACAGAATTTGATGTATTGTTGTAAACAGATTTAACGGCCTTAACAATTCCTTCTTTGTCAAATCCACATTCTTTATATAATTCTGCCGGAGTACCGTGATCTACAAAACGGTCCGGGACTCCTAAACGTTTAATAACTGGATAATATTTATTTTCACTCATAAATTCGATAACAGCACTTCCCAAGCCTCCTAATATTGTTCCATCTTCGATGGTAATTATATATTTAAATTTCTGCCCAACCTCATGTAAAATATCTTCATCTATTGGTTTTACAAACCGCATATCGTAATGTGCAATATCAATATTTTCTTTAGCAAGTTCTTTAGCTGCATCAACAACAAAGTTCCCCACATGCCCGATAGATAAAATGGCCAAATCGTTACCTTTTCTGATAACCCTACCTTTCCCGACAGTTATTTCTTCAAAATCTTTTTTCCAATCGGCCATTACACCTCTTCCGCGGGGATAACGAATAGAAAATGGGCCTTTATTTTCTAACTGTGCGGTAAACATAAGATTACGAAGCTCAATTTCGTTCATTGGGGCCGAAACAATAATATTTGGAATACTCCTGAAATATGCTAAATCGTAAACGCCATGGTGTGTTGCTCCGTCCTCGCCAACTAATCCGCCACGATCGAGGCAGAAAACCACATTAAGGTTTTGCAGTGCTACATCGTGAATTACCTGGTCGTAAGCCCGTTGCATAAACGAAGAATATATATTACAGAATGGGAGCATGCCTTCTATGGCTAATCCTGCTGAGAATGTTACGGCATGTTGTTCTGCAATACCCACATCAAATGTCCGTTCGGGCATTTCTTTCATCATAATATTTAGAGAACAGCCTGTTGGCATGGCAGGAGTTATACCAACAATTTTATTGTTTTGTTTTGCCAGTTCAAGTATTGTCTCCCCAAAAACATCTTGATAGCGTGGAGGGATATTATCTGTTTTTATACTTAAAATCTCTCCGGTATTTTTATCGAATTTACCAGGAGCATGCCATATGGTTTGGTCTTGCTCGGCTTGTTTAAAGCCTTTCCCTTTTTGGGTTATAACGTGCAATAATTTAGGCCCTTTAATTTCTTTAATGTCTTGTAAAATCTTGGTAAGATATACAACATCGTGGCCATCAACAGGCCCGAAATATCTGAAATTAAGTGATTCGAACAGGTTGCTTTGCCTTAAAAGAAATGTTTTTATTGCATTCTCAATCTGTTGGGCTATTTTCCTGTAATTATGGCCTAACTTATTTAAATGCCCTAATAAGTGCCAAACATCATTTTTTAACCTGTTATATGTTTTTGAAGTGGTAATGTCGAGTAAATATTCTTTTAGAGCCCCTACATTGGGGTCAATAGCCATATTATTGTCATTAAGGATAACTAAAAGATTGGATTTATCAATGCCGGCATTATTTAATCCCTCAAATGCAAGGCCAGCCGTCATAGAGCCATCTCCAATAACAGCTATAATCTGGCGGTCATGTTCATTTTTAAGTGTTTTTGCTTTAGTCATTCCTAAGGCAGCAGAAATGGATGTAGAAGAATGCCCTACTCCAAAAGAATCGTATTCGCTTTCTGAAATTTTAGGGAATCCACTTATACCATTGTATTTTCTGTTCGTATGAAAAACATCTCTCCTGCCTGTAAGAATTTTATGTCCGTAAGCCTGATGGCCTACATCCCACACTATTTTGTCATAAGGAGTATTAAAAACATAATGCAGGGCGACGGTTAGTTCAACTACTCCTAAACTTGCCCCAAAGTGCCCCGGATTTGATGAAACAATATCAATAATAAACTGACGAAGCTCCTGACTTAATTTCGGAAGCTCCGTAATATCAAGTTTCTTCAAATCGGATGGGAATAATATATTTTTAAGTAACTCGCCAGGCATACTTTTAGTAATAATGTTACAAAGATATGAATATTTTTACTTTGTATAAACGATATAAACCATCGTATATTTTATATATTTGTTTATTGCTCTTTTTTGTATATTTAACAAATCAAATTTAAATATGTTAATATGACTTTTAAAATAAAATCAATTATTCTTTTTTCTGTAACCTGTTTTTTTATAATAAGTTGTGTGCCAACAAAACAATTCGAGGAGTTACAGCAAAAAAACAACAAGTGTGAAGAGGAACTGGAACTGGTAAAAGATGAAAACAAATCACTGGAAGTTGAGAATACGGAATTAAAATCGAAGGTTGATGTGTTAAATGATCGAATGAAGTATTTACATGAAGACAGCCTTGAGAGAGAAAACAGAATGAGGTCGTTAACCATACAATACGATAAACTGAACAGGCAATACGCTGATTTACAAACTTCTCAGGACCAACTATTAACCGGAAATATTAGTGAAACAAAAAAGCTTTTACAGGAGTTACAAAACACTCAATCGGGTTTAATTGAAAAAGAGGATGCTTTGCGTAAACTGGAGGACAATTTAAGAGCAGAACAACGAAAATTAGACCAATACAAGAAAGAACTGGAAAGTAATAATGCAAGATTGGTTGAGTTAGAAAGCATTCTTTATAAAAAGGATTCGGTTGTAAATGCATTAAAAGAAAAAGTTTCGAAAGCATTAATGGGATTCACCGATATGGGACTTGCCGTAGAAATGAGAAACGGTAAAGTGTATGTTTCTTTAGAAGAAGAGCTTCTTTTTAAATCGGGAAGTTTTGTTGTTGACCCTAAGGGAGTTAGTGCAATAAAGAAATTGTCGGAGGTACTTGCACAAAATCCGGATATAAATATTATGGTTGAAGGGCATACCGATGATGTACCATATATCGCCAGTGAATCAATTAAGGATAACTGGGATTTAAGTGTTAAAAGGGCAACAGCTATTGTGCGCATTTTAATGGAAAATCAAAAGATTGAAGGAAAAAGGATTGTTGCTGCAGGCCGCAGTAAATACTCTCCCGTAATAGATTCAAAAGCACCAGATGCACGTAGGAAAAACCGAAGGACAGAAATAATTCTGACACCAAAACTTGATGAACTATTTCAAATACTGGAATCAAATTAATACATAGAATAATTTATTAAGAAAGATGCTTCATTAAAAAGCATCTTTTTTTATTTATATTTTAGTTCATTAAACTTTTAAATTGGCAAAAGGTATAGTAATATCAATTTTTTTCATAAATTACTACATCTTTTCAAACAGATTTTTATGAATACAATAAAAATTAAAAGATCTGTTGCATTAATC
>Ga0209408_1002065_pt1 | contig 11741 bp, 11 predicted proteins | sample AD_UKC107_MetaG_FD_184422 | JGI IMG/M metagenome (GOLD analysis project Ga0209408, IMG submission 184422) | Active sludge microbial communities of municipal wastewater-treating anaerobic digesters from Hong Kong - AD_UKC107_MetaG (SPAdes)... | ecosystem: Engineered > Bioreactor > Anaerobic >... | reverse complement strand
ATGAGAAGAAACAAGATGACATGCGTCACGATTATCAGGTACGTTATCCCGATGTAGCACACAAAATCAAGTTCTACATAGGTGATGTCCGTTCCCTTGAGAGCGTACGCAGCGCCATGCCCGGTACCGATTATATTTTCCATGCCGCAGCACTTAAACAGGTGCCAAGCTGCGAATTTTTCCTGGATATATCACTCCAATACGCTGCTTAACTAATTGATACTCAGTTAAATACACCCCTAATCGTAATGTCTCTCGCTCAACCGAGGTACTACCTGCCCAAAAATCACCAACATTGGACACAAATGCAACGCCACCGCAAGCTATTTTAAAGAACATATCGTTGTGCGTGTTTCACAACACCGTTGTGCGAAAAGCCAGCAACTTAGGCCTCAAGCACACCGCAAGATACAAAGAATTTCCGAGCTATAAAAGCCGTGTTTCATAGAAAACGCCAAAAACACCAAGATTTCGAACGCAACTGAACAGAAGTGTCCTCCTCTATCCAGACCTGCCGTTCACCAGAAGACTCCCTCAACCGGACTCTCCGCCTGAGCTTCCAGGATACCTTCCACCGCTCTGGCACCCAACCAGAAAATTCGTTCCAAAAACATCATATAAAACCCGCGAATATAAATTGTAATATTTCGCACAACAAAGATAAACAACATAACCCAAACAACCAAATGGCCGAACTCCAAAGAATACAGAAATGCATGGACAAGCTTTCCTCCCTCATCCAAGAGTTGGAGGCTATGCAGGAGTCGGCCGATGCAGAAACCATCAAGAACAAACTCCTCATCTGGAAGTCCAAGACAGACTCAATCCTCGAACAAGAGATTGATGACTACACTCGCGAAGTGGAAGACTTCAACCGCCGCTGGCGAATGCCGATGGTTGGAAATACCATCAAGTCTGCCGTCATAAGGAAGCTCCGCAATGCTCACACAGATATCCGGCTTATCATAAAGGCAGAGGAGCCGGTAAAAAGACCGGCGGTAATGCCAGAACTCCCGGACTACGCCATCACAGATTACGCAAAACAGCTTTACGGACTATAGAACTACAATCGGTGAGAATATTATTGATATCAAAGAATTTGACTATAATTCGTTTCGTGATGCTCTTCGCCTAGTGTTTAAAACGAAAGGACATGAAAAGCATTTCGATTTGATGTCTACAATTGGCGTTGTCAAATAACAGAATTGTGAACGATACAAAATATTAACAATCAATACATTATGTCAGTTTTTAAAGACAAGACGCTCCTCATCACAGGAGGCACTGGAAGTTTCGGAAATGCTGTCCTAAACCGCTTCCTCCGTACCGATATTGGCGAAATTCGCATCTTCTCGCGAGATGAAAAAAAGCAGGATGACATGCGTCACGACTTCCAGGCACGTATGCCGGAAGTGGCCAACAAGATCAAATTCTACATTGGTGACGTCCGCAATAAGAGCACGCTTAAATACGCCATGAAAGGGGTAAATTTCGTGTTTCATGCGGCTGCCCTCAAGCAGGTGCCCTCCTGCGAGTTTTTCCCCATGGAGGCTGTGAAAACCAACGTGATAGGTACAGACAACACCTTGGACGCCGCAATTGATGCTGGGGTAGAATGCGTTATCTGCCTCTCTACAGACAAGGCGGCATACCCCATCAACGCTATGGGCATTACCAAGGCCATAGAAGAGAAGATTGCCGTGGCCAAGAGCCGATTGAGCGGAAACACCAAGATCTGCTGCACTCGTTATGGCAACGTTATGTGCTCCCGTGGCTCTGTGATCCCGCTGTGGATCGATCAGATCCGAAAAGGAAACCCCATCACTCTTACCGAGCCCAAGATGACCCGCTTCATTATGAGCTTGGAAGAGGCTGTTGATTTGGTACTCTTTGCCTTCGAGCACGGCCAGAATGGCGACATCCTGGTGCAGAAAGCCCCCGCTTGCACCATCCAGACCCAGGCAGAGGCCGTTTGTGAGCTCTTTGGTGGAAAGAAAGAGGATATTAAAGTCATTGGCATTAGGCACGGAGAGAAAATGTACGAGACATTACTCACTAATGAGGAGTGCGCCAAGGCCGAGGATATGGGCAACTTCTACCGTGTGCCGGCCGATAACCGTACCCTTAATTATGATAAGTATTTCACCGAAGGCAATATTGAGCGTGAGGTGTTGACCGAGTTCAACAGCAACAACACTAAGTTGCTGAGCGTAGAGGAAACCAAGGCTAAGATTGCAGCACTGGAGTATATTCAAAACGAGTTAAAGGGATTAGCCAATCTCTCTAAGTAAGTAGACCGCTGCAGGCACAGGCTCCCTTCGGTCGCCAGAGCCTTCCGCTCAGGAAGCGGTACAGCCCAATGCCAGACAAGCTGGCATCCGGCTGTAAGATAAAAAGGCGCAAAAGCGCGATAATAATCAGGAATGATTTACGATAACATCAAACATATTGAGTCATTCACTAGCATCTCTGATGATATACGTTTGGGACTGGAATATCTGCGTGATTTTAATCCTGGTGTTGAAGTTGGTATTCACGAACTTACACCAAGAGTGAAAGCCATCGTTTCCGAATACACCACTAAACACGAGAACGAGTATGGGTATGAAGCACATCGCCAGTATATAGATATCCAGTACATCATTAGCGGTCTGGAAAAGATTTGTTTCCTTCCTATCGAGTATCTAAAAGAGACCAAGGGCTATAATAAAGAAATAGATGCTGCATTTTATAAGGAAGCAGATATGAAACCACAAGAACTTATATTGGGTAATGGTTACTTTGCTATTTTCTTCCCGCAGGATGGACATATGCCTCAGCTTTGTGTGGAAAATCCAGAACCAGTTAAGAAAGTGGTAATAAAAGTAAGAATAGGAGAATAAAACTAAACATTATATGTTCAACTTAGAAAAGTTTATTTCAGATAGTGTCACCTTCCGTCCTGTGAGTATGTTCGCCCCAGATATTGAGGCAAACAAAGAAAAGCTGACGGCAGGGATCAAAGGCAAGAAAGTGTGCGTTATTGGCGGTGCTGGTTCCATTGGTTCCAGCTTCATCAAGGCAGTACTGCGCTTTGAACCAAAGAGTGTTGTTGTGGTTGACCTGAATGAGAACGGTCTGGCTGAGTTAGTGCGTGACGTACGTAGCACAAACGGTCTGTATGTGCCGGACGAGTTCCGCTGCTATACGTTGAACTTTGCAGACCCTATTTTTGAACGCATCTTCCGTGAGGAGAAGGGCTTTGACATAGTGGCGAACTTCAGTGCTCACAAGCATGTACGTTCTGAGAAAGACCGTTATAGTGTACAGGCGCTCATTGAGAATAACGACATCAAGGCCAAGAAACTGATGGATTTGCTCACGGTTTATCCACCGAAGCACTTCTTCTGTGTCAGCACAGATAAGGCTGCTAACCCTGTGAATATTATGGGTGCCAGCAAGCGCATCATGGAAGACTTGGTGATGGCTTATAACAAGTACTTCAAGGTGACTACCGCCCGCTTTGCTAACGTTGCATTTTCTAATGGTTCCCTGCCTGATGGTTGGATTCATCGCTTGCAGAAGAAACAGCCGTTGGTGGCACCTTCAGACGTGAAACGCTACTTTGTAAGCCCAGAAGAGTCAGGTCAGATTTGTATGTTAGCCTGCATCCTTGGCAATGGCGGTGAAGTATTCTTCCCGAAATTGGGTGAAGACCAAATGCTCACATTCTCTGCTATTTGTGATGAGTTCGTGAAAGCTGAAGGTTTTGAGAAGAAACAATGCGCGAATGATGCAGAAGCAGTAGCTTATGCGGCTAACATGGGTTACGAGAGTGAGACCTATCCTGTTGTTTATTTTGGCTCAGACACAACAGGTGAAAAAGCTTACGAGGAGTTCTTTGTTCCGGGTGAGAAGATTGATATGCAACGCTTCAAGGCACTGGGCGTTGTAGAACAGACTACCCGTCACGAAATGGATGAGGTAAATGGCTTCTTTGATAAGTTGGAAAGTATCTTTGCTAAAGAGGACTTCACCAAGGCTCAGGTAGTTGAAGCTATCAAAGAGTTCATCCCTAACTTTGAACACGAGGAAAAGGATAAGAACTTAGATCAGAAGATGTAATTGAGATTAAACTATTATAGTAATCATGGCTGATTATAAAAAGACAATAGACTTTATTAAGTCAGTATATGGCAACCAAGAGTTTACTCCTCTAGCTGTCCCCGTTTTTATTGGTAATGAAAAGAAATATCTCAACGAGTGTATTGATACCACATTCGTTAGTTCGGTAGGTAAGTTCGTTGACCGCTTTGAGAATGATATGGCAGCATACACAGGTGCAAAGCGTGCTGTGGTATGTGTCAGTGGTACCAATGCTCTCCACATGGCACTGTTACTCGTTGGTGTAAAGCGAGACGACGAAGTGTTGACACAGGCTTTGACTTTCATTGCCACAGAAAATGCCTTGAGCTATATTGGAGCATATCCAGTATTCCTGGATGTTGACCGCTCCACGATGGGCCTGTCTCCTGATGCACTTAAGGAGTGGCTCCAGAAGAATGCTGAGGTTCGCAAGAACACCCGCATCAATGAATTGGATAAGAGCCATGACTTTGCATACCAGGAAGACGAATATGCTTGTTACAACAAGAACACTGGTCGTAGAATCAAGGCTTGTGTTCCTATGCACACCTTTGGTCATCCTGTCCGCATTGAAGAGATTGCTGCTATCTGCAAGGAGTGGCATATTGAGTTAGTAGAGGATGCTGCTGAAAGTATTGGCTCAAAGTATAAGGGCATACATACAGGCCTCTTTGGTAAGATTGGTGCATTATCATTCAATGGCAACAAGACTATCACCACTGGTGGTGGAGGTATGCTGCTCTTCAATGATGAAGAACTCGGTGCATACGCCAAGCATATCACCACTCAGGCTAAGATTCCTCACCGTTGGGAGTTCCGTCATGATCATATAGGCTTCAATTACCGTATGCCTAATATTAATGCGGCTTTAGGTTGTGCACAGTTGGAGAATCTTGACAAATATATTGCTAGCAAGCGCAAGGTGGCCGCAGAATATGAGGCCTTCTTCAAGAATGTACCGGATATAGAGTTTTTTGTGGATTCTCCTGATACATTCTCAAACTATTGGTTGAATGTGGTTATTCTACCTAATAAGGAAGAACAGATAAACTTCCTTACTCAGACCAACGACAATGGCGTGATGACTCGTCCTATCTGGGAACTGATGAACCGCCTGCCAATGTTCGAGAAATGTGAGATTGACGGATTGAAGAACACCAACTGGTTTGCAGATAGAGTGGTTAATATTCCGAGTTCCGTACGTCCTTCAGATCTGAATTTGTAATTATGCAAAAACCTTTAATTCTTGTTGGTGGAGGCGGGCATTGCAAGTCCGTATTGGAGGCAGCAGAGAGTGCTGGTTACAGCATTCTTGGTGTGCTGGATATGCCTGAAGAGTTAGGTAAGGAAATTCTCTCTACCAAGGTGATAGGTACCGATGATGACATACCTGCATATGTAGATAAAGCAGAATTCGTCATTACCGTAGGCTTTATCAAGAATCCGGCAATCCGCATTAAATTATACAACAAGATAAAGGAAGCTGGTGGTAAACTGGCAATCGTGATAGCTTCCACTGCATACGTCTCAAAATATGCTGAAATAGGAGAGGGGACAGTAGTGCTCCATCAAGCATTTGTTAATGCCGGTGCCAAGGTAGGTAAGAACGTGATTCTGAATACTGCCACCAACATAGAGCACGATGCAGTTATTGGTGACCAGTGCCACATCTCAACAGGAGCAATGGTGAATGGCGAATGCAAGGTAGGAAGGAATTGCTTTATTGGCAGTCAGTCGGTACTTGCAAACTGTATTACCGTTGGGGATGACATTATAGTAGGGGCCGGATCATTTGTCCGTAAGTCAATCGCAGAGAAAGGCATTTATTCCGGCAATCCTTCCATCTTGATAATCAAAGCAAAATGAGTAAAACTCTTATCATAGCAGAAGCTGGCGTAAACCATAATGGCTCCATTGAACTGGCCAAGAAACTGGTGGAGAAGGCCAAGGATGCCGGTGTGGACTATATCAAGTTCCAGACCTTCAAGGCCTCCAAACTTGTTACTAAGGCAGCCAAACAGGCAGAATACCAGCAGAAGAATATTGGCAAGGAAGGGGATAGCCAGTACCAGATGCTCAAGAAGCTGGAGTTATCTCCAGAAGAGCATGAGATATTGATAGACTATTGTCACCATTTAGGTATCAAGTTCTTCTCTACTGCCTTTGACTTTGATAGTATTGAGTACCTGCACTCATTGAACCTTGGTATGTGGAAGGTTCCTTCTGGTGAAGTTACCAACTATCCATTCTTGAAGCGGGTAGCTGCTTATAATGAAAAGACCATCCTAAGCACTGGTATGTGTGATATGGTGGATGTTCGTGCAGCCGTTGAAGCTCTCTACAAGAATGGTTTATCCAAAGAGAACTTGATTCTGCTGCATTGCAACACAGAATATCCGACACCTTTTGAGGATGTGAACATCAAGGCTATGGATGCACTTCGTGATGAGTTTGGTGTTGAGGTAGGTTATAGCGACCATACCAAGGGTATCGAAGTACCCATTGCAGCTGTAGCACTTGGTGCCACAGTGATTGAGAAACACTTCACGCTAGACCGCAATATGGAAGGTCCTGATCATAAGGCAAGCCTTGAACCGGATGAGTTAAAAGCAATGGTGAGTGCCATCCGAAATATTGAAAAGGCCGTTGGTGGTGATGGAACCAAACATATCAGCGAAAGCGAACGCAAAAATATAGCCATTGCCCGCAAGAGTATCATTGCGGCCAAAGACATCAAGAAAGGTGAATTGCTTACAGAAGAGAACCTGACTGTAAAACGCCCTGGAACCGGTATTTCACCTATGCGTTGGGAAGAAGTAGTGGGTACAAAAGCAATTAAGGACTTCTCTGAGGAAGATCTCATAGAGATTTGAAACCTGAAACATGGAACTTGAAACTAAAGCTTATGCGTAAGATTTGTGTAGTCACAGGTAGTCGTGCTGAATATGGCATCCTTAGAGGCTTGATGAAAGCCATAAAGGATGATCCAGAATTGCAGTTGCAGATTATTGCAACCAATCAGCATCTGTCAAAGCTCCAGGGCGAAACCTACAAAGAAATAGAGCGTGATGGCTTTACCATTGACTACAAGGTATATATGGCTGATGATGAGGCACCAGATAATGCCAACACCACAGCTAAATCTATCAGCAGAGGAGTTGCTGGTTTTGCAGATGCGTTCGATACTCTGAAACCAGACTTGTTGCTGATATTGGGTGACCGCTATGAGATGTTGGCAGTTGCTTCTACAGCACTGATCTATAAGATACCTATTGCCCACCTGCATGGAGGTGAAATTACGGAAGGCGCTTTTGATGATGCCATCCGTCATGCCATTACTAAGATGAGCCACTTGCATTTCACGTCTACCGAGGTATACCGCAAACGAGTCATTCAGTTGGGTGAGCAGCCTGAACGCGTGTTCAATGTTGGCGCGCTTGGTGTTGAGAATGTGATGAAGAATGACTTCATGAGCAAGGAAGAGATTGAGCAGAGTTTGAACTTCCAGATGACAGACAAGTGCTTCCTTTGCACCTATCATCCGGTCACGCTCTCCAATATGTCATCAGAAACACAGGTGCTGAACCTGCTGAAGGCATTGGATGATTATAAAGATTATCACATCATCTTCACTTATTCTAATTCTGACACCAACTCGCAGATCATCATCAAGCGGATTCAAGAATATGTAGATCAGAATCCGGGTAGATGTATGTTCATTCCTTCATTGGGTCAGAGACGCTACTTCTCTGCATTGAAGTATGTGAAAGCAGTTTTGGGCAATTCTTCCAGTGGCATCATTGAGGTTCCAAACTTTGGAATACCTACACTGGATATTGGTGACCGTCAGAAAGGCCGCATTGCTGCAGATAGTGTGATTCATTGCGGTTACTCAATAGAAGAGATTAAGGAAGGTCTTGATAAGGTGGTTGCTTACAAGGCTAGCAAAATAGATAATCCCTATTACAAGGAGGGTACTTGTGATGCCATATTGAAGGTCATCAAGACTTATCCTTTGGAGAATATAGTTCAGAAGCATTTTTACGATACCGTTCAGTAATATATTAACATATGATTGATTCAAAATATCTTATTGGTCATAGCCAATTATTAATTGATGCTTTAAAGCAGATTAATAGCATTGGTTCGGGTCCATTGTGCTTGTTTGTGGTGGATGACCAAGATGTAATGGTCGGGACACTGACAGATGGCGATATTAGACGTGCTCTAATTAAAGGAGCTACAGTACAGGATTCAGTTGCTTTAGCAATGAACCGTGATTTCAATTGCCTTCATAAAGGTGTTGATGATAATGTGGCTCAGCTGCATCGCCAGCGTGAGTTGAAAATGAAATTAGTACCTGTTCTAGATGAAGCCGGTCATATTGATGAGATTATCAATCTTGAACGGTACATTACAAAACTACCCATAGATGCTGTGATGATGGCTGGTGGTAAAGGTGAGAGACTTCGCCCTCTTACCGAGAAAACCCCCAAGCCTTTATTAAAAGTGGGCCCGAAAGCGATAATCGACTATAATGTTGAGCGCCTAATCTCTTATGGCGTTCAGAATATATCTGTAACAGTTAATTACTTAGGAGAACAGATAGAGGAGCACTTTAGCAAACCGATTAATGACGTAAAAGTTAATTGTGTAAGAGAGCCAAAGTTTTTGGGGACTATCGGGTCAATAAAATTTGTAAAAGAGTTCTATAACGACACAGTCCTTGTGATGAATTCGGATCTTTTCACAAATATAAACTACGAAGACTTCTATCTTCATTTCAAGGAACATAATGCTGATATGTCTGTTGCTGCGGTTCCTTATACCGTCTCCGTCCCGTATGGTATTTTTGACCTTGAAGGAAGAAACATTCAGGGACTCATAGAGAAACCGACATATAACTATTATGCCAATGCTGGTATTTATCTAATTAAGAGAAAATTATTGGGAGAGATTCCTGAGAATACTTTTTTCAATGCTACTGACTTGATAGAACTACTAATCAGTAAGAATAAGAAAGTCATTAGGTTCCCGATTGCAGGCTATTGGATAGATATTGGAAAGCATGAGGAATACAACAAAGCTCAAGATTTAGTAAAACATTTACATTTTTAATCAATACAGTTATGTATAAAGGCAAAAGAATTTTGGCCATTATCCCTGCCCGTGGTGGCAGCAAGGGTCTTCCTGGAAAAAACATACGCGAACTGTGTGGGAAACCATTGATCGCGTGGTCAATTGAACATGCTCAGAAGAGCAAATATGTTGATGAGATTTTTATCTCCACTGACAGCCAAGAAATTGCAGACGTGGCTGAAAAACATGGAGCACCTTGTCCGGAACTCCGTCCTGCTGAATTAGCTCGTGACACGGCACCTTCCTCAGAGTTTATTGTATATACCCTTAATAAGATGAAGAATGAAAACAAGCCGTTTGATTACTTTATTTTATTGGAACCCACGTCTCCTTTGAGAGATGTAGAGGATGTTGACAAATCAATTGAAATGCTGATAGACAGCCCTGAAAGCGAAAGCTGTGTTGGAGTTGCAATGTCTGGAACTGTACATCCTGCCTTTATGGTTGTGGTAGGTAAGAATGGCTATTTGGAGGCTTTGGAGCCAGATAAGCAAACTTTGAGAAGACAAGACCTTCCGGATGTTTATTTCTTCGAAGGAAGTGTTTATGTGAGCAGTGTAGAGGCCTATCTTCAGAAACGTACATTCTATCACGATAAGACTCTTCCATACATAGTACCTGAGTGGAAGAGCCACGAAGTCGATGATTTTGTTGATTTTACAATCATTGAAGCCATCATGAAACTTAAGTTAAACGGATATTTTAATAACAAATAAATATGAAAAAGATTGATATTACAAAGACCGGTAAAGGCCAGCTTCTTTACAAAGAAGCAAAGAAAATCATTCCTGGCGGTTGCCAGCTTCTGTCCAAAAGACCCGAGAAGTTCGTTCCTGATTTTTGGCCTGCATATTACGATAAGGCAAAAGGATGTAAGGTGTGGGATCTTGACGGCAACGAATACCTTGATTTCAGCACGATGGGTATTGGTGCCTGTACTATTGGCTATGCTGATGATGAGATTGATGCTGCAGTGAAGGCTGCAATTGACAAGGGGAGCATGTCTTCTTTGATGGTTCCTGAGGAGGTTGAATTAGCAAAGCTTTTGTTGGAGTTACATCCTTGGGCAGATATGGTACGTTATGGTAAGGGCGGTGGTGATGCCATGGCCGTTGCTGTCCGTATTGCGCGTGCGGCCACAAAGAAAGATATTGTTCTTTTCTGTGGCTACCATGGCTGGCATGACTGGTACCTTTCAGCAAACTTGGCTGACAATGCCGCTTTGGATGGACAGTTGATGGCTGGCTTAAGCCCTGTAGGTGTTGCAAGAGGTCTTAAAGGAACTTCCAAGCCTTTCTTCTATAACAATAAGGAAGAGTTCCTTGAACTGGTCAAGAAGTATGATGGCCAGATTGGTGGTGTTGTTCTTGAGGCTGCCAGAAATATGAACCCTGAAACTGATTTCTTTGCTACCATAGAACGCGAGACCCAACGCATGGGCGTACCTCTGATTATTGATGAGGTGACCAGTGGCTTCCGTATGAATTGTGGTGGTGCATGTGAATACTTTGGTATTCATCCGGATATGGCAGTGTTTGCCAAGGGTATGGGTAATGGCTATCCTATTGCAGCCATCATTGGTAAAGAGAAGTTCATGGATGCTGCTCAGGAGAGCTTCATCAGCTCTACTTTCTGGACAGAACGTGTTGGTTTCGCAGCCGCAATCGCTACCATCAAGAAGATGAAACGCGAGCATGTTCAGGATCACATGGTGGCTTGTGGTAAGCAAGTACAGGAAGGTTGGACTAACCTAGCAAAGAAGCATGATCTTGATATACATATCAGCGGTATTTATCCGCTTAGCCATATTTCCTTCACTGCTGCACCCGCTGAACTTAAGACCCTTTTCACTCAGGAAATGCTGAGGAGAGGATTTATTGCAAGTGATGTTTATTATGCAAGCTATGCTCACAAGGAAGAACATATGAAACAGTATCTCGAGGCTGTTGATGATGTGTTCGCGTTGATGGCAAAGGCAATCAAAGAAGGTAACTATGCTCAACTGCTTGAGGGCCCTGTAGCTCATGGTGGTTTTGCGCGTCTTGCATAAATAATCATTGTCTGGTGGTGGAATTGCTGCCACCAGACATTAATTCTAAAACCTATGCTTAGTAATAAAGTAGTTATAGTCATTGGTGGCGGTGGCCTTATCGGTCGTGAAATCGTAAAAGATGCCGTTAAAAAAAATGCCATTGTTGTTAATTGTGATATTGCGTTTGATACCGACTGGGAAAAGGGTACATATCACCTAGATGTAACCTCAACAGAAGCAATTGACAAATTGATTGCAGATGTGGTAGAGAAGTATGGTCGTATTGATGGTCTTGTCAATAGTGGTTATCCTCGTACTAAGGACTGGGGAGCATTCTTTGAGGACATCCCCATTGAGTCCTGGAGAAAGAATGTTGAATGGCAGCTAAATAGTTGCTTCTACCTTTGCCAGAAGACGTTGGAAGTGATGAAGAAGCAGAAATCGG
>Ga0209408_1002058_pt1 | contig 11768 bp, 10 predicted proteins | sample AD_UKC107_MetaG_FD_184422 | JGI IMG/M metagenome (GOLD analysis project Ga0209408, IMG submission 184422) | Active sludge microbial communities of municipal wastewater-treating anaerobic digesters from Hong Kong - AD_UKC107_MetaG (SPAdes)... | ecosystem: Engineered > Bioreactor > Anaerobic >... | reverse complement strand
GTCTTTTGCAAAAGCGGTGTAAGTAGTTCCGGTGGCATTGGGAACAGAACCTTTGTAAGGGATTAACAAACCAGCATCCACACAGGCTTTTGTGTCTGCTTCATCGAGCTTGCCACGGTGGTGGAACTGCCCGGAGTTGTATCCGATTTCTAATAATTCGTAGTTAAGGTTTCTGCTTTTCAGGTATTCTTTTGGCTTTATGGCTACCGGGTGGTTCAGGTTATTTTGGAAGTAGGTAAAAAAACTGGTTAAAGTTTCGGTGTGGTTCTGTTTCTGCTTAGGCTGTTTCGGCTTGTTGTTTATTGGCTTTACTTCTCCCGCTAGTTCAGCAGCTTTTAAAATAGCCTCGTGTTTGCTGCAGTTTTCTTTTAGCTGGATAAACTCGATTACATCTCCGTTTTTGCCACAGCCAAAACAATTGAAGGTATTGGTGTTTGGGTAAATCTTCATGCTTGGAGTGTCATCAGCGTGGAAGGGGCATTTGAGCATGTTGTTGCGGTCGGGATGGTGGCCGTAATATTTCAAAACTGAAAGGATGCTTAAACGCTGCTTTATGTCTTGGATTTCCATATCGAAAAATTTTTGTTTGTATCTAATCCGATACAAATATATGCAATCATATTTAAAACAAAAATTTTTCCGATTTTTTTGTATTGTTTTAGTGTTGTATATTTGTCCTACTCCAGTAAAATTGACTGATTTTAAACTTTATTAGATACAACGTCATGAGTACATTTGGCAAAAGACTACGAGAATGCAGGGAACGAAAAGGACTTTCCCAGCAAGAACTTGCCAAGCTTTTAAATACTTCATATACAGTTATTGGTAAGTATGAACGTGATGAGATGAAGCCATCTGTTGAAGTGGCCAAAAATATTTCAAAATTGATTGGTACAACCGTTGGCTACTTACTTGGTGAGACGGAAGATTCCAACATATTCAAAGACCCTGATATGTTGAAGCGTTTTAATGATATTTTAAGTTTACCTGAGGCGGACAGGAATAACCTTCTTTATACTATTGATGCTATTCTTAGGGATACTAAAGCCAGGCTTACTTATGCTGGCAACAAATAACAAAAAACCCGGTAAGTCCGGATTTTTTTATTTTCAGTTGATTCGACATTTTTTTAAGGAATATTTTTTTAAGGGATTCTTTAGTTTACCCTCTCCATTTGGAGTATACAACCTCTTTTCTTTAATAATCCATATCTTGGGTACAATTTCAAAAACAGCAAGTTCCTTAGGGCTTTCGTAAACATAAATTATAAATGAACTAGCCTTATCGTCTTCTGGGAAAAAAACAACCTTTTCATTTAATGTAAAATCCTTTATCTCCAGCTTTTCAATGCTTTTTCCTTTAACTTGAACCTTTCCCTCCAAATCAGCAATTAAGGTATCTGTATTATTTATTATAACCATTGCGCCAACCAGAGGAATCGTATCTTGACTAATTATTCTTACTGTCCTCGATTTATCGTTATACTTTTCAATAATACTTTTTTTTACCTCTTTCTTTTCTTGTCTTGCTACATCTAAGATTAAAGTATCATTGTGTACGCTCCATGTTCCTTTTAGTTGAGCTTTACCAATAATATCCATTGAGATATTATACTCAAAAGTTTTATCGCAATTTAGCTGCAAGCTTAGATAATCAGGCGTATTTTGGTTAATGTTTTTATTAAACCAACACCCCTCTAGGTTACATTTTTGAGCTATGCAGCTATTAAAACTTATGATAGCTATAATTAAAAATATATAATACTTCATCCTATTCTAATAATAAGTTGTACCATTAAGTCTAAATGCTTGTTGATAATGCTTAGCAACTCTTTGTAGAACAGCAGCTCTAACTTGTGGGTTTGGGCTTTGCAAAGCCTGTTGTATAGCCGGGTGATTCCCTGTGTTATATCCAGTTCCTGCCGGCCCTGTCGGTACTTGATTGTAATGTGCCGGTAAATTATTTACCGTATATGCGGTATGACTATTACTAAACAAATTACCTCTACCATAAGCGAATTGTTCATCATACTTATCATAAAGCAATAAAGTACCATTTACAAGCGGAGCTCCTGCAGGTGCAGCCAGGCTTGTTTCTCCTACTTCAAATTGATATGCGTGTTTTAATTCATGGGCAAACATTGCTGTTCCGCCATTAAAGGTAATGTCAACAGCCCCTGTAGAAAAATTGAACGACGCCTGAGAATTAACAGTAGTGGTAGTTCCTGAAGTCGTATTTAATGCAGTACTGTTGATAATATTATACTCTTGCGTAGAATTTGCAAGGATACTAATCTCACTAAGAGCACCTTGTAAATCGCTAATAGTATTTTGAGCTCTACCAATCCTGTTTTGGATTCCGGTAGTACTCTTACCTGCTACAGCTCTCCGTGCTGCCTTTGCTTGTAAACGACTTACTCTGTTTTGTTGACTTATAATCTGATTATTAATGTTGTTTTGAAGATTAGTAACTTGAGCTGTATCACCTGTAAAATAATCTCCGTTAATGTCTATGTTTTTAATTGGATTATTATTAGCATAATGATATGGTGATAGTGAAGTATAAACATCTGCAAATCTGTCAATGACGTGCCAGCGGCCTAATTGAGCATCATACATTCTCGTCCCGTAATCATAAGTTTCCCATCCCAGCTCGTCCTGGAGTTCTTTCCCGTTGTACAGGTACTTATTCTCACTTACGCACTCTTTTTGGCTGTATATTAACTCGTTATGCATTATTCTGAGCAGACATTTTTCTTTAAAAGTGACTTCTAAATCAAAGATAACTTTTTTATTTTCAACTGAAAGAGTTTTCAATTGAAAAAAAAGAGGTTAAGGTTTCCAGTCACGGATTATGATCCTGTCCTGGTAAAGCTTAACTTCCAGTTTTTGTTTGGCTCGCCATTTCAGTTCCCGGATAAACTCGATAGGGATCGTTACTGCATAACTTGTACCTCCTGCTATTTTGTTCAGGCTTCTTACTCTGGTAACCCCTGTTTTACTTAGTGCCATAACTTTAGTTTTTAATCTATGTAGAAAGATATGTAGTTTCCTACATAGATGCAAGCCTCCCCGCGGCCATCCCTTCTGCCCGTTTTCCTGTCATGCTTTTTGTCCCTCCCTGCTGCAGCACATATTGCCGCTGGCGCGTCAACAAAAGCTGCGCCAGCACTGCATAACAAAAAGACACGCCAGGTAAAACGGGCCCAAAGCTATATTTACATAATGCAAGTTATACGCAGCCTGTTCTCTAGTGGTAGGACAGGATCTACGGCTGACCTATAACTGGCATTATGTACTTCGGGCTTCGCCAAATAGCCGCACTCCCTACGCGCCTGGACACGGAACCACAACCGCAAAAAAACAAAGCAAAGGTATGCAAGCTTCGCACTGGCCGACCCGCAGTAAAAAAGCAAGGGTATATAAACAGCCGGTAATATTGTTTATTTTTAATACCACCTCCGCTGAAGCTTCGGTGGTCAAAGGGTACCGGCTGCCCTTGCTTTTTTCCCACGCTTGCATGCTCGGTGAAGCTTTCTTTTTTTCCGGTTTTTTCTTTGTGGAAATGGTCTTAATTGAACTTTATACTATGGCTTAACTTTGGCTTAGATACAGATCCAGCGAGCGCGAGGGGAAGTGTCAAGGTTTTTGGGATATTTTTTTGATTACTCACAATATTATTGATTTTCAAAGGTGTTCGTGAGCCTTTCAGGGTTCAATTAAAAATAAAAACCAGCCATCAAAAAAATATTCCAAAATTCATTTTAACCTTGACTGCGGGTGGGCGGAAGCTAAATTTTTCTAAGCCAAAGTTTTAAGCGAACTACCGAGGATTGCCCGGTTGTTCCGGGAGTTGTCTTCCGGTGAGCGGGCTGGCTGCGGGGCTATTTAACATAGTGTCGCATTATAGGCCTGGCCACAAAGTTTTTTTTCTGGCAGGGTCTTCTTCCAGCGCCTATAATGCCGCATTATGTTAATATAGCTTGGGAGGATTATTTTTTGGCCATGTCTTTTTGTTTGCAGGGCCGGGGCGGCTCTTTGACCCGACGAAGGAGTGGGCAATGTGCCACATGTGAGAGGGGACAAAAAGCATGACAAAAAATAAGCCGGACGCGGCACGGCTAAACGGAGCAGCTCCCAAAAATGCGGGAGCTAATGGAAGATTTTTGGGAGCTGCGTGGATTACTTTTGATCGCTCCCGGATTGTTTATATCCTATTGCTTTTCTGGGTTTTTCCTGAGTGTCAATAAACTTTCTCAGATACTGGAGGACCATTGCAATGTTCTCGTCCTGTCTTCCAACTCTTTTCTCCAGTTGTTCCAGCTTCAATAAAATATCTTTATGTGTCAGAACCAACTCTCTCATTTTAATGTAGATCTCAACGATCCGGATAGATGCCTGTATTGCCCTGTCACTGTTCAGAACATTTGCAAGCATTACAGATCCATGCTCAGTAAATGCATAAGGTAAATAGGGAGAGTATTTCAGATTCTGGAGGTGGTCGCAAATTGCGACCACCTTTTCTTTCTCTTTCTCTGTCAGTTGGAACATAAAATTGGCAGGAAAGCGCCTTATGTTTCGTTTAACCTGCTCATTAAGTCTTTTGGTAGTAACTCCATACAGTTCAGCCAGGTCATTGGCTATCATTACTTTCTGGCCCCTTATCAGGATAATCTTGCTCATGATCACTTCATCCGGGATCATTATCTGAGTGTCTTGTTTTGCCATGCTTTCGTATTTGACGTTCTAAATTTACTTATTTAATCTTGAGGTCACAGTTTGTGATCTCAAGTTTTAAGGTCACATTTTGTGATCTTAAAGCTATCCCAGGGGATGGTACTTCTCTATTGCAGCCTGCAGCTCCTCAATCCCGCTCTGGCGGTATTTCTCCGTGGAACTGATCTTCTTGTGCCCGGCAAAGACCTGGACAACCCTCAGGTCCTTTCCTTCTTTCAACATGTTGGTGATCACGCTCTGTCGCAAGGTCCGGGCATTCAGGTTCCTCTCCGGGAACATGAGTTTAAAAGTCTCGATCAGGTAATTTATACCTTCGCCATTCTCGGCGCTTCCCCGAAGGGTCAGAACAAGCCTGTCGGTTCCGGTTCTCAGGAGCTTTGGCCTTAATTCATGGATGTAATTATAAAACAACATAACCTGGGGAGTCCTTAGCTTTAGTGTCCTGGCCATGGTACGAGGCATTGCCCTGACAAACAGGGTTCCTGCATCCAGGTCGATATCCTGAAGCCTTAGCTTTGTAATCTCAGTCAGTCTCAGTCCTTGGTATATAAGCAGACTGATAACCACCCTGTTTCTCAGTTTGGCATCCTTAAATCGTTCCTTCCTTTGCATAAGCTTTTCCATTTCAATTGAAGTAAAAAGATCCTGCAATTGTACATCCCCACCACGGGCATCTTTAAGCTTTATATGCCTGCAGGGATGGTCCTCTCTCGATCCAGAGGCGATAAGATAAAAATACCAGGCTTTTACTCCGTAGAGCATCCTGTTTATGGTCCGTGGATTTTGATATTTCTTCCTGAGGTAACCAGCATATTCCATGATGTCCCGGTAGTTTGCATTTTTGGCCCGGCCTTCTCCCATATAACTGATATACCGGTGAATGTCCAGAAGGTAGATCTTTACCGTCTCAGGAGAGTATTTTTCAAGCAGGTAGTTTTTCAGATCCCCGTCCTTCATTTTTCACTATTTAATTCTTCACTATTAATCCTGGTATAAATCTGCGTGCTCTCGATATTGGTATGTCCTAAAAAGTCCCTGACCTGTTCCACGCTAAGGCCGCCGGCAAGCAGATGTGTTGCTATCGAGTGCCTCAGGCTGTGAAGTGTTATCCTCCCGGGGCTTTCTATACCGGCTTTAAGTACCAGGTACCGGATCCTTCTCCAGAAGTTCTGTCCTAACATGCGCCCTCCCTGACTGTTAAGGATAAAGGCTTTTTCTCTCTTCGGATCACTGCTTTTTCTTAGCATCCGGATGCGCTCCTGCAGGTAGTAGTTTTTCAGATCCCCTTCTACATTTCCTGTTATTGGGACCACCCTTCTTCTTTTTCCCTTGCCTGAACGAACATACAGCAGCCGGCCCCTGAAGTTGATATCTTTAATATTAAGAGCCTCTGCTTCACTTTTTCTTAGTCCACACCCGTAAAACAGCCCAAGGATTGCCCTGTCAAGAAGTGTCTCGCATGCCTGGTAAAGCTTTTCTATCTCACCTTTCGAAAGCACTTCCCTCTCTTTCTTTCATGGCGACGGGAAGCTTAGCATGCTTAAAGGATCCACCATGATCCTGCCTTCAGAGAGCATAAGGCTAAAGAGTATCCTAAGTGCCCAGAGGTGAGCATGAACCATGCTGTCGCTTAAGGTCCCGGGCCTTCCATGGCAGGGCCTCTCTCTCAGGCGCTGATAATACCCGGTGATTACTTTGGGAGTTACCTCTTCAATATTTCTTATACCGATCTGCTCAAGGTGATAAAAAAACTCCCTAACGGGTGATGGCAGGGTTTTTATCGTGCCCGGGTTATAGCCGATCCTTTCAATATGCCGGGTGTAATGCTCGTGAAGTTCTTTGTAGTAGCGGCTTTGAAGGGGTAGATGTTTCATCATGAGGTCATAATAAATGGGGGTTTCAGGGGAGGGGGGCCTGGCTCTTTCCCTGGGTCACGGGTCGCCAGGGGTAAATAATTTGTCAGAGAGCGCTTTAAGTGACCCAAAACACCTGGGTCGCCAGTGGGTCACTAGCTTCGTCCACCGAAGCTTTAGCGAAGGTGGATTGTCTTTTAATTTTCAGCAGCAATGAGCTCCATCTGTGCCAGCTGTCCCTCCAGGTGACGCTTAAGCCTTGCCCTGATTCCCCGGATATCATCCCAGTAAATGATACGGTAGCGGTAACCACGGTTCGGGTGCCCATCACTAAGGACAATGTATTCCAGCCCCCGGAGATCATAGATATACCTTTGCAGCTGGCTCTTGCTCACGTTAAGGGCCATCCGGATCTCTCTCTGTCCAAAGCCATAGGTGCCCGGGTGATCACCTCCCATCGCCCTGACATAATCTTTCAGCCTCTCGAAGAACTGTCTCAGGCCGCCATCCAGCTCATCGATCTTAAGAAGTATGCTCTCGAACATGATATCTGCTGCCGTTAAAAGATCCTCTTTCCTGCTGATCAGCCTTCCCCGTGAGTCTTTATCCCTGCGATACTGGTTAACAAGAGTCACCTGTCTTACAAAGCTTTGATAAAGCTCGTTTAGCCTTCGTATCTTGTGAGCCTCCTGCGGAAGGTGCACCTTATCGGCATAAGGATTGATGACTAGATACGGCTTTAATAATCTGATACAGTTCTGAAGCAAAAGAACTTTCTCTTGTTCCCGGCCCGGATCTACCACCCCGGATGCTTTGCGGTTTTGGTAGCTGATAACCCTCCCGGTCTGCTCTGCGGTCTCATCGACGGCGATAACAAAGCAGCGGCTCATATTATCTTCATAGATATCCCCACGGGTTGTGCAGGAGAGTGAGGCGATGGGGCCGTAAACAACCTTTTCATAGGAACGAAGGTTTCCTTTTTCGTCCTGACCTGTGGTGCTTGTAGATAACATTTCCCGGCTCTGCAGCTCCCGGAAGGCAAGCTGTGCTTCCTCTTTCATCCCGTCGAGATCCTCGAGGCAGATAAGCTTATTCTGCAGGTCATAGGCCCCGTAGTTATAAAAGCTGCTGTCTGTGACCCTGGTGAAGCGTTTAACATCCTCTGGGGGCATCAGCCTCGAGATACGGTCCAGGAGGTGTGTCTTGCCGCTCCCTGTGGATCCCTGGATTAGGGCATGGAGCGTGTCGGGCATCTTGTAGCTGGTTGCTATGATAAATAAAAACAAACGGTTGGTCTCTTCTCCAACTACTCCCGATTCCCCGATAATCCGGTTAAGCCTCTGGGTAAGGTCCGGGGAGGATAAAAACTCCCTGCAGCGGGATATCATAGTAGGATCAGCTTTAATAACAGGTTGGCGTCCTCCTTCTTTTCCCGGGGCATAAAGAGAGTCCCGGTAATCTTCCAGCAGATCCGTCAGGTGGTGCATATCCAGCTCAATCAGATCTGACCTGACGTCAAGCTTGTCCGATGCTTCCCTTGCGATCTTCTCTACCTGGCGGTTCTCATAGAGGTCCGCCTTGTTGCGGTATTTCATATAAGGACCGGCTTGTTTAAGGCTCTCTATAACGATGCTTACTTTCAGGCTGTCCATGTCACTTCTGAGGCCGCCCCGGATGCTGTAACGGGCTATTTCGCCTCTGTAAAGCAGGTTATAAGGATTCGAGGTATCAAGTTTGCCGGTAGGGGAAGGTTTGTCCGGAACTGGTTCTTTTTTCTTTTCAGTTGAATCCTTTTCAATTGAAAAAGAAAAGGACTTGCGGGACTGCAGAAGGTGAGTGAAGATCTCCTTTTCATGGCTGGTGTAGAGACTGTTTATATCATGGCTATCAGGAGTCTCAACATAGCTGATCTTTATACCAGGTTTTAGAGAGTGAAGGGTTTCAGAATGCTTTTTAACAGCTTCCCGTCCGGCCTGATCGCCGTCCATAAACAGAATGATCTCCTGAAGCTCTTTCAGATCACCGATTGCCTTTTTATGTTCATCTGTCAGGCCATTGGTGCCGTACAATGAGAGTATTCCATATTCTTTTTTGATTTCATCTATCTGCAAAAGCGAGGCAGCGTCGATGATAGCTTCGGTAAGGATCAGTTTGGTGGTGCCAGGTTTCGGATAGCCAGGATAAAGTCCCTGCCTGTCTTTCAGGTAAAAGTGCTTTGCCTGATCAGTGTTGCCATTGGTCTCAAAAATGCTCCGGAAGTAAAGTCCTGTTATCTGGCCTGATTGGTTTTTCAGTGCAAAACAGATGCAGTTCTTTCCAAAGACATGGTGAGTGCCTTTTCCGATGGGCTTTAGAAGTCCGTATTTGATAAAACTTTTCATTAGCTGGTCGCTTACCTTCCCGTTATGATGATACTGGCCACTATTAAAGCCTATATCAAGCCTGTCAGGATCCAGACCGCGGCTCACTGCATACTGCCTCCCCGGCTGGCTCCTTGACATGCCGTTCAGGAAGGAGCCGAAGATCTTTGTAAGGACTGCTATCCTGGATAAGGTTTCTGAGTCGTTGGAGGTGATAGTTAGTTCCGGTTTCTTAACCACTGGGGAAGGTTTCATGTTACCAGGGCCCAGGAGAGATTCAGCTTTAAGTATGGCTTCATGCTTAGAGATCTTCTCATACTTCATGATAAAATCGATCTGGTCGCCACTACCGGCTGAGCAGTTCGAGCTGAAGCATGTCCAGGTGCCGGTCTCTGGATAAACCTGAAAGCTTGGGGTTTTGTCATCGTGGAAAGGACACCGGAGGCGGTTGTTGTGGTCAGGGGTAAGATTGTAGCAGGATAGAACAGTCTCGATCTTTAGTTTTTGTTTGATTTCCCGGATTTCCATTGTTGAAAAATATTTTTATTAACCTTTTACGGTCAAATTTAATCCTATCGTGTCAAACAAACAAATCTTTTTTGATTTTATTTTCTCTAATAAGGTTTGTATATTTGCATATCCCTTGTATTTAAGGGCTAATTCAACTCTTTTAAGGTTAATAAATAGTTAATAATTATGGCTTCTTTCGGTAAAAAAATAGCTGCTCTCAGGAAAGACCTGAAGCTCTCCCAGACAGACCTGGCAAAACAACTTAATACTTCCGTTTCGGTTATAAGCCGTTATGAAAGGGATGAAATGACTCCGTCGATCGATGTAGCTAAAAAGCTGGCAACGATCCTTAATACTACCGTTGGTTATCTACTGGATGAGACTGACCAGGAAAATGTCCTTAAAGATCCGGATATGCTAAAACGTTTAAATGATATCGAGAAGATGGCACCGGTTGAGAAAGATCATGTCCTCTTTGCTCTCGATGCTTTGATTCAAAAGATAAAACTTAAAAATATTGCGGCTCTATAAAAGCAAAAAACCCGGAACGAAGCCGGGTTTCAGGATTATTCCTTTTAACAGAATACAATAGTTATTATAAATTCATCGTAAGATTAGAAATAACAATATTGTAACAAATTTTTCTATTCCATCTAAAAAAATAGCGCTTGGGTTAGACACAATCGTAGTTTATTCCATCAATAAAATCGAAACCACATAAATCAGTTATTATTCTTGTTATATAACCCGTTCTGTTAATTACATATTTTACTGAATAACCCCCTGCGGCATCAGAACCATTAATATAGACAAAGATAAGGCTTCTATCTGTATCAAGATATACCTCAGTATTTTCAAGGTTCGCATTAAAAATGTCATTAAAGTATTTTTTTGGCACTTCTACAACATCCTGATCTATTTTAATTACAAACTCGGATAATTCAGTTCTTGGGATATTTCCATCTATCCCATGGGCCTTATGTCCATCAATAATGTTTTTTACTTTAAGATGATCAACTTTCCCATTACTTCTTAAAATTGTATCCACTAAATCAATAGAATGAGTAAATTCATTAAAAATTTGTGATTTCAATATTACCTCATATTGATCATATGTAAATTTTGCAAAAGTATTTTGATTTTCTACAGTATTAAATTTCTCTAATAACCACCTGGAACAAATATAAACTGTATCCTTTTTATCATTAAGTGTCGATATCAATTCACTATAAAAAGGAATATCCTTAACAAACCTAATACTCCTATTCTCAGCATTTCTGTTTAAAGCATCTTTCTCTTTTGGAATACTGTCCTTAATAATTTTATTTCTTTCGCCCAGAACAGTATTGCTACTTTTAGAATTATGGCCACATGCTACAAATAAAGCAAATACAACTAATATAATTTCAGATCTAATTTTTGTCATAGCTAAAAAACTGTAATATTGCAACGTTTTTTTATTTATTCCGACGTAAAATACTATTCACAAAATTGTTCCAATTTTGTTTTCCTTCCTCGGATGCATTTTCTCCTGGTATATAATAAGTTGTTTTTGTTTGATCTGATTTAAAGGGAATTCCAGCCCAGTTTTGCCCCTGCTTCAAATCATCTATTACATATGTTTTACCTCCAATTTCTTCAGGATCATTTGACATTAAGTTGTCAATTATAGTATACATATTAGCAATATCGTTATCATACATTCTAATACATCCGTTAGTTGGTTGTAAGGGTTCATCTGGCTCTTGTTTATGATCATTTTTGCCTTGTCTCCCTCCATGCATCCTAAATTGATCACGACCACTTTCTTTAGCTTCTCCTTTTTCAGTATTAATTACTAGTCTGTTGTTAGGGCCAAACGAAGCAATAGAACCACCAGACATCCACATGTCTTTAAAATTATCAGGTATATCATAAGTTCCAAGAGGTGTGTCTCCATTTTTAATCTTAGACATTCTATCTCTATCTTGTCCTATTACTCTGACATCATATCTCGCAATTTCTTTGCGATTCCTGTCTGTTACTATTGCTACACCATAGCCATACTTTTCTCTATTATTATAAACATGAACAGTTATATCCCATTTTCCAGTTGGGTCAATTTTTAAAATTGGATTATTACGAACATAATTGTACGGAGTATAATCTGAAGCTTCTTCTGCGAATGGATCGATTGTAGTAAACCTCCCTATTTGTGGGTCATAGAAGCGAGCTTGATAGTCGTACCATTCTAATGAAACGCCTGCGATCTGCTCGTCTTGCAGCTCTTTGGCGTTGTAGAGGTACTTATTATCTGTTCCGCTAATGTA
>Ga0209408_1002056_pt1 | contig 11777 bp, 10 predicted proteins | sample AD_UKC107_MetaG_FD_184422 | JGI IMG/M metagenome (GOLD analysis project Ga0209408, IMG submission 184422) | Active sludge microbial communities of municipal wastewater-treating anaerobic digesters from Hong Kong - AD_UKC107_MetaG (SPAdes)... | ecosystem: Engineered > Bioreactor > Anaerobic >... | reverse complement strand
GATCTCTTTTATTGCCTCTATGGCAACCTTGGCTTTGAACTCAGCTGTAAATGTTCTTCTTGACTTTTTCATATGACAGAAATTTTAAAGTTATTAAAATCCTGTCCAGTTTTTTTAGACCATCATAATATCACCCCAAATCTATCATGATTCAGATTAACTTAAATCACAAATGATGAGCAGTGAAAGTAATTGACTCTAAACAAGTATTGTATTTGAACAAATCAGCACAGTAGCATATTTCCCCGATCATCAAATACAGAACAAAATTAATGGCTGCTCTTTTAACAGTATTCTTGTGCAGCGTGGGATTAAGGTATATTATTTCTTTTCCACTAACAAGTAATACTTCCAAATTTTCTTTTTTCAATAGCGGTTGAGTCTTAATACATAATGTTTATAAAAGAACATCAAGTCCTCTATCCTCTTATTTTTATAAAATACCCATTCGCCATTGTATTGTATTTTTATCCCTCTTGATTTATTCTTGAAATGATAAACTTTATCGGTTTCATGATTGCTCGGTGGAATTCTACCAAGATCAATGCAAATGTTCTTTTCTTTAGCAAGGGTTTCAAGAATAGTGTTATAGACAAGATATGATGCATTGTTATCTCTTGACTTCAAGCTATTCGCCCTTAAGATCGAATAGCAATAGCCATTATTAACATAGATTATCTGAGCTGAAACAACAATGCTATTCTCCAAAGCAAAAAACATGCGTATACCCGGTCCATTTAACAGTGCGAAAATTGCCTCAGGCGAAAAATCGTATTTCAAACCTTTATTTTCTCTTAGTTCCTTGAAGAGCATGGTAAAAGTTACTGCATCCTCGATAGCTGGATTTATGACTTCCTTGACAATAATACCACAATCACTTGCGCTTTTAACGTCGCGTTTCCATTTAGTATCGAAGTTAAAAGGCTTATCTAATTCTATTACTATTGTCAGGGGACATTTCGAAAGTTTCAATGGTCTGACAAATCCGGCACGCCTAAGGCCAATTTCGACTTCAATGTTATATTCACTGATTGAATCAATCTCTATTCCAAGATAATTCGCTTGCATTAGGGGCATTAAACGATTTCTTATTGTCTTCTCAGACAAGCCCGGTTTTATTAAAGGAGTATCGACCAACAGTATTTTTTGTTTCGTAGCAGGAATACGTTTTTCTCTTCCGAAAAATGCAATTAGTGTGTCATTTTGGTTATCAATGAAATAGACCAGCTTTTCTCCCTTACTTAACAGATAATTGTGCCAGGCTCTACTTTGAACATATGGAATATGGTCGAATTCGTGGATTCTATTAAAATATAGCTCTGTATCGAAAAGTCTTATCATTTTGTTTCCTAATTTATTTTCAAAGCTCGATAGTTTTATTCACCAATTTTGTTTTTTCATAATATTTGAAAAATTTGTTATAAGTAATCATTTTCTCACATCTAAACCCGGATTTTCGTTGAGTAATTCTAGCAGGCTTATTTTCTTTCAAAACAATTGCCACCACCCTGTTTTTTCCCTCGTTCATTATTTGCTCTAACCTAAAGTTATTCATATATAAATGAATTCCATATTCCCTATATTTTGGGTGACAATATGAGTCAATTAATAGGGCTTCATTATCCTCTAATTCAATACCCTTAGAGGGCACACTCATTTCAAACTTTTTAAATGAGATCCAAGTATAATAGATCAGCGAATCTTCATGAAAAAAGCCATAACCTTTATAATCTTCATTTGAGAGTCGTTTCCTGAATAATGCTAATTTTTCCCCGGAAAGTTCAATTAATTGTGGTTTATTAATGATAATCTCATTTAGTTGTTTAATCTCCCCACTAATCCGGGGCTTGATTTTCTCTTTTCTTTCAGAGGCTAAATCTTTTGTACAATAAAGGTATTTTTCATGACGTATTCCGATTCTTCTAAGCAACCTCTTTACTAATCTCTTAAAGCTAGAATAGAACCCATATTGCTTGAATTTAACTATGAGACTCATTTTAGACAACTTAATAATATTTTCAATAAGAGGAGAGGTATGCTATCTGAGGGATTGATACCAATTCTCTTAAGTTGCTTTAGATTTGTGCTTTGATAATTCAACCCAGGATTAACTGTAAAAGCATATTTAATACTATGCTTTTCTAATAATTCCAATGTCGTTTCATTAAAAAGACCATTTGGATAAGCCAAATAAATACAATCGACTCCCGTTCTCAATTTTATACTTTCGATTGAATGTTTAATCTCCTTTGTTTGTTCAGTATTTTCTAAAAGGCTTAATACCGCATGATTTGCAGTATGGGAGCCAATATGCAAGCCTAATTGGCAAATAATATTTATTTCATTCCAGTTCATCATCAATTTCTTAGGTGATATTTCCGGAAACTTTTCATTTGCCCAATTAATGAATGATTTATCGACCAGATGTCCATCATTCATTCTGAGTAAAATATCCTCAGCCTTGATTTGATCAAGCATTCCATTTATAACCAAGTATCTAACCTTGTCATGCAACAACCAATTATCAGTGTCAATATAGTTTGTAGTTAAAAAGAAAATAGCTGAAGCATCATACTTTCTCAGAATTGGCAAAGCCAAATCAAAATTATCTTTATAGCCATCATCAAAAGTTAACAGCATGTTAATTCCCTCACATCTCTCATTGAAGAAATCATCAGGATAACAAAAGTTAAAATGCTTTTTCAGGAATCTAACTTGTTTATCAAAATTAGAGGAAAAACCAGTTTCAATTATGTTACCTCTATTTATTTTATAGTTGTTGTACTTAGAAAAGTTGTGGTAATTTAGAACGATGAGGCATCTTTCTCCTCTCAATAATGCTTTCACCCAATATACGCCCCCAAGAATAAAAAATAGATAAGAGAAGATTTGTTTGACTATGAACGTGAAAGTATTTTTGAGAAACATATTAAGCAATCTTAAATATTGCTGTTATCTATCATTTTTTCATCTGATCGTGAGTAAAAATAACTCCCAAGCAGATTATGGAGACAATCAGTATGTGCTGGGGAATTTATAAAAACGAGCAGAAAAACCAAAAGGAAATTTAGTTTGAGACTTACAGCAAAATCAGATGAATATATAAAATGAGTAAAAAGAAAAATGGTCATTATTGCTATTCTTAGAGTAGTAGTAAAAGAAGATATAATTGACTTATTTATAAATATCATGGATAGCATTATAAATACCGTAAGGAACATTACTATCCATCCGGCTGAAATTATATCCCGAGTAAATCCCACAATTCCATAACTCACACCAAGTCGTGAAAGGGTATTGTCATCCTTGACCATTCCATAACCCTGCCCAAACAGAATAAAAGAGGGATTTTGCAATGAGTTCCTAATTACTTGAACCGATGAGCCTGATCTGCCAGTGGTCAATCCTTTTGCTGACTTACTGTCTTCATAGTTTATCGCATATTCAATAGCATTTCCTATCATTTGGCGATTGGTCTCATTACCTGACAAATAGTAATTCACTCCAGCAGTTGTCTTAATACCAAAAAAATATACGGGCAATAAAACTAAAACGATAAATCCCAACATTATTAATCGCTTATAAAATAGTTTGTTACCTTTTAACAGAAAAGCAGAGAGAAAGGTAATTAGAACAATAAAAGCCGGCAGTGTAAAAAATATTGCTCTTTTTCCGCTTGCATAACCAACTAAAAATGCACTCACAACACATGTGAGAAGGTAGAGATAGATTTTTTTGTGCTGTGGTTGAATAAAAAAATAGAAAGTAACTGACAAGGTTACAATTAATAGTGGAAACGTAGCTGCTGTTGTCCCTCCAAGTGAAGACATTAATCCAACATATCCTTCAACCCTTTGATTAAGGATAAATACATTATAAATTGATCCGAGTCCCTGAATTAGGATTAAAAATACAACGAATTTGAGAATAAACACCCATTGCTTGTGTGAAATGCTTGTATGGAATAAGGTTATATACAGTAAATAGAAATAGACAAAATACCTAACAAACTTCAACCATGCCACCGGATCGCTTCCATTAATAATTGAACCTATAAAAGAGATAATTAGGTAAATCAAAAAAAGAACATTACCGGGTGTTTTCTTTCGGAAATACTTTATTGATAATAAAAGATATAGGAAGATAAAAGCTTCAGATATCAGTTTGATTGCCGGACTAAAACCAAACATTCTCTCCCACAGGCCTTGGGTATAAACAATAAACAAGCTTGTTATTAATAAAATATACCTGGGATTGGTCATAGACTTTCACAGAATTCAAACAGTTTCGCTGCCTGTTTTTCCCAAGTGTATCTTTCCATAACAAACGCCCTTATCTCCGGGAAGAAATTGCTGTTGACAAGTGAATGATTGTCAAGTATATTCTTAATAGCACTGGTGATTTCTTTTATCGGCTCTTGGCTCTTTGACTCATAATAAAATACCAAATTCGATCTTGTGCCGAAAACATCTGTAAAACACTCCATATTTGGAACTAGGACCTTCTTTCCCATGGCAAGGTATTCCATAAGTTTAATAGGACTAGAAACCCTCCATGCCATAAAATTCGGAAAAGGCAGGACTGGCAAATCACAATCGGCAATCATCTGAGGTATCGCCGTAATTGCTACTGGTGGTAGTATTTTACACCATGAGGAAATGTTCTGTGCTTCGCAATAGTCTTTTATTTCTTTATCGACTAAGATGCCAACTTGTAATAGTTCAATTTCATAGCCCGCTTTTACTAACAGATGTGCAGCTTTGATTAAATTAAGGTTACCACGAGATAGAGAGATCCCACCGTGATAGAACAGTCTAAACTTCCCACTTTGTCTGTTGGATATATAATTGTACGGATTAAATTGATCAAGATCAACACCTGAACTCCAGTTCACTATTTTATAGTCCTTATTCTCATATCTGCTCATAACATATTTTTCCATAAAAGGCGTAATAAAGCTAAAGCCGTCAAAATACTTTATGGCATACTTAAACTGCCCATGAAATGTTTTCATCTCTTTATCAAAAGTTTCAGGAGATGTTGGAGTTGTTCTTATGTCTGAAACAAACTTATTCTTCCTTTTTAATAAGTTATTGAGGATTAACGCAGGGAGCATGTGTCTGATTAAAGCCTGATTAGCCATTAAAACGCTCTCTTTTTCTGTAAGTACGATGGAAATGGCTTTAATCACAACTAAAACTTGAAATTCTACATGTTTTAAGTATGTGTTTTTAAAAATACCAAGGTATATAATGTTGTGTCTTAATCCATAGTGATTTTTTTCTTTAGCGAATGTGCAATAATAGAATGCCTCAATTTTGTTCTTAATAGCATATTTGAGAATTTCAATCCGAGTTAAATAGTTGGTAACTCGGTCAAGTTGCTTAGACTCAAACCAATGGAATCTGCCCATGTAAGATTATGTTACTCTTTGTGGGCATTCAATATAACTTCCCATCCATTGGGAATTGATTTTGAGGGTAATATTAGCTTGTTGCCCAATTCAAATTCAAACTCATTAGGATAATAGGTATTAAAACCACTATCAGAAGCAAAAGTCAATTCTCCAAATATTATATTATTATTCACGCTATAAAAATCAACACGAACAAAAGGGAAGGGCTTTGATAGAATTTCAGCATATTCAACCATCTTATCAAAATTATCCGGTTTTGCTACTTTCCTATTATTCTTAGAACCATCATTAACCTTTATCTTTAGCGGATTCCAATTCCTATCAAACCATATCCTATTCTTGTTCTCACCAAATCGTTCAAGTGTAACAAATAAACAATCAACCCTACCATTAAAGCAGAATAATTTGTAATCAATTAAGCCATCTTTGTTATTATTTACCAAGTATTTTTCGCACACGATTAATTTTTCACTAGCATAACACCATTCTCCGCTAAAGTATTGATAATCCAACTCTAGCCATTTTTTCAGAATTCGTTTTACTCTAGTAATATTCAATTCTGCTTTATTCTTACAAATAATTACCTGTGCTCCAGCATGCGATGTTTTTAGTACAAAACTATCTGGCAATATGTCAAAATCAATTTCGTCTGGATTCTTGTATACTCCGAATAAATCATTCAGTAAGAACCCAAGGCCTTTATTTACAACATATTCTCTGACATGATACTTATTAGCACATTGAATAACTGTGTTATCATACCAGTAAAGTTTTAACCATTGCATTTTCTCCTGAAAAGATTTCGGATTATTCAAATCTAAAGCAAAACCCCTCCTACGTTGATTCCAGACATGCCTTATAAGCGCTTCAGGAGATTGACTCTTAACTATTCTTCTGCGTTGTGGGTATATTATAAAATAAAAATATTCCTTTCGAAATTCCTTATAAAAAATAAACAGTTTCGTTTTCTTTAGAGTATTCTTAATATTCATAATTGCCAAAAACAAAATATTATATTCAAATGGCCACAAGGCTCATAGCCATTTTAATGAACACAACTCTGCATTGTTGCATTTAAAGAGAGTACTTCTGTTTTTAAACTATGTTGGTCTTTTACGTAATTAAACGCGTTGGCTGCTATCGTTTCCCATAATTCCCTATTATTTCTCAAATCAATAAGCTTTAAAGCACATTCCTCAACTGAGTTTACTTTAAATCCAATATTCTGGTCAGTAAGTACATGATCAGGATTCGTATCAAATGAACAAACTACAACCCGATTAGCCCATGCTTCCAAAAACACATTCGAAAAGGTAGTTTGATCATTGTATTCCTTCAGTGTATCTATTAATATGTGGGCAGACCGCAAATGTTTTAAAATTTCCTCATTATGTAATTTACCATGATATCTGATTCTAGGTTTTTGTTCTAGAATACTAAGATTTTCCTTTATTTGATTTTCCCCAATAATATTAAATTCAAAAAAATCCTTGTCTTTTGAATCCTGTATATACTTGTATACGTCAAGAAATAGATTAATACGTGAATGGGGTTTGATGTTTCTTATAAAGTATACTTTCATAGGCAAAAAAGCATCCTTCGTGTATTCATCCTGATTTAAATAAATCCCCTTTTTAACTAGAATGGAATCACGTTTAAAGACTTTTTTTAGCGTTTCCTTATTGCCATTTGTTTGCGAAATAATAAGGGATGAGTACCTGATTGTGTATAATTGAATAATATCCTTCGATAAGTTATTAATTAGATTAAATAAAATTGATAGAACATTACTTGATCGAAACAATTCCTTAGTATTTGAAAACCTAATAAGGCTACGCCCACTTCGAACCTGCCAAAGTATGGGCACTTCACTATACTTCCTTCTAGAAAAAAGAAACGCCGCTGGCCAAGCATATATTGATCCACGCAAATAAATAAAATCAGGATTTATTGTCTTGATAGCATTATATGCTTTAAAAATAGAAGACAATTTAATTAATCTGTATTCTTTATAGAAGTAAATTTGGAATCCACTATCATCACACACATTAAAAGTATTTCGTTTAATACTTGCTGGCTTTGTCATGAGAAAACTAACCTCATAGCCAATTTTGGCAAATTCTTTAGCCAATCTATACGCCTGAATCTCTGCTCCTCCGATGTAGTATTGCGGATGGGCAACAATTAGCAATAGTTTCATTTCCTAATAAGATAACCGTTTCAATCAATGCATGAATACAATACATCCTGCTACCTCAATTTACCACACTTTATCTGTAATATTTGAACTTCTGATAAAACTAAACAGTCATAGGAGATTATGTGTGAAAGAACAATCAATGTTGTAATCCCAATGTTCACCTTTAACACGAACAGCTTTTGACTACAGATTAACAATGAAGCCTGACGCATAACAGCAGATACAAGCAAGCAGGTTTTGCCTATAAAATCAGAGACTTAAATTATGCTCATGTGACGGTAGAATTTAAATTACACTTTCTTCTTAAGTGCAGCGCTTACTCTTTTCATAAACCTTACGAATATTTCATCTTTTGTAACGAAATAAATCGACGTGAGTATACTGAAAAATGTTACAGCGAAAATTACTCCATTCAGATAAATTCCTCTACCTAACCAATAGCAAATTAAATAAGCAATCAAAAAGGCAATTCCAGGTTTGATAGTAGTGCCGAAGAATAATATTAATTGTTTCCAAAATCCAAAGCCAATAATTCTGCCACACAAGGACATATCTACAAGAACAGATGCATAAGCGGCAATTATCTGTCCATATAAAATTGTCACTATTGAGCTTTTTGCACACACGATTAAAGCTAGTATCTTCAATCCATTGCGAAGAAATGTAAGGTTTCTGTAAAGTTTCGGTTCGTTGTGTATTTTGGCAATATTTTGGTTCACTGTTATTAAAGGATACACCAGAGATATTAACATAAACAATTTAAAGAACTCAACTGAAGAAATCCATTTTACTCCCAACAGGAAAAGCCATACCGGCTCTGCCAGGCCAATCAGAGCAAATACGATAATTGATTGCAGAGTCATAAAACTCCTTAATAAAGCAATATACATGTCTCTCTGTTTAACCAGGTTCCTCTCTTGCGCTATCATCGGATAGCTGGTAGTTAATACTACAGAATTTATACCATATGTTGGCGCTTCATACATTCTTTTTGCCTGATTATAAAAACCCAGAGAAGTAACCGAATAAAATTTCCCTATTATTATTGAATAAAGATTCTGTCCAATAGTGTTTGTGATATATGAAACTAAGAGATTAATACTGAACCCAAACATTTCTCTAAACCGCTCCAGGTTAAATTTGAAAAACGGTATCCACTTTTTCACGACCACCAGATAAACGAGATTTAACAATGAAATAAAGACTGGCTGCATTACAAGAGCCCAATATCCAAAACCTTTTAACGCAAGTATATAGGTTATAGAAACTGAAATTACGCTGCTTTGCAGAAGCATAATTGCTAAATCCTTAAATAATAATTCTTTTCTAAGCCGGGTAATTTGAGTTAAGTTTAGCGCTTTAATTAAAATGGAAATGCTAATCACACGAGTTATTCCTATTAATTCAGGCCTTTCAAAAAAACTTGCTATTAATGGGGCAGAGCAAAATATGGCCAAATAAATAAAAGAGGCAATAACGATATTAAATGTTGCTACTGTTCCAAAATCAATTCTATCTGCGTCGGGCTTTCTTATTAGACAATCAGCAAAGCCAGAGTCAGTAAAAGTCATTGCCAAACCCATAAAAATTGCCACCATCGCAATCAGCCCATAGTCATCAGGCATTAGAATGCGTGCAATAAGAATATTACCAATAAAACCTACAGTCTGTGTCCCGAATTGACCAACGGCTGACCAAATATAATGTTTTCCTTTTGACATTAACCTCTGGCTTTCAGAACTCTTACTGATATTTCTTTTCAGTTACCATTGCTCTCACTCCAATAATTTTACATTTAGTTAATCACTAATAAAGGCATACTACTTAATTCTAACCATTTATTGATATATTAAGGAGTGTTTTATATTTTGGATTACAATACAGTTTAGCTTTTGATATGTTAGTCAAATAAAAGCAGAATATATTTCGGAGGTTTGAAAAACTCCTGAAAAGGTCAAACTGAATAGAAAACATTATGCCAATTCTGAAATTTCAAATAATCGGTCAAGTAATATTTCAACTCTATCTGAGTCAGAACCATATGGTAAAGCACACTCAATACCTTCATTTATACTACTATTTTCAATGAGCTTCATTGCTTCCAGCTTCAGGTACTCGTTAATGTCTGGTTTCGATCCTTTTATAATTTCAACTATCTCTGTGCAATTGTCCAGGATATAAATAATATCCTCAAAATCATGGCTTTGTCTCAGGTCATTACCACCTCTGCTTTTGTGTGCCTCAAACTTTGTTGCTAAGTAATACTCCGGAGAAAGGACAAAGATTTGTGTTCCATCCGGGAGCTCTTTGGTTATTCTAGTTTGAAATCCGGCAGAGTACCATCTATTACTGAATCCCAGGACCTCCTCATCGGTCGGCATTATGTCAACCTTAATGCCACTGTAAATCCAACGGCAGATAGGAGCACCTGGTGAAATATCATTAGCAAATTTCTTCGAACGCAACCTTTCCTCTAATTCAGCATGCATCTTCCTGGTCGTCAATTCTATTACGCAATCGACATCCTGCGTAGCTCTTATTTCTGAGGCTGCAGAATCATCTGCATAAAGTTCTGCCACCACTCCACCAACAAAAATTACCTTTTCTTTTATATCCCCAAGTCCTGTTGCTACAGTCTGGAGCATTTTTATATTACTGCCAGCCAAAGCCTGCAATCTTATCTAATTCATTAATAGCTATCTTAACTTCTCTTGTCCTGCCAATCCTCAGTGTGTCTGCTATTACTAAGAGCTGATAGAATATTATATCATCAAATGCAACCAATGGAACGGTTTTATAAAGAGGTTCAACTGCCTGACCTCTTTCGTTCCCTCTTGCAGAAGGCCATACATACTTTTCCTGTCCCTGTGAAATATAGCCACTTATCGGCGGGGCTGAATGTGCTGTCGGTATTCCTCTGACTATTGCGCCAGGTTGAACCGGGAAGACATATTTAAGCCCATAAATAAGAAACTCCTTAAAGGAATTTGCATTTACATTCTTTCGATTCTTGTCAATTAGACCTGCAATGTCAGATCTGTTTAAAGATTCACTTACCTCTGACGGGCTTATCCTAAGAAATCTGGCAATATCAACACTTAACCAATCCTTATCCTGAAGAGATAAGATTCTTAACAGAATCACAATATCCTGAGGCCTCATTCCACTATGCTTCTTCATGCTTTTTTTATTAATTCGCGATTCGCGAATTGCAAATTAAGTAAATAATTCATTGTTGAAGAAACATTTATCCAGCATTAATCTCAATCGTTGCCAATAACCAAACAGTGACTTTGTTGTTATTTAGACAACCAGCACCCTGTGGTTTAGGAGCAGATAGCCGACAGTCTGTTTGATCTCCCCCGGTTCAGATCCTGTACCAGTCAATGAATATCGTAGCTCACAGAAGACCCAATCTGAAGGGCAGGTCTATTGACTTTTTAGAGTTATTGCTCTAACTTTATGAAGGTGAAAGTTAACCTTAAAAAGCAATGTTATGAAGTCAAGATTTCTTACTCTCGATTGGAAGGACTTTTCAAGGGGCCTTCTGATCGCATTCCTTACCGCAGTGATTACCGGTATAATTAATATCCTTGATACCGGAGCAGTGTTTACATGGATAACTCTTCGTCCTGTTCTTATTGCGGGCATCTCTGCTGCGCTGTCTTACCTGCTGAAATGCCTTGCCACAAACTCACAGGACCAGATGTTTAAACACGAGCCAAAATTTGCTTGAGGCAGAAAGTTTCTCTTCTCTGGTTCCAGCTTCAATCCTCCGCCTTCCGTCTCATTTGCCAGGTATACCCTGACAGTTGACCCTATGTTTTAGAAATCCTGTACTTGAGGTGCTTCTTTAAAAGCTTGTTGACCGCTTCTACATCAAAAAAATCCGGGTCAAATTCTTCTCCGATCCACTCAATGGTCTCCTCATGCTGCTCGTGACCCGGGTCTTTCAATGCTTCCAGCATCTGAGCATAGCCCCAAATGCCTCCGCAATCCTCCGGCGGACAGGCAAGGGCACCGCCCATACAGACTGGTGACTTCATGGTGTCATCAGCGGGGAGGATCTTCTCCAATTTTATCTCATGAACCCATCCATCGCCGAAGTCATATTCATATTCAATCTTATCATTTTCTTTTTCGAGAAGATCTGATATGCGC
>Ga0209408_1002042_pt1 | contig 11835 bp, 11 predicted proteins | sample AD_UKC107_MetaG_FD_184422 | JGI IMG/M metagenome (GOLD analysis project Ga0209408, IMG submission 184422) | Active sludge microbial communities of municipal wastewater-treating anaerobic digesters from Hong Kong - AD_UKC107_MetaG (SPAdes)... | ecosystem: Engineered > Bioreactor > Anaerobic >... | reverse complement strand
AGGATTATTTTTCCATGATTAAAAATGGAGGGGCTTTTTCCCCCTCCATTTTTTCAGATCGTGATGTCAAGGTTTTCGCCCATCCCCGGGGAGGTAACCTTTTCAGTGACATTTACCTTCATGAGCTGCTCTTCTACTCCAATCTTCGCGTTTGTAATGCTTTTCAGAAGGTTGCCCATGGCCTCAATACTTTTTGCTGTATCAGCTCCTACAGATGTAACATCCATATAAGCCTCCTCACCGCATAATGCGATGTTTAATTATCGGCAATGGAGCGTGAAAAAATAAGTTAAATAATGCCATATTCTGCATAAAAGTGCATTGTGCAGGTTGCAGACTGAAAAAGGAAACTGAATTGAATATAGAGATTATTCAATATTGTACAGAAGGTGTACTGTAGATACAACGGAGAGGAAACGGAGGGGGAACGTAGTGGAAACGGGGAGAATAGGGAACTAAAGAGGGCTTGCAGGGAGAGCATCTGATCCCTTTAACTATGATTTATAGATATCCAGACCTGCGGCTTTTAATATAATTTATCTATAATATCTTTCCGCGGTCAATGATATTTTTGTTTTACCCTGTTCACTGTATACCCCGTTTAACCGGTAAAGAAGCTTATTATGGCCGGGAAAACGGGGCAATTATTTTTAAACGAGTTTCTCTGAACCGGAGAAAACCTCTTCCACCGTTACAGCCGCAGCTGCATGTCCGGGATGCTGCGCCGGGTTCCACTTTTTCATGTCATCAAAGATTTCGCCTTCGGTATGGAGCCTGACAGAACCCTTTACCTGGTAGGATGTACCTCCTTTAGTGATAAAGAGTACGGATGCTTTACTTCCTGACTGGATGTTTTTCCTTGTTTTATCAAAATAGTTGTCAGCAATAACAATTGTGCTGTCGTCATATTTTTTTATACATGTGGCATAGATTGAGTTTGGAATTCCGGCACTGTCTACAGTTGTAAGAATAATCGGCCCCGATTTTTCCTCCCATGCCTGAATCACTTTTTCAGGTAATGTTGCCATGCAGCCTCCTTCGTTTTATATTCTGGTGTTATAGGGGCTGTTCCAAAAGATGGATTTTTCTGTTTGAATCAATTGTATGAGATACCGGCATTCCGTTTTGCTCCAGCCGGTATGACAAAAAAATACTTTTGGGACAGCCTGTAACGGTAATTTGGCATTACTTTAATATCCGGATGGTACGGGTGATTAAATTCTGTGTCAAGGATTATAGCTTAAATCAGAGCGGCATAAGTTAATGTAAAATTACAATATACGTTACCGGGCCGGCCTTAATTGAAATAATACTGTCCGGATACAATTAAAATCTGTTACAGACATATTTTTTCACCCTTTTTCGTTTTTCAGACACTTTTATTATGTCATTGCCGGTTTTTAAAATGACTATTAGAGGTGCTCAAAAAGATAAAGCAGGCTGTATTTCAGTCTGATATATAAGATAAGGAGAATTTTATGAAAAAAAAGGTAAGGGAAATTACAGATAAGGTTCTGGTTCTGAAACCTTTTCTGAAATTTCTGTCAGAGGGGAGGCTTTTCAAACTGGGGTTTGCATGGTTTTTAAGAATTCTTGCCGCGGTATTTGCAATAGGATTTCTTGTTGAATGGATAGGTATGTGGAGTGATGTTTTTAAAATGTCAGGCGCAATGGTTCTTGTTCTTACCATTATAATGTTTTTAGCTGTCGCAACTGCTTTCGGGATTATTAATCTTGTACTGGTTAAAGCTGATGAAGTTGCAGCTCTTCCCGAGACAAAAGATTATATTGTTATTCCGATTTCTGTTCTTTTCCTGAAACTCATTGGTGAAGTTTCTGTTTTCATGTGTACTCTCTTCGGTGTTTCAGGATTTCTGGTTTCCCTGACAAAAGAGGGTAAGATGTTCCTTAAAATGGTCCCCTTTTTCAGCGGTTCAGGATTTGAGGCTGGTATTACAGGACTTATTACAGCGCTCATAGTCGGATTTCTGTCGTTATTTGTCTGGTATCTGGTTGCTGAACAGATTGGCGTACTGGCGGATATAGCGAGAAATACAAAGAAAAATTAAGGGGTTCACGCATTAACTTTTTTAATATTTCTGACAGAAATATTTATTTAAAAAGAAAAAAAGTTGAAATCACCTGTATAAAATGCCTGCCTGTAGCAGGCATTTTGTATTTCAGGAGAGCGGAATGAAAATCTGCAGTATAGCAAGCAGCAGCAGCGGCAACTCAATCTATGTTGGCACAGATTCCACGCATATACTGATAGATTCAGGGATAAGCGGCAAAAGGCTTAAGGCGGGCCTTGATGTAATAGGCATTGACCCTTCAGAGATAGATGCAGTCCTGATAACCCACGAGCACAGCGATCATATCAAGGGGCTCGGTGTTGTTTCAAGAAGGTACGGTATACCGATATATGCCACGGAACGGACCTGGAGCAAAATACAGACTTCAGGGCTTACCGGTAACATAGATGAAGGGCTGTTTCATGAAATAGTTCCTGATACCGATTTTTTCATTAATGACGTGATAATTCACCCCTTTAACTCCTTTCATGATGCGGTGCAGCCGGTATGCTATACCTTCAGAAAAGGGGGAAAGAAGATCTCAGTTGCCACAGACCTGGGGTGTTACAACAGCTATATAGCGGACAAGATAAAAGATTCCGATCTCCTTTTTATTGAGGCAAACCATGACATTGATATGCTTAAAAAAGGGAGTTATCCTTATTACCTGAAAAAGAGAATCCTCAGTGACACGGGCCACCTTTCGAATGAGATGTCGGCCAGACTTATCTCCGAGGTGATGCATGAAAATCTCCGTTACGTGGTGCTGGGGCATCTGAGTAAAGAGAACAATATCCCTGAACTGGCACGTGAGACGGTACTCTCCGGGGTTTCCTCCTGCTGTGCCTCTCTGCCGCAATGTACTGAATTTATTGTTTCAGAGAAAGAATCTGTCTCCCCGCTTATTGAAATATAGCTTTAACCATTTTCTATATTTCCTGCTGGTGTATTTTATTGTTCAGCGGAAATTCTTTTGATTTAAAGTTGAATTATATTTCTTATTGACATCCGGTTTTGTTTATTTTTAATATATTACTATGATTGATATAAATAAACAGGTATCTTTCTGGCGTCAGGGAGCTTCTGAAGATCTTGAAGTGGCACGTGAACTTATTTTGAATAAAAGAGCACGTCATGGTTTGTTCTTTCTTCATCTCTCTCTGGAAAAACTGATAAAAGCTCATGTGTGCAAAAATACAAATGATATTGCACCGAGAATTCATAATTTAATACGTCTTTCCGAGGCGGCATCACTATTTTTTGAACAGCGTTTTACTGACCTGCTTGCTGAATTAAATGCCTTCAATATCGAAGGACGATATCCGGATTCCACAATTGTTCCTGTGTCTCAGGGAGAAGCAAATGATTATCTGAAGCGTGCTGAAGAGGTTTTTACATGGTTGATGAATCAATTATAGCAGTCGTAAGAGACTATTTAAAGAAACTCTCGGACGCAGGATTCGAAGATTGTTTTGCTGTAGTTTATGGATCATATTATACTGGTAATAATAATTTCTGGAGCGATATAGATTTGCTTGTTGTCTCCCCTGTATTTGATTCAGGGGTTAAAAGGGAACATGTTAACATGCTCTGGAGAATCGCAGCCGGTACGGACAGCCGCATTGAGCCTGTTCCTGTTGGCAGGATGCAGTATTACATGGATGATGGAAACGCTATTATTGAAATTGCTCGCCGTAACGGTCAGGTTATATCACCTGCTGCATGAAATTTAAGTAAAAAACAATATTCCTTCCTGTTTCAGAGAAAGAATCTGTCTCCCCGCTTATTGAAATATAAAACAATTGTAATATTTTTCTTGACAGTTTAACTGTAAATTTTTTATTTACATATATTGTACTGTACCGGGCTTTGCTGATTTTATCGTGTTTTACCCCGGCGGAATGGTTAGATTATATTTACAGGTTAAAGGCTGCCGGCCTGAAGGCATTATTAATATACCAGGGAGGATATCGTAATGATTAAATATGAAAAAACAGACCTTCACAAGGTTGATGAAAATGTATTCAAACTTATAGGTTCAGACTGGATGCTTATTACAGCGGGAACTGCCGATTCTTTCAATACTATGACAGCTTCATGGGGAGGGCTCGGGGTCTTATGGAACAGACCTGTCTCATATATTTTTGTCAGGCCCGCACGGTATACCTATGAGTTCATGGAGAAGAATAAAACATTTTCTCTCTCCTTTTTTGAAGAGAAGCACAGAAAGGCCCTCTCTATCTGCGGTACCAAGTCGGGGCGTGATACTGACAAAGTAAAAGAGGCGGGGCTCACTCCTGTTGTGTCTGAAGCCGGTATTGTTCATTTCGATGAGGCCAAACTTGTGCTGGAGTGTACCAAGCTTTATTACCAGGATATTGATCCTGCAAATTTTCTCGACCCGTCAATTAAAAGTTTGTATGATAACGACTATCACAGGTTTTATATAGGAGAGATTACGGCTGTAATTAAAAAGATGGAAGCTGCCGCGTATCCGCAGACCCATGTTTAAGTTGTATTGTTTCCGGTGATAATTCCTGAATTTATTTTAGTGTAAAAAGTAAAAATCATATACCCCCGCCGCCTTCGGCGGCGGGGGTATATGATTTTTTACCTGAAATAAATTAAGGTATAAAAACGGATGTTATTCATTATAGTCTTTTATTTTTTATGTAACAAAAAATATACAGTTGTATCAGAAATATCTTGTAATTTGCCGTGTTTCCGGCTTTAATGTTTTTTATCAGCATTAAATCTTATACTCTCTAAATGTCTCAGTCCGCTGGGGCATTTCAGTTTATATTGCTAACTATTTTTTATTATACAGGAGGTTGTCCTTCCATGATCAATGTTGATGGTCTTTCTAAATCTTACGGGGATTTTAAGGCCGTGGATGACATTTCATTCATGATACGGGACGGGGAGATTACAGGTCTCCTGGGGCCCAACGGTGCGGGGAAAACAACCACGCTCCGTATGCTGAGCTGCTATCTCTCACCTGACAGCGGTTCAATTAAAGTTGATGAAAAAAACAGTGCGGAGAATTCTCTCGATATCAAGAGGATGATAGGATATCTCCCCGAGTCTGCGCCTCTCTATGGTGACATGATGGTTTATGATTACCTTAAATATGTTGCGGAATTGCGCGGCGTTACCGGCGAAGAGAGAATATCAGAAGTCGCTTCGATTTGCCGTATCAGAGATGTTATGCACAAGAACATTAATGAGCTTTCAAAAGGGTATAAGCAGCGCGTAGGGCTTGCCCACGCGATGATGCATGATCCTGATATACTTATACTTGATGAGCCGACTTCAGGGCTTGACCCCATTGAAATTGTTGAGATCAGGAACCTGATAAAGGAACTGGGAAAGAAAAAAACAGTTATCCTTTCAACTCATATACTCTCCGAGGTAGAGGCAACGTGCGACAGGGTCATTATTATTAACCGGGGACGGATTGTCGCGGATGACAGTACTGAAAACCTTCAGTCCGCTGTAAAGGGGGACAAGGACATAATTTTACGGGTGTCAGGGACAGACTTCAGCGGGCTTAAAGAGGCTGTTTACGGAATAGACGGTGTCAAGAACGTGGCCAGTATTGATGGTGAGGAGTTTACCTCTGCCGTGCTTACTGTGGACCACCAGGTTGAGATCCGGCCTGAACTTTTCAGAGCCGCCGTGCAGAACAACTGGGTGATCTACGAAATGAAGCAGGAGCACCTGAGCCTTGAGAATGTCTTCAGGGAACTCACTACGGGAGGGGAAGATGAAAGGGTTAAATGAATCCCTCATTATAATGAGGAAGGAACTGAAGGGGTATTTTAACAGCCCCATTGCATATATAGTTATCACGGTATTTCTTGCGTTTACCGGTTTTTTCTTTTTCAAGGATTTTTTTTATTATAACCAGGCTGAGATGAGGGGGCTGTTCCAGACTCTGCCTCTCATGCTCTCTTTTGTCGTGCCTGCTGTTACGATGAAGCTCTTCGCCGAAGAGCGGCAGACGGGCTCCTTTGAGATTCTCATGACACTCCCTGTTTCGGCATGGGACGCTGTTCTCGGGAAGTTTTTCGCGGGTACGGTTTTTGCCGCTGTTATGCTCTCTCCCACGCTGATTTATCTTGTCACGGTGTTTCTCGTGGGTTCGCCTGATCCCGGCCCGGTGATAGGGGGATATATAGGGGCGGTTTTCCTGGCCGCGGCCTATACTTCAATAGGCCTCCTTACGTCCTCTTTCACCAGGAACCAGATCGTTTCATTTATTATATCATGGGCAGCCTGTTTCCTTCTATGGATACTTGACAAGGTTATCATATTCCTCCCTGCAAAACTCGGTTTTCTTTCATATCTGGGGAGCGATTTCCATTTTCAGAATATAGCAAGGGGAATTATAGATTCCAGGGACCTGATTTATTTCGCATCTGTCTGTGCCATTTCTCTGATGTTCACAGTGAAGACCATTGAGGAGAGGAGATAATTTATGGCATTAAAAGATAAATTTTCAGAATTCGGAAAAAAAATCAGCGGCAGCTTTAAGGCGGACGAGAAAAAGGCCCAGTTTTATGTAAATATAGTGATAATAATATTATTAAATGTTGCCGCTGCGGCCTTCACGCTCCGCATTGACCTTACACGAAATGACACATACTCTCTTTCGAAAAGAAGCAAAGAGATTGTATCAGGCCTTGACGAGAAGCTGAAGATAAAGGTATTCTTCTCAGAAGACCTGCCGGCGGAACATGCGGCTGTGTCCCGTTACCTCAAAGATCTTCTGGAGGAGTATGATTATTACGGGAACAGGAATTTTTCCTATGAAGTAGTGGAAGGCGACAAACTTGAAGTCCAGGCTCAGGAGTACGGCATTACCCCGATCCAGAGCAGGGAGTTTGGCAATGACCAGTTGAAGATGCGCAGCGTCTACATGGGGGTCGTGATACAGCATGCTGACCTCATTGAAAAGATCAACTCCCTTACCACTACAGTTGGGCTTGAGCATGAGATTACATCCCGCATAGCAAAGATGACCGGGAAGATTGACGCGCTCCTTAAAATGAAAGAGCCGATAACCCTTACCCTGTACCTGGATTCAAGGCTCAGGGAACTTCCCATTGACGGTATTACAAAGGTCGAGGACCTGGTGAAGGGAGCTGTTGCAAAGAGCAACCTGAGAAATTACGGTAAAATTGAATTCAGAGTTATAGATACACTGACAGCTGAAAAGCCTGCTGAACTTGCAGCAAAGTTCGGGATTGCGCGTCTCCAGTGGGGAGCCGTTAGAGGAAGGAGCGGAAGAACTGTCCCTGCAGGGGAGGGGCTTTTCGGAATTGTTGTTCAGGGGAACGGTAAGTTCAGGAAGATCGATCTTGATGTTGTGCCCACGATTTTCGGCACAAATGTTATTAACGGCCTTGATAAGATGGATGACAGGATAAATACCGCTGTGAGCGGCATCCTTAATGTGAGCGCGAGAATCGGTTATGTAAGGGGGCATGGAATACCTGAACTCTCCGACAGAAGGACAGCTGAGGGGGCCGGGCTCTTTTCAGATATTATATCTGACATGTATGAGCCTGTGGAGATAGACCTGGCGTCAGGGAATATCCCGGACGACATCAGTCTCCTCATTATAAACGGGCCTACTGAACCGCTTGCTGAAATTGAAAAGTTCAGGGTGGACCAGTTCCTCATGCAGGGGAAATCGGTACTCCTTTTCGTGAATTCATTTCTTGAGATAAACAACCGGCAGATGCAGCTAATGGGGGGGCAGCCCATGGTTGTGCCTGTGAACAACGGGCTTGACGATATGCTCGCGTCCTATGGCGTAAAGGTCAATAAAAGCGTTGTGCTGGACAGGAGCTGTACAAAGGTCAACCTGGGGAACATGATAAGTGATTACCCTCTGATGCCGCTTGTTGTTAAAAAGGGGCTGAATAGAAAGAGTGTAATTACCCGTTACATAAACAGCGCCCTGTTCTTCAAGAGTTCACCTGTCGAAATTGACAGCAGTATAAAGGATAAAGGCACGGCTGCCGAGGTGCTGGTGTCAACATCACCTGAAAGCTGGCTCATGGAGGGGAGGATTAATTTTAACCCGATGTTCATGACACCTCCTCCTGCTGATAAATTCAAAAGCAGTGACGTTGCAGTAATACTTTCAGGGAAGTTTGAAAGTTTCTACAGGGGTAAGGATGTTCCTGCTGATAAAGGTTCAAAAAGAAGGGGCACTCTTACTTCAGAGAAGAGGCTTGAGTCCACAATAGGTTCAGGCAGCAGCAGGCTCCTTGTTGTGGGCACATCGGATATTACGTCGTCAGGTTTCATCAACCATTCGAGAAGGATTCTCGCAGGTACAGGTTCGGGGGAGGCTTTTTCCAACGATATACTTCTTCATTCAATGATAGATTACCTGGCAGGGAACCTTTATGTGCCTGAAATGAAGAGCAAGAGCCTTGATTATAATCCCCTTATAAGAACGGGTGATAATACAAGGTTTATGCTCAAGGTGATAAATATAGGCCTTGTCCCTCTCTTCGTGATAATTACCGGCTTCATCGTGTGGAGAAGAAGACTATCAAGGCGCAGATCAATAGAAAAAATTTTCGGAGGAGCTGATAGCGTATGAACAGAAAACTCCTTGTAAGCCTGGGGATCGTTGTTTTCCTCATCGCTGTAATTGTGATAAATAAATGGGAGCCCGGAAGCGGAGTAAAGGGCCCGGGGGTAATTGAAACTCCCGCGGATGAGATCTCTGTCAGGGCAGAAGGTTATTCCCTTAAACTTGTAAAGTCAGGTGACAGATGGCTTATAAATGATCAGAAGTACCCGGCTGATACGGGCCTGGTTACTGACCTGGAAAAAAAGGTAAGTGAAGTTAAACTCCTTGATTTAATTTCGGAAAAAGGTTATTTTAATAAATATGACCTTGCGGAAGATAAAGGGGTTGAGGTGACATTATCGGCAGGGGGTAAACAGCTCCGGAAACTGATGATAGGTAAGCAGGGCCTGACAAACAGCCAGGTCTACGTAAGGATAGATGATTCAAATGAGGTATATCTCGCTTCAGGTCTGACATCAGAAGAGATGAGGCCTGAAGCTGATACTCTCAGGGACAGAAAGATCCTTGAGGTAAGTGTAGATGAGGTTGCTTCATTTGTTATAAATTATAAAGGGAGGGAATTCTTTTTCCTTAAAGAAGACAAAAAGGTGGAGGCCGCGGATACTCAGGAAGATGAAAAGAAATCCGCTCCTGCAGAAGCATTATGGGTATGCAAAGGTTTTGAATCTGTTAAACTTGACAGCAGGAGGATAAATAATATTCTCCGCTCCTTTTCACCTTTAAGAGCCGCGTCTTTTCCTGATACGCCTGTAACCGGAAGTATATTATGTACTGTAAAGATCAATACACCCGGGAAGGAGTATAATCTTAAAATTTACAGCAAAAAGGAAAAGGAGATGTATTTTGCCGTATCTCCTGAAAGTCCATATGTTTTCACACTTGGCGGATGGCAGACTGAAAAGTTTTTTATAAAGGATATAAAGGATTTTGAAAAAAAGAAGGATGCAAAATAAAGCTTAGCAGGGGGGTGACCATATGTCGGATGAAATGAACAATCTTGAAAACCAGATAATACTTGCCCATGAGTTCAGGCCTGAGGCAATGACCATAATACCGATATCCCAGAGGCCTATATTTCCGGGCATGATGATACCTCTGATACTCACAGGGGACATTATGATAGAAAGCGCCCAGGAAATCCTGGACTCTCCCCATAAAATCGGCGGGGTTGTACTGATTAAAAACCAGCATGACGGCATGGCCAAGACCGAGGACCTTTATACGATAGGTGTGGCAGTAAAGATAATAAAGATAACACCTGTTGATGAGAAGACTGTGCAGGTGATGCTTAATGCCCTTGGCCGCTTTACATATGACAGTACAATTCAGAACGGCCCTGTGATAAGGTGGAAGGTTGACAACTATTACGAGGACGAGTTCAAGCCCACTGACGAGATGAAGGCCTATTCAATGGCTATAATAAGCTCGGTGAAAGAACTGATTAAAACAAATTCTCTTTTTCAGGAGGAGCTTAAACTTTTTCTCAACAGGTTCAGCGTTGAAGACCCGGGGAAACTTGCAGATTTTGTCGCTTCAATGACTACTGCTGAATCCGGCGAGATTCAGGAGGTGCTTGAAACTTTCGATGTGCGCCAGCGGGTCAAAAAGGTCCTCATACTCCTCAAGAAGGAGATAGAGCTTAATAAGCTTCAGAAAAAGATAACCCAGCAGATAGAGGAGAGGATTTCAAAGCAGCAGAAGGAGTTTTTCCTTAAAGAGCAGCTGAAGGAGATCAAAAAAGAACTGGGCCTTGAAAAGGATGAAAAATCGTCAGAGATCGAAAAGTTCGAGGAGAGGATTGCCCAGCTGAAGCTTTCAGAAGAGGCTGCGAACAAGATAGACGAGGAGATGAATAAGATGAGGCTCCTGGAGCCCCATTCAGCTGAATACGGTGTAAGCAGAAATTATCTCGACTGGCTCACTGCTCTTCCCTGGGGCGTGTTTTCCGAGGACAATTACGATATAGAGAAGGCCAGGCAGATACTGAATCGTGATCACTACGGACTTGACGATATAAAGGAGAGAATCCTTGAATTTATAGCCACAGGTAAAATGAAGGGGAATATCTCCGGTTCTATAATATGTTTCATCGGCCCTCCCGGGGTGGGGAAGACCTCTATCGGGAAGTCAGTGGCCGAGGCCCTTAACAGGAAATTTTTCCGGTTCTCCCTGGGCGGTATGCGGGATGAGGCCGAGATCAAGGGGCACAGGAGGACCTATATCGGCGCCATGCCCGGTAAGCTGATACAGAGCCTTAAAACTGTTGGAGTGGCTAACCCTGTAATCATGCTTGATGAGATAGACAAGATTGGAGCAAGCTTTCAGGGAGACCCGGCATCAGCCCTTCTGGAGGTTCTTGATCCCGAGCAGAACAAGGATTTTCTTGACCACTATATGGACGTGAGGTTTGACCTCTCCAACGTTCTTTTTATTGCAACGGCAAACACAATGGATACCATACCTGCGCCGCTCTTTGACAGGATGGAGATAATGAAGCTCTCAGGCTATATCCTTGAAGAGAAACTGCAGATTGCCCGTAAGTACCTTGTGAGCAAGCAGCTGAAGGCCCACGGTATGAAAAAAGGGATGGTTACCATTGATAACAAGGCTATTAAGGGGATGATTGACAAATACGCCAGGGAAGCGGGGGTTCGCTCTCTTGAGAACAATATCAAGAAGGTGATGCGGAAGGCGACACGGAAATTCGCTGAAGGTGAAAAGGGGACCATCGCGGTCACTGATAAAAATCTTGAGGAATTCCTGGGGAAACCGAGATTTACAGACGAGTCACTTTACAACAAGAGTATACCCGGTGTAGTTATGGGGCTTGCCTGGACAAGCATGGGCGGTACGACCCTGTATATAGAGTCAACGGCTATACATACCAAGAACAAGGGATTTAAGCAGACCGGGCAGCTCAAGGACGTAATGCGTGAATCCTCTGAAATTGCCTATACCTACATACAGTCCAGGGCTGAGGATTACGGGATTCCAGCCGATTATTTCCCGAACCATTTTATACACCTTCATGTTCCGGCCGGAGCGACCCCGAAGGATGGTCCGTCCGCAGGTATAACAATGGCCACATCGCTTTACTCTCTTGCGAAGGGCAAGCCTATCAAGAAAAACGTAGCCATGACAGGTGAA
>Ga0209408_1002036_pt1 | contig 11854 bp, 9 predicted proteins | sample AD_UKC107_MetaG_FD_184422 | JGI IMG/M metagenome (GOLD analysis project Ga0209408, IMG submission 184422) | Active sludge microbial communities of municipal wastewater-treating anaerobic digesters from Hong Kong - AD_UKC107_MetaG (SPAdes)... | ecosystem: Engineered > Bioreactor > Anaerobic >... | reverse complement strand
GCCCAGAAATCTCCGTAGGCCCTGTATCCGCGAACTCTCATTGCACCTGTGCAGAGATCCTTATAATTACAGAGTTTACATTTACCCTTGATGAATTCAGCCTTATGCTTCAGCCCTTTCATCAGAGGGTCAGACTCATCCATCCATATATCGCCAAAACTTCTTTCACGTACATTACCGAAAGTATAATCCTGCCAGAACTGGTCAGGGTGGACATTCCCGTTAAAATCAATATTACCAATACCAACACCGGATGAATTTGCAGCGCCGCCGTTCCACTTAAGGAGATTAAAAACCTCCTCCGCGCCTTCCATCTTCTTCTCTTTCATCTTCATATAGAGATAAACACCGTCCACATGGTTATCAACAGTGAGCACATTTATATCAAGCCCGCGCCTGAAGTAATCCTCTGTTCTTTCAAGGATTATATCCATTGCGTGACGCGATTCAGAGTGGGACAGGTCATCATTATACATTGAACCTCCGCGTCCTGAATAGACAAGATGATAAAAACAGGCCCTGTTTATCCCCTCCTTCTCAATGAAATCAAATATTCCGTGAAGGTCCTCATAGTTCTTCCTTGTAAGAGTAAGACGCAGGCCCACCCTCTGGTTCACATCGCGGCAGTTCTCAAAACCCTTCATTGTCCGGGCAAAGGCACCCTCTACTCCCCGGAACTTATCGTTAATATACTCAAGGCCGTCGAGGCTTATCCCGACGTAGACAACACCGGCGTCCCTTACCCTCTTTGCAGCATCCTTGTCGATAAGAGTTCCGTTAGTCGATATTACAGGCCTCACGTTTTTCTTTGCAGCATACTCAAGAAGCTGGAAAAAATCCTTTTTCATGAAGGGTTCCCCGCCGGAGAAGAGAAGTGAAGGTATTCCGAAATCTGAAAGCTCATCAATAAGTTTAAGCCCTTCTTTTGTATCCAGCTCGTTATCGTACTTTTTGTTATCTGAATCTGTGTAACAGTGAACGCAGCGGAGATTGCATGTACGGGTTGTATTCCATACAACTATGGGCCTGCGAAGAGATGCATCCTTCTCCACCCTGTGAGCAGTATTTCCGTGACAGTCAGCCTTAGCCTCAGTCCCGTATCTCAGGCCGTCACCTGTTGATGTTCCGCCGCAGTAGAGTTTCCCTATATCAATCATAATTCAACCTTTTCCATTCTTTAAATTCTCCAGAAAAATAAGTTACCCTCTTCTTCTTGAACTCTTTCAGAGACTCAAGAGCAAGAAAATCTGTAATTCCGCTCTTTTCAGATAATTCTTTTATTATGCCGTCAAGTTCATCCTGAGACTTCGCGTGTATCATGGCGAAGAGGGGATATTCCCATCTCCCGGGATAAACGGTACGGAGATAAAGGTGAGAAACGGATTTTTCATTTATAAAAAGTTCCAGATCTGTCACTTCATCTGTTTTCCATGCGGTCATGGCATTGGCAGTAAATCCCGCGCTGCGGTGTTTAAGAACCGCTGCGTATCTCCTCATTATCCCTGCTTCAAGGAAAGCAAGATAGTAAGAGAGCACCTGCTCTTCGCTGTAAATCAGCTTCCCTTCTTCAGCAATCTTTTTAAAGGGCTGTTTTTCAACGGGAAGATCCCTCTGCAGCAGCCGGACCGCGTCTTTTGCTGTTTCATCGAGTTCAAGGTAAGAAGCATATTCCGCTCCATAAGGAGCAGTAACATGATTCACATCTTCACTCTCACCTATATTCAGAAAAACACCGATTTTAAGAAGGCTTTCATTTTTCAAAACAAGGTAATCATCAGCTCCCGCTTTTATTGCAAGAACAGATACTGTTTTATAAAAATCATCCTCACACTCTTCGGCAAGTGTAAACCATATATTGTAGCGGTGATTCCTCAGGTAGTTGTGGCTCACACCGGGATGAGAGCTTATTACAGCACCTGCCGCATCAGCTCTCTCCTCAGGAACTTCAAAAGCAACAAGGCTGAGGTAGTAGCCCAACTTTTTTCCGTCAAAAATACCTGAAATATTCCGTATGATTTTTTTCTCTTTTAAATGCGCAACTGTTTCAAGAACCTCATCCTCTTTCAGGCTCAGTTCATCAGCCATTACACGGAAAGGTTCACTTGCGCAGGGAATTCCAACCTGCACCCTGTTAAGAACAAGGGTTTCTACCCGGCTGAAATCCATATCAGCTTCGCCCTTTCAGAGGTTCATATAAACAGTAGGGCTCTTCACCAAGCATATCATCTTCAGCATAAAAGGCCCTCGCCCTGCATCCGCCGCATACACCCTTATATTCGCAGGCTCCGCACTTCCCTTTAAGGGCATTAAAATCACGCAATGTGGCGAAAAGTTCAGAGTTTTCCCATACTTCAGGAAACGGGGTCTGCACAACATTCCCTGCGGAGAGAGGAAGGTATCCGCATGGCTGAACATCACCCCTGTGTGAAATAAAACATACACCTGTACCCGCAAGGCAGCCCCGTGTCATAGCAGCCATGCCGTCAGTCTCAAAGGAGAGAGTGCGGCCCTCAGCCTTTGCCCTCTGCCTTATTATCCTGTAGTAGTGAGGAGCGCATGTTGCTTTAAACTCAATGCTGACCTCACGTGATCTATCATAAAACCAGTTAAGCACCTCTTCATATTTCTCTGCGGAGATCATATCTGTTTCCGCAATCTCAATACCGCATCCAACCGGAACAAGCATGAAGAGGTGAAGAGCGGCTGCCCCTTCGTTTACAGCAAGGGAGAGGATATCGTTGATCTCCCCGACATTTCTCCTTGTCACAGTCATGTTAAACTGGAATTCAACACCGTTCTGCTTCAATAGCCTGGCGCCGTTAAGCGCTTTATCAAAAGCTCCGGGTATGCCGCGAAACCCGTCATGGGACTCAGCATTTTTACCGTCAATGGAGATGCTGGCTCTCGCAATACCCGCTGCTTTTATTTTTTTCGCACTCTCATCTGTTATTAGCGTCCCGTTTGTGGCAAGTGCAACACGCAGTTTTTTTGATGTTGCGTAAGCTGCAATATCAAAAATATCCTCCCTGTAAAGAGGCTCGCCGCCTGTAAGAATAAGTATGGGTGAATACTTTGATGTAATATCATCTATTATTTTTTTAATGCCGTCAGTTTCCAGTTCACCGGAATAATCTATATCTTCCGCTTCAGCGCGGCAGTGGGCGCAGTTAAGGTTGCACCTTTTAGTGAGCTCCCAGAATATCAGCCTGGGGGTATTTTTATTCATCATTTAGTAAAAAGATCCTCTACAAATTTGGCGTTTTTAAAAATGTTTTCAAACCCGGAGTCATGACATGCAACAGTACTTTTCTTCAGATTCATAATCGGGTTGTGCAGAGTTTTATTCATTATCGACAGTGTAAGTTCTTCGATAAGTTTGAAGTCATCTTCAGATAAATGTTTCATTTTTCTGTTTCTGAATTTTTCAATTTCACCTGCGCGTATCTCATCAAACTTGTTTTTAATTGCCGCAATAGTAGGGGCAAGGGAACTCTCCTCGCACCATGAAATAAAATCATCAACATCATCTTCCACAATCTTTTCAGCTTTCTCCATCTCTATTTCCCTGCACCGTTTATTCTCTTCCGCAATCTTTTTCAGTGAATCAACATTGTATAAAAATATATTATCTATATCAGCAACAGCCGGTTCAATATTTCTCGGTACAGCAATATCAATAAAGAACAGAGGACGATCCTCACGCTCAAGCATCATCTCCCTTGTGTCATCAGCTGTAATCACATGGTGAGGAGCTGTCACTGAAGATATCACTATATCTGTTTCCAGAACAGCACGGTCAACTTTAACAAGGGGTATAATATCAGCTTTAAAACCTATCTCAGCGCAGATCTTTTCAGCCTTTTCAACAGTTCTGTTTGCAATAATAATCTTTTTCAGGTTCTCTTTAACAAGATACTTCAGGATCAGCTCCCCCATCTCCCCTGCGCCGATAAGAAGCGCGCTCCTTTCGCTCATATCGGGGAAGATCTTCCTTGCCTGTTCAACAGCAATAGATGCAACTGACAGAGGGTTCCTGGATATCCCGGTTTCAGTCCTTACCCGTTTTGCAGTGGCAAAAGCTTTATGAAAAAGTTTATTTAAAACAGTCCCTGTGGAACCGCACTGAACAGCTTTTTTATATGACTCCTTCACCTGTCCCGTAATCTCATTTTCACCGACAACCATTGAGTCGAGTGATGATGTGACATTAAGAAGATGCCTCACTGCGTCAAGCCCGTAGCAGGTATAAACTGAGCTCCTGAACTGTTCATGCGGGAGCTTAGTGTAAAATTCCATAAGTTTCTTTATTGTTTCAACAGCTGACTCCTTATCATCAGCTGTCATATAGACTTCCACCCTGTTGCATGTAGAGACATAAACTGATTCCTCAACTCCGGTTTCCGCAAGGCGTTCATAAAATGCAGGGAGCTGCGCAGCAGGGAGGGAGAGGAGTTCTCTTGTCTCCACAGGAGCTGTCTTATGGCTCAGACCTATGAGAATAAGGTTGCCGAAACTCATATTTGAATCACTTGTTTTATGCATATCATTACCGGGCAGAAATATTGTTGAGACCTGTTTTTTTTCTGATTATTTTACCCGCTATAAAAAAAACAAGCACAATTAATATAAGAATTGCTATAGAAATACCGCTCCAGAACAAACTATGCCCTGCAACAGCCTGATAAAAGAGCACAGAAACAGACCAGGCAAGTAAAGTCATATACAGAGCCTGTGTTAAAGCAACTGCCATCCCCGCCTCCCTGTACACAGCTCCAACTGTCGCTATGCAGGGAAAATAAAGGAGTATAAAAAGAAGATAAGCATAAGCGCTTGCCCCACCTCCGAAATACTTCTTCATCATCTCAAGCATAGTGCCTGATGTTTCATCTTCCGGATCTCCGGCAGCAGTACCGGGCAGCGATTCCGCAAGGTTAGCCGGCACAGACCTGAACCCCTGAATAATTTTATCCGTGATGGAGATCTTCTCTTCACCTGCAACAGCAGCTGCATGCTCCATCTGGCTGTAAAGAGTATTGAGAGTACCTACAATGGCCTCCTTTGCAAAGGGGCCGGAGAAAAGTGCAACAGCAGCAGGCCAGTTCTCCTCCTGCACGCCAAAGGGTGTGAAGACAGGCTGAATACTCCTGCCGATCCCTGTAAGCACGGATTTCTCTGTGTTTTCATTTCCGAATGAGCCATCGGTGCCGAGGGAGTTCATGAATGAGAGAATCATAACTGCAGCTACAATAATTTTACCTGCGCTGAACAGAAAAAGTTTCAGCCTGATCCATGTATGGATCATTATATGTCTCAGTCTCGGAAAATTGTATGTGGGGAGTTCCATTACAAAATATGAAGGCTCACCAAGATAAATTGTCTTTTTAATCAGGAGCCCGGTTAGAACCGCAAGTATAACACCAACAGCATAGAGAGAGAGAACCACAAGCCCCGCGCTCCTCTGAAAAAAAGCAGCCGTGAAAAGAGCATACACCGAAAGCCTTGCACCGCATGACATGAAAGGTGTCATAAAAACAGTAATTATCCTGTCCCTCTTCTTTTCAAGGGTCCGTGCCGCCATAACAGCAGGTACCGAACATCCGAACCCTATCATAAGAGGGAGAAAAGCTTTCCCCGGAAGACCTATAAACCTCATGAACCTGTCCATGATGAAAGCAGCACGGGCCATGTAGCCGGAATCTTCAAGTAGCGCCAACATAAAAAACATTGCAAAAACAACAGGGATGAATGAAGCCACTGCCTGGATGCCGCCCCCTGCGCCGTCAGCAAGCACGGTGACAACCCACTCAGGGGAGTTCACTGATTCAAGGAGCAGCCGTGTCCCATCCATGAAGATCGCACCGGTAACAGCAGAAAAGAAATCAATCAATGCCCCGCCTGCAAAAAGAGTAACCCAGAAAACAAAATACATAGCCAGTGCGAAAAGGGGAATCGCAAGGAACCTGTTAAGGAGAATATTATCAAGGAAATCTGTAACCTCTTTCCTGTCGCTTTTTTTATAAACGCACTTTCGTGTAATTCCCTGTATAAATCCGTACCTGTAATCAGCTATAACAATGTCCGATGACTCATGTAAAAGTTTTTCTATGCCGGAAATTTCATTATCTATCTCTTCAGCAGAGAGTAGTTTATGAGAAACTGCCATACCGGTTATCCACTGATCCCGTTCAAGTATTTTTATTGCAGCCCATGCAGGATCAGGGGAATTGATTGAGCTGAGTTCCTCCAGCGGCTCAGACCATTTCCGGATAACCTCTTCTATTTCATTGGGAAATTCAATTCTGCGGGGAGAGGGGGTGACTGTTCCTGTAAAAGATATTATCAGTTCCTTTATTCTTTCAATCTCATCTTTCCTGGTTGCAACAGCCTCAATAACAGGACAGCCCAGCTGGGAAGAGAGGATAGTGCTGTCAATAACCTTGTTCTGCTTTTCCGCCATATCTATACGGTTAAGAATCACGATCATAGGAACTTTCAGTTCCATGATCTGCGTGGTAAGATAAAGATTTCTTTCAAGATTTGAGGCATCAACAATATTCACAACAAGGTCCGCATTGCGGCTCATAAGATATTCACGGGAGACCCTTTCGTCTTCTGAAAAAGCTGAGAGTGAATATATTCCCGGGAGGTCAATTACCCTTATATCACCGGTTTCATGCTTCATTATACCTTCAATTTTTTCCACGGTTACTCCGGGCCAGTTTCCAATTCTCTGGCTGCTCCCTGTGAGGCCGTTAAAAAGCGTGGTTTTCCCGCAATTGGGGTTACCTGTGATTGCAATTGTTCTGATTGTCATAGTTAAAAATTACTCCGGATAGTAATTACTATACGGGGGGATTATTTGATAAACTACTTTTTTTTAAAAGGGGTAAAAGAGATTGAAAAGAGGGGGATTCTGCTGACAAACAATATCTACTTTACATGAATTTTATAAGCCATTCCGTGTCCCAGGGCAAGCCTTGTGTCGTTTACTCTTATTACAACAGGTCCGTTTTTCCTTGAAGAGATAATTTCTATCTCTTTACCGGGGAGAATACCCATGCTTATCAGTTTCTCTTTAAAAGCTCCACCACCCTCAAACCTGTCTACAATTGCAAGAGAACCTGTTACCATATCTGTCAGTCTGCGGCATTCTATTTTATTCATGTGATTCATTTTACCCTTCACAATAGCTATAGTTAATAATATTAGCTACTACTAACTTAATTCTGTTACTGCTATATGTCAAGATTAATTGCAATTAATTCACTTTTTTAAAAAAATTCGCATAAAATTATAACTGTTCTCAACCTGCTCTCTACTGACAGATTCTTATATTTTCCGGTAATTTTAATTTTAATAATTCCAGACTCTTTTTTTCTTCAGTTTTTTTCAGAAACATCATTTAAAAGCTATATTTTATACTTGAACATTTTTATTATATTATTGATTATAAAAAATCAGTAATCATTAAAAGAAGTTTTAATGCGAAAAGATTTATTTAACAGGGGATAATTGATGGCCAGGGCATTGATAGTTGATGACTCAAAGTTTATGAGAAAAATAATAGCGGATATACTGACATCCGGCGGCCACACAATTGAAGGTGAAGCTGATAACGGGCAGGACGGCATTCAGCTTTATGATAAAATTAAACCCGATTTTCTGACCATGGATATAACCATGGGGGGTAAAGATGGAATTAATGCCATAAGGGAGATAAAAGCAAGAAATCCCGAATCAAGAATAATTGTTGTATCAGCCCTTAACCAGAATACGATAAAAATGAATGATGAGATGATTAATGCAGATGCGTTCGTAACAAAACCATTTACAAAAGAAGAACTCCTTGCTATAGTAGATAAGATACTTCAGTAGTTATATGTCACAAAATTTTTTAAAACTCTATTCCTCAAATTCAGAACCTGACAGCGCTTTCTTTCTCAACGAAGGGAGCGTCTTTATGTATGCTTCAAACAATGATAAATACTCAATTAAAGGGCAGAACCTTATTATAGGTTCAACTGAACTTATTATGAAGCATATTCTGGGGGAGAATACCCTTCGGCTGGAAACTGCTGTAACCACGGCAAATTCCACAATTAAAAGGATTCCTCACGATAAATTCATAAGCAGTATAAACTCATTCTCTTTTCTGATAAACACGTCAATTGTACTGGCAAAACAGGTTCTCCTCACCAATAAAATTATAAATAAAAATATGGATGCTCTTGACGGCAGCGACAGGCTCTTAAAAGACCTCTCCATAAAATATTATAAAGGTGTGGCTGACCTCTCAAAGGAATTTGATAAACGAAAACTCCCCTGGATAAATGAAATCCTTAAAAAACATATTACATCCCTTAACTATAAAAGAGGTGAAGCCTTCTGCAAATCCCAGGAATCCCTCACAGTTGAATCATCAAACATGCTCTCTGATAAAATGATCGAATATCCCAGGGGCTCTGCCATATGTGAAGAGAACAGCGCAGGGGAGGAGCTTTATATTCTCCAGGCCGGATCAATTGATGTTGAAATAGGGGGGAACAGGGTTGCAACTATTGATAAAAAAGGGACTGTTTTCGGAGAGATGGCTCTACTTCTGAACGAAAAACGCACTGCAACCCTGCGCGCAAAAAATAATACTGTAGTTACAAAAATTATGAAAAGCGAGCTGAAGGAGATCTGCGAAAAAGACAATGATCTCCTTAAAAATGTGGCATTTTCACTGGCGCAGAAACATTATTTCAATATAATTAAAATCAGTGCCGTAAATAAATCCCTCATTGAACATGCACTTGACGCGGAACCTGGAGAAGATAAAAAAGTTAACCAGGCTGAAAGGCTTAAACTCGATATCTCAAAACTTAAAAACGACCTTGCGGACGCAGTATATAAAAAAGACGCCGATTACCTCCAGCCTATAGTTGACGAACTGGATTAATCAGCTCTTCAGTGTCTTAAGCCATGCAAGCTCAGCTTTAAGATGATGCTCAAGATAGGTGAGGATATGCCTGTATGACTTCTCATCACCTGCATTTCTTTCGATCTTCTCTTTTATGCTATCAATCTTATCCTTTATAATTGAAGTTCGTTCTTCAAGGAACTGCTCTTTCTGCTCTTCAGAGAGAAAATCAAAAAACATCAGAACGATATCAACATCAAAATGGATAAAGTTTGAATCAAAGTACTGTTTAAGAAGTTTCTTATAGTGCTTTTTTCCTGCAGGGAGGATCTCATATACGTATCTCTCGGGGTTTCCACTCTCTTTTTCAGTACCTACCCTTTTTACCCATCCGTTATCCACTGATTTTTTTATGGCGTAATAGATTGAGCCGAATTTAATGTCAACGTAGTCTTCAAGCCTCTCAACTATCTTCTTTTTAATTTCATAGCCGTAAAGATTCCCTTCCATCAGAAGACCAAGAATAGTAATTTCAATTTTCATCGCCATACTCCCGGAAAAATTTTAATTCAAAAATCATTATCAATTTTATACATAAATCATGAAAAAACCCTTTTAAAAACAGGTTAATCAGTTAACAACAAGGCTTTCCATAATCTCCTTATATTTTAATATAATTAAAATATTTATAAGAAAATATATATTACTTACTATAATAAATCAAAAAAAATATAATATTTTTTATACGCTGTCATTAAAATTTCAGTATTTATTCCTTAAGTTACTTCAGGCAATAAATGTTCTATTATTGGGGAAGACCTGTATTATTTTTTAAATTTTACTCTAAATTATTGCAAAAATCAATAATAATATTAATATACATTAAAAAAATATACATTTTAAAACATACTTTTTTAAATAATTACCGATTTTTTTGAATATTGCCGGTTAATTCAGCAGAGTTAATTTCAAAATAGAGAATCCAGCCTGTTTTTCCGGAAATATCCGGTTCAGATGAAGAAATTGGTTTATTTAAAACAGCCCTGTCAGCAGCATTGAATGATCATTCATTTGTCTTAAATTATTTTTAATAAAACATTAAAAAGCTAAGCTGTTTTTATTATTGAATTTTTCCAATAAAAACAAAATATTATAAAAATGAATACTCAGGAACTGCCACTTTCACATAGAATTAAGAATCTCCGCAAGGAAAGGGGATAGGAGCAGATCATCTTTGCCGGGATAGAGAAGCTGTGAAATAAAGATAAATAAAAATTCAAACATATGAATTAATGTCACTGTTCCCGCTCTTGATAGATGCTACACTCAGGGCGAAACTGAAAAAGAAGCATTGGAAAATGCCAAAGAAGCTATCCTTTGCTATCTTGAAGGTCTTGAAAAGGTTAATCAGATAAAATCAGCACCTAAATCCATCATTAAAGAAGTTGAGGTCTGCCTTTGAGTAAAACTTTCTCAGGTAGCCAATTAATCAAGGCCCTCAGAAGAATAGGTTTTGTTGTAGATCATCAGAGAGGAAGCCACATATTCATGCATAATCTGGAAAGGAATATCTCTGTCATTATACCCAATCACAAATAAATAAAAAAAGGGACTCTGAATAATATTATAAAAAAAGTCGGTATCACCATTGATGAACTGAAAGAACTTATTTAAATAACTCCCCGTTCCATGAACTCTTCCACCCTCTCCACACATCGTCATAATTGACACAGCCCGTTCGCTAACCCTTCGACAGGTGGTCAGTGAGCCTGTCGAACTGTTCAGGGCAAGCCGCACATCGCCAATTTTTTGTGTCAGAAATTTAATGAAGTCCCGGCGACGTCGGGCTGCTCAGCCATTATGCTTTATGCGGGAATTGTTGTAAAGTGTAATCGGAGATACTTAAGATAGCATCTCTTACTTAGAATAAAATGGATTCCCTTTTCAGATCTTAAAGAACTTATATGGTATTAAATTTTATTAAAATGGTAAATATAAAAAAAAGAAAAGCGATAAAAATTAATAATTTTTCAGTTATTCTTATGCTTTTTTCACCAAATCTAAAACCCCAAGATTTGTTTTGTTGGCAGACTATTCTTTTTGCAATTTTTTTATTGAAGAGCAAGACAATCACAAGAATACAAGTACTTATTATTATAGCTATGTCATTAGTTAACATTTACTTCTTATCCATTTTAATAAGCTTATTATTATCTTTTAAAAGATTACCTGAAGGGTTAAATATATAATATCCTGACAAAGATACTCCAGCAGGACCACCTCCACCAATTTCTCCAAACCAACTGCCATTATTAGAAAAACTATATCCAACTTGTCCAGCTAGACCATTCTGCCCCTGTAAGCCCACATTCCAACCGCTACTCGCCTCAGAAGTTGATACTGTAACAGCCCCACTAACACCTGGGGTCATTAAACCACCACCTGCATATAAATGCACATTCCCGTTATTGCTGATTACGAGACCGAATGTAACGCCACCAATATATCCTCCAGATACATTAAAATCAATGTATCCATTATCTATTGATGATATTATTTTTTCTTGGTTATTTTCTGTTATTTTATAATCAGGTGCCATATCTAATGGATACAATAATTGATCTCTCACTCCACCAGCTTGGAATGGAACAGCACTCAACTCCCCTGAAGGTGAAATCTTTATCAATTGCCCATCTTCCGATGTTACACAAAGTCCTTTTAGCTCACTGGCATCTTCGATCCCTTTATTCTCTAAATCTACATTATATTTCTGCTCAAGCTTTGCTGCAATTACATCTGAGTCTTTGTTAAGTCCAAACTCACCGACGTCAACATAGTTCCCTGTTTTCTCAACAACCTTCCCTGATTCATCATATATCAAGTCAGCAGTTTTCTTCGCATCATTCAGTCCATTCACTAACTGTTTAACTGTTTCTGTATATGCCTTTTCGG
>Ga0209408_1002034_pt1 | contig 11855 bp, 5 predicted proteins | sample AD_UKC107_MetaG_FD_184422 | JGI IMG/M metagenome (GOLD analysis project Ga0209408, IMG submission 184422) | Active sludge microbial communities of municipal wastewater-treating anaerobic digesters from Hong Kong - AD_UKC107_MetaG (SPAdes)... | ecosystem: Engineered > Bioreactor > Anaerobic >... | reverse complement strand
ATGACAACGCCCTTATTTATTTAAAAGAATTTTGTGAGAAAATGAGCGAAATATGAAAATGAATGCCCGAACCCCTAACATGCCCTAAGCGCAACCCTATCGGGTTTGCCGCTTAGCGCTATCCGTTACCAACAAGGTTAAAAAAAGAAAAAGACACCAAAGTATTGACAGAAAAAAACTAAACCAAATTTGAAATGACTGCTCCGAAGAGATTTTGTTTTGCCTACCCGCTTCTGCCCTTCGGGACAGTTTGGGAAGCCCACGCACATTGCACACATTTGCAAATCGCACAGGCTGACACACAAACCAAAATTTGCAAAAGAGTGCAATCTTCCTCCCCTCAAGCCCGTGCATATGAATAATCTTGCTTCATATTATAATCAGCTTCTACAGCAGATAGAGACTTATCTGAAAAAAGAATATAATAGCTTAGGAACCGTAAATTTCGAGCAATTCGATAAAGTTAATTTTTATCTGATTGACAAAGCATTAAATAAGAATCAGAATTTACATATCAAAACTATTCAAAAGACTGAGAAGTCAAAATTTTATGTTCCTATCGTGATATCAACCGCTCTCTCATTATTCTTCAAAAACTATTGTGATTCAGACATTGTATATAAAATCGGGGACGTTCTTCAAAAGGCTGGCAGACGATATAAAATCACTGGATTTAACAATGGAAAGTATAAATTAGAATTCACAATTAGCGGAGTAACCTCAGTTGCTGAATGCACAGAAAAACAAATCCAAAAATATGATATTGTAAAAGGACATGTTTCTAATAGGCGTGTAAAGGTTCGATTGGATGATTATAAAAAACTATTTAAAGGAATCTTTGGAACTGAGAATTTTCCGACAAATTTTAAGTACAAAACTGCTATAATTCTTGATTGGAACGATTTTCAAACAGAACTGAAAGAGCAAAAAACGGCTGATTTAAATTTATTGAAATCCATTCCGATGCAACGTATTAACAAAAATGGTGGTGAATATGACTGCACGTTGCCAATTGACCCAATGATTTATATTGTTCCCAATTACTATGTTTTTCAGGATTTTGTAAAAGACAAGTACGAAGTTGATTCTTTAATTTTAATTGGAAGAAACAAATACAATTCAGACTACTTAGAAGCCCTTGCGAATGACATTTATAACGAAGAGATAAAAAAAACTATAATAGTTGGAAATGAAGTATTTCAAGACAACACTGAAACTTTTATTAAATGGAACTGGACTCAGCCAGAAATTTCGTTTTTAAAGGAAGAACCAATTGCAAAATTAAAATCAGAGCAAGTTGAGGATGATGATTTTATCAATGCAATCGAAGATTATTATAAATATATCAAAGACTTTGAGCAAAAATATTTTACAAAGCTTTCTGATTTAATTAGGTTTAAGAAGCTACTTTTTAATCTGGCTTTACCTAATGAAAATAGCAGGTTGATAAACTATCAAGACTGGGTAAAGGATTTAATGCTGAAAGAAACAGAAAATGCGATTAAGGATGTTTTAATTGGGCAAAATGAAAACTATTTTGAGCAACTTAGTGAAGCTGATAACTTGATTGATAAAGTATTTTCATCCTTTGCAAATACAAAACTTAATTTTATTAAGGAACAGCAAAATTTTGATATACTACTCGTACCTAAAAGAAATTTGAATATATGGCAAAAGGAATTTCAACATCAATTTTTGAAAATAATGACTTTAAGCCAGTTTATAAAGAAGCAACCCGATTTTAAAAAAGAAAAGGAAGTCCTTCTGCTTAGTATATTCGGATATGAATATTCACCACATGATTTGATAGAGCATTTGTCAAGTTTTCCCCACTCATATAGCTTTTTAAGCTATAAAGAAGAAATTACAGCATTGCAGGAGATAAAAAATCGGTGGTCAAATATTTACAGTAAAGAGTATTGTTCAACAAATCGAAAGAAGCTCACAGGTTTAGATTTTAATTATGAAGAAAAACCTGAGAATATTTCCGATTTAATTGAAAACATAGCAGAAAGGGCTGAAAGAGAACGAAAGCAATATGATTATGAAAGTCAAGAAAATGTCAATTACGCACTAACTTTTGAAGAAAATAGTGATGAATTAATATTTGATGGAAGTAAATCGGTGCTTCTTCATTTGGAAAACAGAAAGGAGAAAATCTTTAATCTTATGGTTGGCGATAAAGTTCGGATTTACACCAATTACACTAAAGAACGACTTTATGAAATTGCATTAGCCGAAGATTCAGCCAATAGGTTTAGAGAAATAGACAGATTGGCAAACTTATGGAAGGATTGTCTGAAACAATATTTTCAAAACACCCAATTAACAAATACAAATTATAACGAAGCAGATTTGTTATTAGAACTCAATAAATGCGGGTTAAAAGTTAAATCAACTCTAACAATAAACAATTGGCTTTTTAAAGAACGTGATAAATTCCCAAGTTCTGAAAACAGTTTATTATCAATTAAACAGCTAATCAATTGCTCTATTTTGAACAGTAATTTTAAGCAGGTTATAGAAGCTCGCAGACTTTACAGAGGAATCATGTTATCACTTGGTCGAAATTTAAGTGATGAAGTGATGGATTATGTTCTTTCAAACAAGAAAATTAAAGGGAAGATACTCCAAACGTTTACAGATTCAGAAGTCCATACATTTGTTGATAAATCTATGCCTTTACTGACTATTAAAACTAAAATTAAAACCGAGGAAGAAGAAACTGAATAATATGGACGAACAAATAAGACAGGTTTTTCAAAACCGAATTCAAAAAGGCCTACATGGCCCAGGTTCTGATACTTGGGGATTACCTGATAGTGAAGAAGTTTTATCCGATTATCCTCTAATTCGTTATTTTACCGGCATTGTATTTCCTGATAAATCCATCTGCAAGAATGAAGATGAAGCCGATTCGGCCAACATGCGCAATATTTCAGAGGATAATGAAGATGATGAAAACTTGATTATTGAAAAAGATGAAAATCAAGTACCCACATCAAAAGCAAAGGAAGTTGAAGAAGATAAATTAAATCACAACAGCTTTTTCCCAACAAACATTGGCATTTCAATTTGCATACCCCAAAATATTAATGGATTACAATGTACTTTCTCATTCGGAGTATATCATCAAGTAACTTCGCCCAAAGATGTAAAAATCAAAATCAATAGAACTGGTTATGATTCTTTTTTTGAAGAGCAGATTCCTTTTCAATTGCCATTCAAAGATGTACTTAAATATGATGGGGAATACATGTATTTGGAACGTGCATTAAAGGGATACAAAGGAGGAAAGAATAAACGAAGTGAGGAATACGTTGCATTTGATGAGTTTAGAAAATCTGAAAACTTAAAAGATAGTTCTGCAAAATATTACATTACATTTCTTGAAAAGTTAATCGGTAGGGCGTGGCAACGCACTGAAATAATAAAAGAAATTTCTGTACCTGTTATTTCAACAAAACAGCCCGTTCCAATTGAATTTGAATCAGTAAGCAAACATCCTAATGCAGCATATAATGTTAAAGTTATTGAAAAAGACTCTTTCAAATATGTGAAAGTTCAGCTTGTAAATGTTTCTGAATTACAGGCCTCAAACAGGTTTAGCAATAAAAATGAAGTACTAAATGCAAAGTGTTTATTTCAGGCAAAAATAAAAGTTCATTCAGAAAATTTATCAGCTTTTAACGAAGGGCAACTAAGTACATTCGACATGTACAGCGAGTATGCCGATGTAGAAGCAATTGAATTGGATTTCTTATATCGTAATGTAAAAAAGTATGCAGTTGGACATAATTGTTCAGCCGTTTGGGATGAAACTAATCCAATTATTGCAGAGACGACTTTCTTACCTGAACAAAACATCAAAGACACGATAAATAGTTTTGAATCAGACAATTATAAACTGAACCAAGCTTTAGATATTAGAAATATGTCTGTTTGGGGTTTAAAGAAAGAAACAGTAATTGAAAATCTCAACTACTTTGTTAAAGATTACAATACTTGGGTTAATAAGCAAATTGAAAGCAATTCAAAAAGTGACAGTAAAGACAAAGAAATAGGTAATAGAATTGTTGATAGGCAAAAAGCAAATCTTGAACGTCTGTACAAAAACATTGAGCTATTAAAGGATGATGATACTTTCAATGTTTTTCAGTTGGCAAATACTGCAATGCTCATTCAGTTGATTGTTTCAAACGATAAAGATTTCGGTAGAGAGGAAAAAGATTTGTCTGATGCTAAAACTGAAAATCTTGATAGCCTTGCTTTTTTTAAGAATTACAATGCAGAGCAAAGAAAATCAGAAGGAAAAATTAAATTTATTCCAGCTTATAGACCGTTTCAATTAGCTTTTCTATTATTAAGTATTGAAGGAATTATTAAACCAGATTCCAGCGAAAGAAACGATATTGTAGACCTTATTTGGTTTCCAACTGGAGGCGGAAAGACAGAAGCATATCTGGCTGTTGCTGCATTTACTATGATAAATCGGCGAATTTCAAATTTGGAGAACTATGATGGCACTTCTGTAATTATGCGTTATACACTTCGTTTGCTTACTGCTCAACAATTTGAGAGAGCATCTCGATTGATTTCAGCTTTAGAATTCATGCGAAAACACAAGGTATCTCCAAATTTAGGTGATAAGTCATTTTCAATTGGATTATGGGTTGGTCAGGCATCAACTCCCAATGACCTTAAAGATGTTGCGGTTAAAATAAAAATTATTGATGATGAATGTAAGAAAAGACACAGAGGCAATGAATTAAATGGCAGACCTGATGAAAAAAATGTATTTCAAATTAGCAGTTGTCCATGGTGTGGTACAAAACTAATTACCAAAAGCAAAACCCCAAGCGGTAAAGAAATTTGGATACATGGTTTTAAGCACAGACCGAACCAAGAATTCAAACTCTTTTGCGTTAATAAGAATTGTAGTTTCCATTCTGAAATACCTGTTCAGGTCGTTGATGAATTGCTCTATCAAGAACCTCCAACCTTGTTATTCGGCACTGTTGACAAATTTGCAATGTTGGCTTGGAGAGAAAATGCTCATCGTTTCTTCAACAGCCTTGATGATAAAGGATTGCCACCAGATTTAATAATTCAGGATGAGCTTCACTTACTGAGTGGCCCTTTAGGTTCTATTACAGGTTTGTATGAAAGTATGATTGAACTTCTTTCAACAAAAGGAAAACAAAAGCCTAAAATAATTGCATCAACCGCAACTACCCGAAATACTGGTAAACAAATAGAAAGCCTTTATGGTAATCGGACAGTAAATGTATTTCCGCCAACTGGTTTAACTTATAATGACAGTTATTTTGCAAGAGAAAGTACAAAAGCAAGCAAGCGCAGGTATTTGGGAATAATGCCTACAGGAAAAACATCAGTTGATACCCAGTTACATATTATAGCTCATTTACTTGTTGTACGATTAGTAGCATTGAGAGAATTTGAGCAAAAACAAAAAGTGAACATTAATAACTATTGGACGATAGTTTCATATTATAATAGCTTAAAGGATGTTGGCAGAACATTCAATAAAATAGTGGATGATATTTCACCTAAAGTTTCTGCTTTACAGAATCTTTTATCAACATTGCTTTCACCTCTTAACGGTTCTCATATTCAGAACTATAATTTTAACTATCGAGGTTTATCAAGCAGGACAAAAGAGCTGACAAGTAGAATTGAAAGTGCCAAAATAAAAGCAACATTAAAGGAGCTTGAAAACGAGTTTTCGCAAGATAAAATTGAACAATATGAAAAAGGTGGAAATTACTTGCAAGATGTAGTTGATTTGGTATTAGCTACAAATATGATTTCTGTCGGTATTGACATCGGTCGTTTGAATATCATGCTAATAAACGGTATTCCGAAAAATATTGCCGAATATATTCAAGCATCAAGTCGTGTTGGTAGAAGTACACAAGGTCTGGTAGTAACACATTTTGACCCTAATCGTGCAAGGGAAAAATCATATTTTGAACATTTTAAAGGATTTCACCAAGCTTTTTATAAATCCGTAGAACCGCTAAGTGTTACTCCGTTTACGGAAAATACGATTGAAAAAATGATTGCTTCAATTATTGTTACTTATGTGAGAAATAAGGTTCCAGGAATGGCTCAAAATATTAATGCAAAGTATTTTCAAAAGGAAATGACAGATGGTCTAAAAACATTTGTAAAACAAAGATTTAGTTCAATCGGTCATGAATTGCATGTTTTTGAAAAAACCGTTGATGAACTTTCTTGGGATTGGATTGAACGAATTAAAAACAATTCGGAAATTAAGTATGAAGAATTATTACAACGTCCCTCTTCGGGTGGTGGTAATTGGGAGATAATGCAGTCAATGCGTGAAATTGATACAAGTACTTGGTTACAAATAAAAGAGACTTTTTAAAATGGCAGAGCATAAATACATAGAAACTCAAACTCGAAAGATTATAAGTGCTTATGGTGGCGTTGGTTCTATCATTGAAAGTCCACATGGTGCATTAAAAGTTGAAGAATTCGACAAATGGCCATATTATCTGTCCTTAATTGAAGACCCTTCAAAAATTGATGATTTCAAGCTTACAGATAATCGTTTGCTAAAGCGTTTACAGCACGAAAAAGGATTTCCAAATCTTAAAGAATTTATCGCAATACCTGCAAATACAGCAAACTATAAAGTAAAAAACAAACCATCGGATACAAATTTGGTTATTGGTGCAGAGTATTTTCCAAAATGGTTTTATTGTAATAATTGCGACAGATTTCATTCTTTAAATGATTGGTGGAAAAAGTGGCAACAGACTATGGAAAAATACCATATCACATCAGATAAATCCGATTTCGTTCCTCCAAAATGCTATCACTGTTTTGATGAAGCCAAACAGAATAATAAAAAGAAATTCTATTTTGAGCTTGAACAAGTTAGGTTTATAATGACTTCACCGAGTGGCGCAATTGCAGATGTTCCCTGGGAAAGATGGAATAAAGCAATTATCGAGAAAAAAGATGAAGATTCTGAAGCTGGTCAAGTTGTACTTGATTTTGATAATCTATGTTGCGTTAATCAGGATTTGCGTTATTTACAATCCACGAAGTTTTCCGACTTGACAGGAATTCAAATAAAATGCAAGAATTGTGGAACAAAAAATAATATATCGGGTTTGTTCGGCTTACGTCTTAAGGATTACAACAAAGATTCTTATAGAAAACCTGTTATCAGAACCAGTAACAGTGTTTACTATCCGATTATAGTGAACAGTATATATTTGCCAACAAAAAGAGATATTGACTTAGAAGACCAACAGGCAATTAACGAGTGGGTTGAAGAAGGTGAGGATATTGATTTTATGTATAAAGCTCTAAGAAAAAAATATGAAAAGGAAAAAATCGAATCATATATTAAAAATGAGATACATGGAACTTATGAGCCTGAAAATGAATATCGTTTAAGAGAATATAATTTCATTATTGATAATGAGCAACCAAATGATGACAACTTATTGCTTGAACCACAAAAGACTGATAATATAGATTTATTTGGCATTGATAGATTAACTGCAATAAAAAGATTAAAAGTAACTACAGTTCAAACAGGTTTTACAAGGCAAGAGCCTTTAGATAAGGATATGTTTTTGAGTGGAGAGAATTTAGAAAATGCGCCTGTTGAAGCAAAGTTCACATCTTCTTTCGGAAATCAAACAAAATATTTGCCCGCTGTTGAGAATTTTGGAGAAGGTATTTTCTTATCAATCTCAGACAAAAGAATCACAGATTGGCTGAACAAATCATTTCAAAATACGGAATTCAAAGAAAGAATAAACAAACTTTGGGACAACAATTCACACAGAGAATTTGGGATGAAGAATTTTGTGGACAAATCTCATTTGGCGAAATTTCTGTTAATTCATACTTTGTCGCATTTGATTATGAAAGAGTTGGAATTCCTTTGTGGATATGCAACAACATCATTGAATGAAAGACTTTTTATTGACAATGAGAACATGCAAGGTATTTTGATTTACACAGTCGCTGGTGCAGAAGGTAGCTATGGAGGTTTAGTAAGTCAAGCTAACAATAAAGACTTTTTTAGAATTCTAAAATCAGCATTTAACAGAGCAAATGATTGTTCTTCAGACCCGATTTGTTTTCATTCAGATGGTCAAGGCGTTGGCGGTTTAAATTTAGCTGCATGTTATTCATGCGCTCTTTTACCTGAAAATGCCTGTGAAGAATTTAATTCGTTTCTGGATAGGGCGGTTCTAATACATGAAGATTATGGATTTATTAACAATTAAGAGCCAGCCCACACAGCCAAGCACATTTGCAATTCGCACAAGCTATCTCGCAGACCAAAAATTGCAAAAGAGCTTAGCTGTTTTCAACGCTTTTTTTGCCGACCCGAAAAACAAAATCAGGTCAGTGCTAAATTGAAAGTGAAGTAGTTCTATGACAGAAAAATTAAAACCCAGTTGGTAACAATCTGTATATGTCATAGCCGGTTTTGTGGGTAATTGTAGGTTCACCGCCCGCATCTACTTCTTCTCGGTTTGACAGGAAAGTAGCCCGCAATCGGCTACGCCACATACAGGTGACCGTTGGTTGCAATTTTAAATAGAACAAGAACAAATTATATAAATTAAATATTCAAATGAAAATGAATAATATTAAACAAATTATAATTATCACTTTTTTATCTGCAATTACATTTAACCTTAGCGTTGCGCAAACAGGGAAAGTTCACTCAAATGGAATAACTATTGCTTATGAAGCTTTTGGAAATAAAGATAATGAAGCAATACTTCTCATACAGGGTACGGGAGCAACCATGCTTCATTATCCTGTAGAACTATGTCAGAAGCTGTCTTCCAAAGGATTTTATGTAATACGATTTGACAATAGAGACATCGGATTATCAACACATCTTGATTCACTAGGGCAGCCTGATTGGGCTGCAATAAGCCCATTTATCGGAACCTGTAACCCAGCACCATTGCCCTACACATTATTGGATATGGGCAAAGATGTAACAGGCCTAATGGATGCATTGGAAATTAAAGAAGCACATATAGTTGGAGCATCAATGGGTGCTGCGATTGCCCAACTAATTGCAATTAATTTCCCAGATAGGGTTTTGTCATTATCACTTTTAGGTTCTTCTACTGGCAACCCAACACGCCCACAAGGAAACTCAGATGCTATAGAAGCAATGTCAACACCGCCTCCCTCAACATTAAATACCGATACCTTAGCAATCTATTTAGTTAATGTTTATAAAGCCTTAGGAAGTGTCGATGATGACATGACACTAAGAGAAAGGGCATTAAACCATATTAAGTACAGGGACTGGGATCCTGAAAGTGTAAATAGGCAGTCAGCTGCCGTTCTTATTGGAGATTATTGTGATAGGAGGGAACAACTGTCACATATAAATATTCCTACAATGGTAATACATGGAGATGCTGACCCCATTGTCCCGATTGAAGCAGGTAAAGAAGTAGCTTCTACAATTCCAGAAGCAGAATTATGCATAATTAATGGAATGGGGCATGATATTTCTCTGAAATTTGTAAATCAAATTGCTGATTGCATTATAAAAATTGCATCGAGAACTGGAAAATAATATATACAAAAAACTGCAACCAACATTTTGTATAAGTAATGGCGGGCGATGTGGTAAATGTCAAGGTTTGTAACCCGCTCAAACAGCATAGCGGTTTGATAGGAAAGTACCACGCAATCTGCCACTACTCATACAATTTACCGTTACCAGCCATATTAAGACGACAGATACAATGAAGAAACTTTGGGACAACATAACACCAAGTGACGTAAAAAAAGCAATAGAACTTTTTGACAGGACAAATGAAAATTATCCTGAGCCACGCAACACATTTCTAATTTTTAATGAAAAAAAATACCCTGCCAAGCACATTCGTGGACTTGCTTACTTTGTTGCCAACAAAAAGGAAATTTCAAAAAGTGAATATAGTGGCGGACAAGAGACTGCGACTTTTTTTAAAAAATTAGGCTTTACGATTCAATACAAAAAAGACACACTTAAACCGATAGAGAAAAGTAAAACAACCGCAAAACCAACTGAACAAACCGAACCACGAAAAACAATCAGCAAAAAATTAAATGTTGTTAGTCAGAAAAATGCTATCCAAAGGTTATTACAAAAACACTTCGGACACATTGAAACTGAGAAAAAATTTGATTGGTTAAAAACTCCAAACCAAGAAAAATTGCCCAAGGAGTATTCTCAAATCGTAAAAGCATTATCAGGATACAGAAATCAAAACGGTTTTCAAAAGTCAAACTACCAACTTCTTTGCGACATTGTTTTAGAAGACCATAAATTGATAATTGAATATGATGAAAATCAACATTTCAGTAAAGCGAGAGAAATCACTTTGCTAAATTACCCTTCAACAATTAAACTAAATTTCTCAAAAGAAACGTGGATAAATGCCTGCAAGAAGATTAATGCAAAAGATAACAGCCCAATAGACAGAGATGAGAAAAGAGCCTTTTACGATACCGTAAGAGATATAGAAGCAAATAAACACGGTTACAAACTTATTAGAATTAAACACGGAGATATAGATTGGGAAGCTGACGGAGCCGAAATATATTTAAAGCAATTTGTTTCCATTGAAGACGAGCAAAATGAAAATTCCACGAAGCATAAAATTGCACGACTTGTAGTTACAGGAAAGCAATATGACAAATACGGCAATCCAAACTTTTCTAAACTTAAAAAAATGATTGAAAAGTTTCTTGCAACAGAATATCAGAAAAGAACTTATGAATTTATTCTAACGCCTGGTGGCTTCTTGACTTTTGACTTTCCAGAAAGTCTCCAATATGAACTTGACATTGCAAAGGCGGAAAAACAAAGTGTTGCATTGCTTGAAAAAGAAGCAAACTCAATAATAGTTTCATTTTTTGAAAGTCTAAACCCTGCAACTTTCAATAAGCTTAAAGAAACTGCTGACTATTTTACCATAGGTATTGACGGCTTCAATCCTACCAACAATCAAAGTATTGAACTTGTTGCTATTTACGATTTGAATAAGGAGAAAGTAATTAGTTGGACAGGAAAATTTTACCCAACCGAAGGGCAGAAAAGGGACTTAATAAAAATAAACGACCTCGACACACATTTCGTTGAGTTGAATAATCAAAGGGTTTTGATGCTTGGTTGTCACGACCTAAACGTATTCAGTCCTCGTGGACAAGCAACTGCAAACCCAGACGGTTGGAAAAAACAATTGGCAGACAGATTTAAAACACAATGCAAGAAATTCAAACCTGAAATTATTTTGCAACACCCACACACGACAGACACACCGAATATCTGGAACTTAGCTTGGCGGACAGTTGATAAAGAACTCCCCTATGTAAAACATTTTGCAAGTGGAATTAAGTATTTCAACAGAAATGGTGTTCGTGGCGACATAGACAAAGTTTTAGAGAAAACAAAAAAGGGTGACGTAACTGATTTTTATTATGACTGAAACAAGAAATACGGCTGGTAACACGGGTTTGGCAAAAGTTGTAGCCAGCATCTAAAAATACATAGAAAATGGCAATTAGAGTGCAGATAAAACGGCATCAACGATACAAAAAAAATGGCATCAAGAATACAGGTAATATAACAGATTTATAAACAAGGTTTTAAATTGCAGTCAAACCGAAAAAACAGACTGCGATGGACCAGAAAAGTATTGATCTAACTACCATGTATTACAAATTCAAGCGGTTAAAAGAAGAAGAAAAATTCTCCATTCAACGCATAGCCGATCATTGTGGCTACAACTACCGGACAGTACGCAAATATCTGAAGA
>Ga0209408_1002033_pt1 | contig 11861 bp, 4 predicted proteins | sample AD_UKC107_MetaG_FD_184422 | JGI IMG/M metagenome (GOLD analysis project Ga0209408, IMG submission 184422) | Active sludge microbial communities of municipal wastewater-treating anaerobic digesters from Hong Kong - AD_UKC107_MetaG (SPAdes)... | ecosystem: Engineered > Bioreactor > Anaerobic >... | reverse complement strand
TATATACTCTAACACAGAGCGCAGAGACCTGGAGGGCTCAGTGGTGAATAATGGAAAAAGGCCGGCCGTTCTTGTACTGGAGGATGGTTCCTCCTTTTTCGGACACACATTTGCCGGTGATGGCGAGACCTACGGCGAGGTAGTTTTCAACACGGGCATGACCGGATATCAGGAGGTGCTCACGGATCCCTCGTACAAAGGGCAGCTCCTGGTCATGACCTATCCACTCATCGGGAATTACGGCATTAATGATGAAGATATGGAATCCTCAGCCATCCATATGGAAGGATTCATTGTCCGGGAGTATCAGAGCCGGCCCAGTAACTGGCGATCGAAGAAGACACTGAAAGAGTATCTTGAGGAACATGGGAAAATTGGGATAGAAGGCATTGATACCAGGGCGGTGACTCGCCGTATTCGAACACGCGGCGCCATGCGCGGTATTGTCTCCACCAGAAGCAGAGACATAAAGAAGCTCCTTGGCAAGCTGCAGATATATCCCGGACTCGTCGGACAGGACCTCGTGCAGTATGTAACGAGCTCAGAACCGTATGTATGGAAAGACGGCAGGAAGGTTCCATTCAAGGAAATTACAGAGAAAAAGGCGCTCTACCGGGTTGTTGTCCTTGACTGCGGGGTGAAACTGAATATCCTGAGAAATCTTGAGAAGTGCGGTTGTGAGGTCGTTGTTGTCCCTGCAACAGCGTCCCCGCAGGATATCCTGTCTTATATCCCGGATGGTGTCCTGCTCTCCAACGGCCCCGGCGATCCTGCACCGCTTCACTATGCAGTGGCCACGGTAAAATCACTCCTGGGCAAACTCCCCATCTTCGGCATCTGTCTCGGCCACCAGATACTCGGTCAGGCCCTGGGCGGAAAAACCGAAAAACTCAAGTTCGGGCATCATGGGGTCAATCAGCCGGTCAAAAACATGCGGACAGGCAGGATCGAGATCACCTCGCAGAATCATGGTTTTGTCGTCATAGCCGAGACCCTGCCGGCTGATGCCCGGATAACCCACATAAATCTCAATGACAACACCCTTGAGGGGCTGTACTACCCGTCCATGAATGCGTTCAGCGTTCAGTATCACCCGGAAGCGTCTCCGGGGCCCATGGATGCGCACTATCTCTTTGATGAATTTATCAAAATGATGGGGCTGGATTCAGGCAGAAAGACGATATGATGTACTGTGAAGTATCTTGAAAACAGAAGAATCGTGGGGAAGAATTATACGGGAATCTGAGATGAAAAGAGGCAATCATGCATAAATTATTACGTATCCTTATCCGAACACTGCATGGATGGCACGTCTATATCGGGAAAGATCCTGGTAATCTCCCGGGACGCTCCATCGTTGTCTTCCCTGTTCTCAAAGACGTTCTGTACTGTGGTCTGGCAGGCATATTAGTGATCAAGAGATTATCCGGACCTGGCAAGGACAATGTGTTTTCAAAACTTTCCGGATTTTTTGACCTGATACGCAGCAACACCCTGGATACGGTACTGGATGGGACCACCTCGCCTGAGACGTATCTGTGCCCCCATGTGCTCGATTCATTTTTGCAGGAGCTCTTTGAACTGAAACAGGATCCACAGGCACAACGTGAGATGATCTATGAAACACCCATAGATCGGATTGAGGCACTGGCTTCTCAGATGGCGGCATTCATCGACCAGGAAGAGCGCAATCTCGAGAAGCATGCCGTGCGTTTTTCCACAAAGGAAATAGAGAAGATGTCACAGGCACTCATCTTTCTGAAGGATATCCTGTGGGGGCTTGATGAGGATCTTCTCAAGAATCAGCTGAAAATACTCGAGTTGTCGGACAGAGACACGATCATCTCTCCCGAAGCATTTGAGAAGTATCAGAGGATTAACTTTACCTTGAACACTCTTGACAGACTGGAGGTAAGGGGGAGGGACTCCTGTGGATTGCAGATAACATTAGCGTTCAAGGAAACGGCGCAGTTCGAGGAAGTCCTGCGCAGGATCAAGCAGGAGGGGCTCTATGAAGAATTCATGGAGCGGTGCAATCCCGGGGATTTATGGGACAGAGCCATAAACCTGTGTCCGAATGCACTCACCTTCACCTATAAAACCGCCCTTGTTACCGGAGATCTGGGAGACAACACCAAAAAATTGAGAAGTTCGATCGGGTCTGATCCGATCCTCCATTCGGCGCTGAATTTCTCAAACGATTCGCAGATGTACCTGGCCCATACCAGATGGGCATCCGTCGGTGCTATCAATGAGGCAAACTGTCATCCTGTCAACAACTTCAGTGTGGATTCCTCGTCGGATCAGCACTGGGGGTTTATAGCTGCGAACAAGACCTATCCATATTATGGAAAAGGTCCCTGGGCAATAAATGTCGTGCTGAACGGGGACATCGACAACCATCCTTCATTAAAGGAAAACCTTGAATCCGGCAGATGGCAGGTGGATTCGCGCATTACCACGGACACGAAGGTAATACCTCTCCAGATAGAGCAGTATTTGTATGAGGGACACGACCTCAAAGAGGCGTTCAGGAAAGCTCTGAATGATTTCGAGGGCTCTCATGCCATTGCGATGCAGAGCAATCTGGAGCCGGGAAAGGTCTTTCTTGCGCTCAAAGGAAGCGGCCAGTCCATCTATATAGGGCTCTGCCGCAATCAGTACATATTTTCCTCGGAACTGTACGGGCTCGTGGAAGAGACGCCCCATTTTATCAAGATGGATGGTGAAACACAGCGCATACCGGGAAATGACCGTTCACGGGGACAGGTCTTTGTGTTGAGTAATGACAACGGGGACGGGGCAGGCGGGATCGAAGCCATGTACTACGACGGATATCCCCTGGAACTCTCTGATGACGACATTCAATCTGCCCAGATAACCACCAGGGATATCGACCGAGGAGAATTTCCCCACTACCTGCTCAAAGAAATCCTCGAATCACCGAATTCCGTCAGAAAGACCATCCGTGGCAAGTATAAGATTACAAAAGGCTCTTCCGTAGAGTTCAACCTCGATGATGATATCCTGCCCGGCAAAACGAGACATGCCCTGATCAGTGGACAGATCCGCAGTATCAGTGTGATCGGACAGGGGACTGCTGCAGTCGCTGCATCTGCTGTGGCGGAAGCACTTTCGATCTACCTCAAGGGAACGCACATTACCGTGCAGGCACGCAAGGCATCCGACCTGAGCGGATTCTGCCTTGACGATGACATGTCAGGTTCCCTCGTTATTGCCATCACCCAGTCAGGAACCACAACGGATACCAACAGGGCGGTCTCCATGGCGAAACAGAGAGGCGCCCATCTGATTGCAATCGTGAATCGCAGGCAGTCGGATATAACCAACAAGGTGGATGGGGTATTCTATACAAGCGACGGGCGGGACATCGAAATGTCCGTTGCCTCCACCAAGGCTTTTTATTCCCAGATTACCGCAGGCTATATACTGGCCCTTTTCTTGTCAAAGCTTCTCGGTACGCTGTCTGACGAGCGGATCTCCCATGAACTCAGGCAGCTGGAAAATGCACCGTCGCTCATGAGAAGGGTGATCGAGAAGAAGGGCTCCATCAGGCAGTCCGCGTGGGATCTGGTCAGGAAAAAGAAATACTGGGCGGTTGTAGGAAGCGGGACAAACAAGGTCGCCTCTGACGAGATAAGGATCAAACTGAGCGAACTCTGTTACAAGACCATATCCACCGACATCGTTGAGGATAAGAAACACATAGACCTTTCCGCAGAGCCGCTGATTGTTGTCTGTTCGGCAGGTACCCCGGAGATAGTACTGGAAGATATCATCAAGGACGTTGCCATATTCAACGCACACGCAGCCAATGTCGTGGTCATTGCAGATCAGGGCGAGAATCGGTTCTTAAACATCGCGGATGCTGTTGTATTTGTTCCCAGATCATCATTTCCCGTTTCCGTCATACTGAATACTTTAGCCGGGCATATCTGGGGGTACTACGCTGCCTGCAGCCTCGATGCACAGGCAGGTTCATTCAAGTCCTTCAGGATCAAACTTTCGGAAATAATGAGGGATCAGGAACAGCAGAACGTATCGATCTATGAAAGTCTCGACGATCGTGAGCTTATCAGGGCAGTGGAGGATTTTTCCTCCATATTCAATTCCTGGAGACGGTCCGGGGCGCTGGCATCGATGAATGTGGAGACCGCTTCGGATCTGACATTGCTGCTGAAATATGCTGTGGGTAAGATGCCTATAGAAGATTTCTGGGATGAGTTCGGTGACATAAGAACCACATCATCCCCCCTTGACATGCTGGACATCTGTCTCGGCAAGGCGATCGATGAACTCTCCCGGCCGGTGGATGCGATCCGTCATCAGGCAAAGACGGTTACCGTGGGTACCAGCAGGAAGATCGAGGCGCCCAAGGGGATATTGTTCAAAACCATGGAAGATCTGCAGTTCTCCATAGAGAACATTCCGGCAAAAGACGGCATACGACTCAAGAGACTGCAGGATGCCGTCTCGCTCATCAACGGCTATACCCTCTATGGAATCAATGGACTCGATGAAAACGGCAAACCGACTCCTGATTCCACAATCACGGTGAAGAATAAATCCGGTGTTGCTGCCGGGATGCACTCACGGGCAGAGGACACAAAAGTTTTGATGGGAACAAAAAAGAGCATCGTGCGTACCGGTGATGTGTATGCAGGTAACGGCAAGTGGGATAATGCATCCATCATCATCATACCGCTTATCGGCGCACGTCGTATTGTAGAGAATCTGCTTTTGCTGCATGTGGATTTCAATGAAGATCTCCAGATAGAACAGAAAATAGAAATACTTGGAGATAAATTCAATGACATCAAAAATTTGATCAACGAGTACAACGTTACCTGGGACGACGCTTTCCTGGGAGAGCTCTCCATGAAGTTCCTGCTCGGTGAGGATACGGAGATAATTGCCAAGAAGATTACGGATTCTCTGGAGGCCGGCTCAAACCTGTCATGAGTACGGCACGCCCTGCAAGGCATAAGGTGAAGAAAGAAGAAGACAGCGACGAGAAATGCATAAGAGAGAAAATGTATTGAAGATGAACAGGTGTTGTCATGCCCAAGAGAGATGATCTGAAAAAGATTCTCATTATCGGATCAGGTCCAATCGTCATATCACAGGCCTGCGAATTTGACTATTCAGGTGTGCAGGCATGCAAGGCCCTGAAAGAAGAAGGGTACGAGATTGTCCTGATAAACTCGAATCCCGCCACCATCATGACCGATCCTGAGATGGCGGATAAAACCTATATCGAGCCTATAACGGCTGAGGTCGTATCGCGTATTATCGAGCTGGAGCGGCCTGATGCGATTCTTCCTACGCTGGGTGGCCAGACCGGCCTCAATGTGTCTGTCGAGGTTGCCGAGATGGGGACACTGGAGCGTTTTGGCGTGGAGATGATAGGCGCAACCCCGGAGGTCATTCACAAGGCCGAAGACCGCGAGAAATTCCGCCATGCCATGGACCGTATCGGACTGAGGGTCCCGGCCAGCGGTTTTGCCCGAAGCATGGATGAGGTCTTTGCGGTTGCCGGAGAGATCGGCTACCCTATCATCATCCGTCCGTCATTCACACTGGGAGGCATCGGGGGAGGCATCGCATACAATCCTGAAGACCTTGAAAAGATTGCCAAGGGAGGACTCGATGCGAGTATGATCGGTGAAATCATGCTCGAGGAGTCTGTTATCGGCTGGAAGGAATACGAACTCGAGGTCATGCGGGACAAGGCGGACAACGTGGTAATCATCTGTTCCATCGAAAACATGGATGCCATGGGCGTGCATACCGGGGATTCCATCACCGTTGCACCTGCCCAGACCCTGACAGACATGGAGTACCAGCGTCTGAGGAACGCCGCGATTGACATCATGCGGGAGATCGGGGTGGAGACAGGCGGCTCGAATGTACAGTTTGCGGTCAACCCGCAAGACGGCGAGATTGTGGTCATAGAAATGAACCCCCGAGTCTCCAGGTCATCCGCCCTGGCCTCGAAGGCAACTGGTTTTCCCATTGCGAAGATTGCGGCAAAGCTTGCCGTGGGATATACGCTCGATGAGATCCCCAATGATATCACCAGAGAAACCTATGCTTCCTTTGAACCAACCATCGATTATTGTGTGGTGAAAATCCCCCGCTGGACCTTCGAGAAGTTTCCGGAGACCGAGGACCTGTTGACCACCTCCATGAAGTCCGTGGGAGAGACCATGTCCATAGGAAGGACATTCAAGGAGGCGCTGAACAAGGCCATACGATCCCTCGAGATCGGACGGTTCGGACTCACCAATCCTTCTGATGCACAGCAGACAACCAACAAGAAGGAGATCATAGCAGAACTGACCTTTCCCAATTCCCTGCGTCTTTTCAGGATCGCCGAGGCCATGAGAATAGGGCTGAACGTTGAAGATATTCACGCCATGACAAAGATCGACCCGTGGTTTCTCCACCAGATACAGGAACTCGTGGATTTCGAAGACCTGTTGAGCCGGAGCGAATTCAGCGATGAGATCTTAATGGAAGCCAAACGGTTCGGATTCTCCGACCGTCATTTGTCCGGGTTGTGGCATGTCAGTGAAAAAAAGATACGGGAGATGCGTTACCGCGAAGGGATCATACCGGTTTACAAGCTCGTGGATACCTGTGCCGCTGAATTCGAGGCATATACCCCATACTACTACTCGACCTACGAGACAGAGACAGAGGTGCGGCCCTCACAGAAGTCCAGGGTCATTATCATAGGCGGCGGACCGAACAGGATCGGACAGGGGATAGAATTCGACTACTGCTGTGTTCATGCCTCCTTTGCTCTCAGGGAAATGGGGTATGAAAGCATCATGATCAATTCGAATCCAGAGACCGTGAGTACGGATTATGACATCTCGGACAAGCTGTTCTTCGAGCCCCTTACCCTGGAAGATGTCCTCCATGTTGTTCGCAGTGAGAAGCCCAAAGGTGTTATCGTGCAGTTCGGCGGACAGACTCCGCTCAATCTGGCGTCCGATCTCAGAAAAGCAGGAGTTCACATTCTCGGGACATCGCCTGATGCCATCGACAGGGCTGAGGACAGGGAGCGGTTCCAGGAGATCGTAGACAAACTCGGCCTGAAACAGCCCCAGAGCGCTATCGTTACCACTACAGAAAAGGCATTGAGCGTAGCGCAGAAGATCGGGTTCCCGGTACTCGTGAGACCTTCATACGTGCTGGGGGGGCGATCAATGGAGATCGTCTATGACCTGGATACGCTGGAATCGTTTATGGCCGGGGTGCTCAAGATTTTCCCGGGCAATCCCATCCTGATCGATAAATTCCTGGAGGATGCGGTGGAGGTGGATGTGGATGCCATAAGCGACGGCACCATCACGGTGATCGGCGGGATCATGGAGCACATAGAGGAGGCCGGAATCCACTCGGGAGACAGTGCATGTGTACTGCCGCCCATGACACTCTCGAAAGACATCCTGGATACGATACGCTCCCAGACACGGATCATTGCCAGGGAACTCGGTGTAGTGGGGTTGATGAATATCCAGTATGCGGTGAAGAGCGGCGAGCTCTATGTGCTGGAGGTAAACCCGCGGGCGTCCAGGACTATCCCGTTTGTAAGCAAGGCCATAGGCGTTCCTCTCGCCCAGCTTGCCACCAAGGTCATGCTGGGAAGTACCCTGGAAGAACTGGGATTTACCGAAGAGGTCATCCCGAAACATATCTCCGTGAAGGAAGCGGTGTTCCCTTTCAAGCGTTTCCCCAATATCACTATCGCACTCGGGCCTGAGATGAAATCAACAGGGGAGGTCATGGGGATAGACGCCACATTCGGTTCTTCCTTTGCCAAGGCTCAGATGGCAACCGGTGTCGGGCTGCCGGCCGGGGGAACGGTATTTATCAGTGTTCATGACTACCATAAGGACAGGATCGTCGCTGTTGCAAAAGAGTTTGCCAAACTCGGTTTCAACATTGTGGCCACACGTGGCACAGCCGAGAAACTCAATGAGAACGGCGTGAAGGCTGATATCATTCTGAAGATGAGTGAAGGCAGGCCCAATGTGGTGGATCATATCAAGAATAATGATATTCATATGATCATTAACACGAGTATCGGCAGAAGACCCTCTGAAGATGCCTATAATATCCGCCAGAGCGCGATTGCCTACAATATCCCGTATGCGACGACAATTGCTGCCTCGCGGGCAACAGTAGAAGCGATCAAGGCGTTACAGAAAGACCAGTGGCGTATACAAGCCATACAGGAATACTATAAAACGGGCTTGGGGTCTTTAGTCTGACCTGCATCTTCTTACGTATGCCAAGTGCTCGGCAACGGATGAAAATCTTTCCGCCTGGGCATATGCAAAAGGACGGTGCCTGATATGGTAATGAGAAAAAAATGTATCATTGAGAGGGGGTTATGAAAGGATACTTTCTTGACACAATCGCTTTTCCTAAGGTAGATAATCGCCATGTCTCCTAAAAAGTCCACGAAATACATATTCATCACCGGAGGTGTGCTCTCTTCTCTGGGAAAAGGCCTTGCTGCAGCATCGATCGGGGCAATCATGGAAGCGAGAGGGCTCAAGGTAAACAACATCAAGCTGGACCCGTACATCAATGTGGATCCCGGGACCATGAGCCCGTTCCAGCACGGCGAGGTTTTTGTCACTGATGACGGTGCCGAGACCGATCTTGACCTGGGCCACTATGAGCGGTTCACCTCGTCGAATCTGACCTGCAAGAACAATTTTACAACCGGACAGATATACGACAGCGTAATACAGAAGGAACGCAACGGAGAATACCTCGGCAAGACCGTGCAGGTGATCCCGCATATCACGAACGAGATCAAATCCCGGATAATAGAGGCGGCACAAGGAAATGACATCGCCATTGTGGAGATAGGAGGGACCGTGGGCGATATCGAGTCTCTGCCGTTTCTCGAGGCAATACGCCAGTTCGGGTTCGACATGGGCAAGAGCAATGTACTCTACATCCACCTGACTCTTGTACCCTATATCCCCACTGCAGGGGAATTGAAGACCAAGCCCACGCAGCACTCGGTTCAAAAACTTAGGGAGATCGGCATCCAGCCACAGATCCTTCTGTGCAGATCCGAAAAAAGACTTTCGGATGATTTGAAAGAGAAGATCGCGCTGTTCTGCAATGTGGATAAGGCATCCGTCATAAATGCAATAGATGTGGACAATATCTATCAATGTCCTCTCGAGTTTCATCGCCAGGGCCTTGACGACCGGATCGTGGAATATCTCAACATGTGGACGAGGGAGCCTCGCATGCAGGGGTGGGAAAAACTCATCGATACCTTCAACAACCGGACGCAGGAAGTGAACATCGCTATTGTGGGGAAATACGTCAAGCTCACGGATTCATACAAAAGCCTGAACGAGGCCCTGGAGCATGCAGGCCTGTTCAATAATACCAAGGTGAACAGGATATATGTCGATGCAGACGCACTTGTAGAGGACGCTGATATATCACACCACTTCAAGGATATTCACGGGGTGCTGGTACCCGGAGGATTCGGCGAGCGCGGTGTTGAAGGAAAGATCCGTGCCATCGAATATGCACGCCAGGCAAAGCTCCCGTTCTTCGGTATCTGCCTGGGCATGCAGCTTGCGGTGATCGAGTTTGCCAGGAACATGTGCGGTATAAGGGACGCGAACAGCATTGAATTTAATCCGAGAACCCCTGATCCGGTCATAGAATTTCTCCCGGACCAGAAGAATATTACGAGAAAAGGCGGCACCATGAGGCTGGGGGCCTACCGGTGCACCTTAACCCCAGGTACCGCTGCCATGAAAGCATACGATACTGAGGAGATATCTGAACGGCACAGGCATCGCTATGAATTCAACTCTGAATATGAGAAACGACTCGTTGATGCCGGGTTGGTTGTCAGCGGCCGTAATCCTGAATCCTCTCTGGTGGAGATCGTCGAACTCGATGATCATCCATGGTTCCTGGGATGTCAGTTCCACCCCGAATTCAAGTCAAAGCCCATGCAGCCCCATCCCCTGTTCCGGGAATTCATCAGGGCAAGCCTCAACTTTCACAGGCACCACTCAGAACCCGGATAAAACAGTAAATGCATGGAATATGAAAAAACAGATCACACTCGCAGCATTGGACTGATAGTGTCTGCGCAATCCCGATCATATGCCTGGAGGAGAGTATAGGCCATAATGTCTGAAGATGCCGGCAGGATTGTCAGTTTTATCGATATGGGGACCAATTCTGCCAGGCTCATGATCGTACGGATATTCAGGGACCATTCATATACGATCCTTTCCAGGCAAAAAGAGATGATACGACTCGGTTCGGGGGAATTCGACCATGGCTATATCCTTGATGAGGCTATGGATAAGGCTGTAATCGTATGTAAGAACTTTGTAAAGATGTCCGCTTCTTTTCACGCCGAAGAGATCATTGCCGTAGCAACCGCTGCAACCAGAGAAGCCAAGAATAAAGATGTACTCGTGGCTCGCCTCGAGAACGAGGCAGGGCTCAAGGTAAAAGTGATATCAGGCAGTGAAGAGGCAAGATTAATATACCTCGGGGCCTTAAGCGGCATGAATATCAAAGGCAGGGCCTTTTTCATCGACATAGGTGGCGGGAGCACCGAAGTCATAATCGGAGATGAGCATGACTATGACTATGTCGACAGTCTGAAACTCGGGGCAATACGAACGACCATGCTCTATCTTCCCGATCAGGAGGATACTGTTCCGTTCACACGGTACCATGAAATTCAGGAATATGTGAGCAATACGATCGTTCTTTCCATGAAGCGTATACGCGGATATGCATTTTCCCGATCCTTCGGATGTTCCGGTATAATCCAGAGCCTGGCAGAAACTGCAGCCCATGTTTTTCACAACCGGGATCCGAAACGGCGCAGGCTGCTCAGCCTGGAGGATCTCAAGGCTCTTGCCGAGATTCTCTGTTCCCTGAGCCTGAATGAGAGAAGAGATCTGCCCGGGATGAATCCCAGGCGTGCAGATATCATTATCGGCGGAGCCGTTATCCTCGATACCATCATGTCCGAGCTGAATATCGCCGAGATCGCTATCAGTTCTCATGAACTGCGTGACGGACTCCTGCTCGACTATCTCAATCGCATCGAACACCCCCTATTGGATGAACTTTCTGTCAGACACAAAAGCGTGCTTGCGCTCGGGCGCAGATGCGGTTTTGACGAAAGTCATTCAAGAAATGTCGCCAAGCTCTGTCTTGAACTGTTTGACAGTGCAAGGGAACTCAACCTTCACTCTCAAGACGGCACTGAAAGAGAGTTGCTTTATTACGCGGCACATCTTCACGATATCGGGACATTTCTCTCGTATGCAAACCACCACGCGAACAGCTACTATTTTATCCGCAATGCCGACCTCATGGGGTTTAACCAGGATGAACTCGTCACAATGGCTGCTGCGGCCTTCTTCCACCGCAAGGCCCTTCCTGTTGAAGACGTCCCGGAATTTGCATCACTCGATGAGAGAAGCCGGGATATCGTGAAGATACACTCCATCTTTCTGCGTATTGCCGAAAGCCTCGACAGAAGCCATGCCGGTCTTGTGGAGAGTGCCCGTTTCATGAGATGCGACAACGGGATTGTCGTGCTTGAAATACATTCGCCGCAGGACTGCCAGCTTGAATTCTGGGGTGTTCAGAACCATAAACACGCATTTGAACAGGTCTTCGGAAGAGAGCTCCTGTTCAGTGTTGCGTAGGATCGTCATATTCATACAGTATCTGTTTTTTTGCAGGGCTTGAAATACCGGGTTTGCAATGACGGGAAGGGGTACTTTTTTAAAGCAACATTTTAA
>Ga0209408_1002030_pt1 | contig 11873 bp, 10 predicted proteins | sample AD_UKC107_MetaG_FD_184422 | JGI IMG/M metagenome (GOLD analysis project Ga0209408, IMG submission 184422) | Active sludge microbial communities of municipal wastewater-treating anaerobic digesters from Hong Kong - AD_UKC107_MetaG (SPAdes)... | ecosystem: Engineered > Bioreactor > Anaerobic >... | reverse complement strand
ACCAAGTTCCTTAACAATACGCGAAACCGAAGCTTGCTTATAATCGTGTAAAGCAAACTCTCTAAAGCAGGCATCGATGATACGCTGCTTTTTTTCTTCTGGCAAGTTTTCAAATGTTACTGTTGGCATATTACATGATATAAAATGACTACACGGTCACAAATATATAATAAAAATGTGACTCATCAGTCACTTTTCCATTTTCTTTATGTATATTTTTACAAACTACTCGTATCTAAGCACTTGAGCAGGATTTTTGTTCGCTGTGCTGTAAGCATTATATATTACTGTAATACATGCAATAAGTATGCTTATGATTCCTGATAAAATAAATATCCAAAGATTGATTGCAATACGGTAAGGGAACTTACTTAACCAGTTTTCGAGCATAAAAAATGCAATTGGCCAGGCGATAAGGTTTGATATAACCACCAAAACCAAAAATTCCCTGGAGAACCTGATTAAAATATCCTTTAAACTGGCTCCGTATACTTTGCGGATACTTATTTGCCTTTTATTTTGTTCTGCCATATACGATGCAAGCCCATACATCCCAATAGCAGCAATAAGAACAGCTAATAAGGCAAATAAAGAAAACGCACGGCTTAATTTTTCTTCGTTCTGGTAATGTTTATTAAACTCCTTATCCATAAAAACATATTCGAACGGATAACCAGGAACGTACTCTTTCCAAACCTTTTCGATATATTTTATTGTTTCAGATAAATTGTTGGCATTTACTTTAATATTTAATTTCGAAGTCCACTCGTACCAGATAAAAACCAGCGGTACTATTTCCTTCTGCAAACTGTTAAAATGAAAATCCTTCATAAGTCCGATAATGGTTCTGGGTGTACCATCCCAACCTTTTAACTGGTAACCTATAACCGAATCGGCCGGTATCTGGAAACGTTTCATGGCTGTTTCGTTTATTACCCAGGCATTTATCCTATCCGATAATATGTCCCAGCTATGGTTTCGGCCAGCGGCAAACTCAATTTCTAATAATCCGGCATAATCGGGGTCTACATATTGCACCCGGTAAGGTTCGTAAATTTCGCCATCCACGTAAGTAGACGTATTCCGTATATTACCCGGAATCTGCTGTGCAAAAGCCGTATTGATAATTCCGGGGCATTCCCTTAATTTATTTTTTAATATTTGTTTATTCCGTAAAGCATCATTTGGTATATGCAACACAATAATTTGTTCGGGATTAAAACCCAAACGTTTGTTTTTCATGAACTTATACTGCGTATTAACCATAATAGCCCCTATAATTAATATAACCGAAATGGTAAACTGTAATACAATTAACACCTGTTTTAATCTGTTTTTACCTACCCCGGTGGTTTGAGAAGTTTTAAATATTTTAAGAGGCGATACTGCCGACATAAAAGCCGATGGGTATACTCCTGCAAAAAAGCCGGCTAATAGCATGATAAGTACAATAAATATAAATATAGTAAGCGGAAAATCGTGAAGCCCAAGTTTCATGTTGGTTAAATACAGAAATACCTTTTCGGATGAATAAACAACAATTAACATGCTTATTATAAACGATATAGCAGCAAGAATTAAGGATTCTGTAATAAGCTGTGTAAAAACCGAACCACGCCCTGCCCCTGCTATTTTGCGCATACTCATTTCTTTATTTCGCGACATTCCGCGCGCTGTAGTAATGTTTATATAATTAATTATAGCTATAAGCAAAACCAGCAGCCCAACCACAATAAAGGCACCCACAATTTTCCTGTTGCCATGTACGCACCCCATTTCGTATTTAATGTTACTGGTTAAATAGATATCAGAAAATTTACGGAACCAGAACTGAGGTGGGGAATCAGCACTCCAACCCGGCTTTTTACCTACAAAGTAGTTGTTTATTTTATTTTCCAGCGATTTAACATCAATACCGGGCTGTAATAAAATATAAACCAGGTAGTTTTGTTGTTCGAGCATCCACAAAAAATCATCTTTGCCTCCGCCCCTGATATCTTTTAGCGATACAAAATCGGCAATGATATCGTATTGTATATGAAAATCGTTGCGGTTTTCGACAACTCCTGTTATGGTATAAACAAACTGATTGTTGTATTTAATGGTTTTGCCCACGGGGTCGTCGTTACCAAATATTTTTTTAGCAAAATTTTCGGAAAGCACCAGCGAATAAGGCTGGCTAAGAAGAGTGGCTTTGTCCCCCGAAATAATTTTAAGCGAAAAAATATCGAAAAAATCATTATCGGTAAAAGCCATATTATCGGCTTTAAACAGATTTTCGTTGTAGTTGAGCGTATTGTTTTCCCACGAAAAGCCAACACGTGTTGTTTTGTCGATTTCGGGAAAGTTTTGTTTCACATGGGGAGCCACACCACTGGCAAGCAGCGACCAGTCTTTTAGCTCGAGGCGGTAAATATTTTTATAATGCACATTAAATTTATCGTATGTAAATTGTTTGTATACATACATGGTAATAAAAATGGCAATGGTAAAAGCTATTACAAGCCCCAGTAAATTAATTACCGTTACTTTCCATTGCCTGTATAAATTGCGTAGCGATGTTTTAATAAAATTCCGTAACATATTTATTGTAATTTTAGTTTCCAGAGTAAGGACGCAAACCAGATTTTGGTGTTGCACCGCGATTTATGTTCTACATCATAAACTTTTTAACAAGGGTTTTATATCTTTAAAGAAATTAAAATATACATATGATTGTCAATCTTTAGTCATACAAATCATATATGTTTTTATTCATTTGCCCCGTCCCTAAAGGGTGTGAATAAAATCAATTTGTTTGTATAATTATTATGATATAAATTGGATTTTCAAATAAAAATAAACAACAATGAGAATACTGGGAAACATACTATGGCTTGTATTAGGCGGAATTATAACTGCCATTGAGTATTTTATTAGCAGCTTAATACTTATGATTACCATTATAGGCATACCCTTTGGCATACAAACCCTTAAACTGGGTTTGCTGGCTTTGTGGCCGTTTGGCAAAACCACCGTGCAGGCCGAACGCTCGGGTGGGTGTTTATACATTATATTTAATATCATCTGGATTTTTATTGGTGGCATTTGGATTGCCCTTTCGCATTTTATTTTCGGACTTATACTATACATTACCATTATAGGCATACCCTTTGGCAACCAACATTTTAAACTGGCATCACTGGCACTAACCCCATTTGGGAGGGATATTGTGGATAAGAGGTAGGGGGATTTTATTAGTCACGGACAAAGATTAAGAAGAACCATATATTTGATATTACTTGCAGATAAATGAACTGTTGACAACTTTTTGATATAAAAATATCTTATTTTTTGAGATGTTAATTGTAAATATTTATATTTCGATTTAAATAATATCTAAATAATGAACAGGATTAAAGAAGTGTTGGACGAAAAAGGCATCAAACAAACTTGGCTTGCTGAACAGCTCAGAAAAAGCTATAACATGGTTAATGCTTATGTTCAAAACAGACAACAACCAAGGCTTGAAGTTCTTTATGAAATAGCCGACATACTTGAAATAGATGTAAAAGAACTTTTACAATCCAATAAAGTGACTAAGTAAATGAGGACAGGGATTGACATATTAGAAAATGAATTAGTTGAGAAATATCCTCAAGTTCTTGACTCGCTGTTGTTCGACCACACAACAGAAAAGAATATTCTTTGGGCGACTGACAACTATGAACACCTTGGAGATGCATACAGCTATCACTCTCAAATTTTACTTGAATTAATTACAGGTGACTATGGAAGTATTATTATGCCAAGAGTCCATAAGGACAAAATACTTCAAATAAGTAGGTCAAAAGAAATGGCAGAAGTATATACTCCTTCATGGATTTGTAATGCCCAAAATAACCTAATAGACAATGCTTGGTTTGAAAAAGAAGGAGTTTTTAACAATGAAATTGTTTTAAGCAATGGAACAAAATCATGGGAAGTAAACCAAGTCAAAATCTGCTTCCCAAAGTCAAAAACATGGAAAGACTATGTTAAAGACAAACGCTTAGAAATTTCATGCGGAGAAGCACCATACATAACCAGCAGATACGACAGTACAACTGGTGAGTTTATCCCTGTGAATAATCGTATTGGATTATTAGATAGAAAATTAAGAGTAATAAACGAAAATACAGAAACAGAATCGGAATGGTTCAACGCTACAATAGAGGCATACAAAAACACTTACGCTTTTGAATGGCAAGGCGACAGTTTGCTAATTGCTCGTGAAGCCTTGCTCACTACTTTTATTGAAAACTATAAACACCAATTTGACAAAGAACCTTTACTCAAGAATATCCAAATCATAGCGGATATAATATCTTGGAATATATGGCAAATGGACGGACTTAAGGGTGTTATCCCTGATAGTTGTTCGTATGTTACAGAAGTTATAGAAGATTTGTTTGGGAATAAAATAGAAAATACAAAGGAGTGTAATGGTTGCAAGACTAACAATATGTTGAATCACAATGGAAACTATTGCTTTATTATGGATTGGGATGAGAAAGACCCAATAACAAAGTCAATTGGAAAAAGAATCAGGTTTGTCGACCTAATTAATAAATAATGAAACGCTAAACATGGCTAATGCAAATAAAATAAACACAGATGTACTCGATGATTTGATAATTGGCAGGGTTGAACCTCAGATATATGCTTTTACTACTGAAACTGTGCCCAACTACCTTAAAGTTGGTGACACATATCGTCCACTTGAAGTAAGATTAAATGAATGGAGAAAGCACTTTCCAAAACTTGTAAAGAAATTTGGAGATGTAGCAAAAGTTGATGATGATACATTTTTTAGGGATTATGCAGTTCACTTTTTTTTAGAGAATGAGTTAAAAAGGTCTCGTTTAGAAAAAGGCACAATAAAAAACATACCGCATTATTCAAATGAATTTTTTAAAAATGCCACTGAAGAAGATTTAAAAGAAGCAATAAAGGACATAAAGAAAGGGCATAAAAATAATGACCCGAAATATCAATATTACCGTTTTGATGAAAGTCATGTTCCAATAACACATACCTACAGGCGAACTGAATCTTACGACCCAAGACCGAATCAAAAAGCAACCATTGAAAGCTTTAAAACGGCATTAAAAAAAGGCAGGAAAAATCTTTTAATGTATGCAGTAATGCGTTTTGGAAAGTCATATACTTCCATGTGCTGTGCTGTTGAAATGAAGGCAAAACTTGTAGTTATTGTATCTGCCAAAGCTGATGTAAAAGAAGAATGGAAAAGAACAACAGAAAATCATGTAAAATTTGACGGCTATTCCTTTCTAGACAGTAACTCTCTTCTTCAAAGGGAAAATATTATTTCTGAGAAGCAAAAAAAGAATGAAAAAATAGTCCTATTTCTTACACTTCAAGACTTACAAGGTGACATCATAAAGCCAAAACACAAGAAAATATTTCAAAGTCAAATAGACTTATTACTGGTTGATGAAACTCACTTTGGAGCAAGGGCTGCGGAATATGGCAAAGTTCTAAGAGAGGAAAAACTTACCGAAAAGGAAATAAAAAGCGAATTAAAGCTTAATGACCTTGACCTAGATGAGATAGACCTAACTACAAAGTCTTTTAATGCCAAAGTAAAAATTCATCTTTCTGGAACACCTTACAGAATATTGATGAATAGCGAATTCACAAGTGATGACATTATTGCATTCTATCAATTTTCTGACATTGCAGATGACCAGAAAAAATGGGACGTAGAAAACCTCAATAAAGATGATGTAAAAGAATGGGATAATCCATATTTTGGATTCCCTCAAATGATTCGCTTTGCATTCAATCCAAACGAATCTTCCCGTAAAAAGATGGAGGAAATGAAAAAGCATGGAGTAACTTATGCTTTTTCAGAACTTTTCAGACCTCAATCAATAATCCAAGACAAAGCAAAAAAGTTGCATAAAAAATTCAAGTACGAAAAAGAAATACTTGATTTGCTCAAAGTCATAGACGGGACAGAAAAAGATGAAAACTTATTGAGTTTCTTAGACTATGACAAAATAAAAGAAGGTCAAATGTGTCGTCACATAGTTTGTGTTTTGCCTTACCGGGCATCATGTGACGCTTTAGAAGCTCTGATTAGCAAAAACAAGTTTAAGCTCTTAAGCAATTACGAAATAATAAATATCTCTGGTGTTGAGAGTGAAAAGGCATATAAGGACACTGAATCAGTAAAGGCTAAAATTAGAAAGTGTGAAAGCAAGAATAAAAGAACTATTACACTTACGGTAAATCGGATGCTAACTGGAAGCACTGTTCACGAATGGGACACCATGCTATATCTCAAAGATACCGCATCCCCGCAAGAATATGACCAAGCCATTTTTCGTTTGCAAAATCAATATATCAAGGTATTCAGAGAGTCGAATGGCGATGTTGTCAAATTCAATATGAAACCACAGACATTACTTGTAGATTTCAATCCCAACAGAATGTTCCAAATGCAGGAACATAAATCTCAAATCTATAATGTAAACATAGAGAAAAACGGCAATAGTAAACTTGAGGAGAGAATCCGAAAAGAACTTGAAATATCTCCGATTGTCGTTCTTAACAAAAACAAAATACAACAGATTGAGCCTTCTGATATTCTTGATGCAGTTCGTGAATATTCAAGTAGTAGAAGTGTACTGGAAGAAGCAACTTCGATTGCTGTTGATTTATCGTTACTCGATATTGCAGAAATTAAAGCAGAAATTGAGAAACAAGGCATAATAGGTTCTCGACAAGGAATAGAAATCACTGGAGCAAAAGACGAAGGTGAAGAACTTGATTTTGATGGAACATCAGAAACTGATGGGACTGATGATAACATTAGCAGTTCCTCTCAAGCTTCAACATCCAATGATGATGACACAACTGATTATAAGGGGAAATTTGCAATGTACTATGTTAGAATTTTATTCTTTGCATTTCTGACAGATTCTAAAGTTAAATCACTACAAGAAATAATTACAAGTATTAAAGAAAATTCAGACAATCTTCGCATTGCTTCTAATTTGAACCTTGACATAAAAATTCTATCAATTTTTGAAAAACATTTAAACCCTTTTATTCTAAGCGAACTGGATTACAAAATTCACAACATTAACACATTGGCTAACGACAGCTCAATTTCTCCAATTGAAAGAGCAAGTAATGCCATGAAGAAATTTAGTCGATTATCAGATTCTGAAATTGTTACTTCAGAAATAGTCACTACCAAAATTATTAGTTGTTTACCTAAAAATGCAATTGATAAAACAACAGTTCTGTTGGATATTGCTTCCAAACAGGGTGAATTTGTTTACGCTTGCTATAAAATATTTGGCAGAGATATAGCTAATAAATTTTACTCGATACCAACATCTAAAATTGCATTTGAATTCACACGGAAAGTCTATAAACTGTTAGAACTAAATAACAATCTAGTAGAATCGAATTACAATGCATATGAATTGATTCAAGACAATAAACTAATCGAAAACCAAACGCTTAAATTCAATAACAAGAAAATGAAATTTAATGTAATAGTAGGCAATCCTCCTTATCAACAAGGTGATGGTGGTGCCCAAGCAAGTGCTAAACCAATATACCATCTATTCGTGGATGTTGCTAAACAGCTAACTCCAAATTATATTTCAATTATAATGCCCACTCGTTGGTATGCTGGAGGTAAAGGATTAGATGATTTTAGAGAAACAATGCTCAATGACAAGCACATTTCAGAATTACATGATTTTTTAAAACCAGATATTCTATTTCAAAATACGAATAATCGTGGTGGTGTTTGTTTTTTCTTAAGAGATAAATCTTATGACAATACAAAAAAATTAACAAAAGTATATACATATAAAAACGACCTAACACCTGTTTTAAATACTCGAAGCCTTAAAACACCTGATTTAGATGTTCTAATAAGACATAGTACAGCTTTAGAAATAATTTCTAAAGTTAATTCGCACAAAGATTTTAAATCATTTGAAAATCATATTTCATCAAGACGGCCATTTAATCTTGATGGTAATGTTGTAAAGAATTCCAAAATATTTAGAGCAACTAGCAAAGGTCTAAAAAGCCCAGTGACTTGCTACGGTAAGGGTAAAACTATTGGATATTTAGAGAAAAAAGAAATAACAAAGAATACTGATTGGATTGAAAGGTTTAAAGTATTTGCCCCTTATGCAAACAATATTGGAACTGAATTAAATGACGACAATTTAAATGCTTTTATCGGTGCACCAAATACCATTTGTACTGAAACATATATCGTTATGGGAGCCGAATTGAAGTTAAATGAAGTCTCAGCTAAAAACATGGTAAAATATTTTACCACAAAATTTTCTAGGTTTATGCATAGTTTGCCTAAGGTAAGTCAGCACGGCACTTCAAAAACATACAAGTTTGTACCACTACAAAACTTCACATCAAAATCCGATATAGACTGGGGTAAATCAGTTACGGATATTGACAAGCAACTTTATAAAAAATATAAACTGTCAAAAGAGGAAATTGAGTTTATCGAAAGCATGATAAAGTCAATGACTGAATAATATAAACAGGACAATGTAGTACTCCATGCTAAAAGCACACACATTGCCAAGTCGCACAAGTCGACACATAAGCCAAAACTTGGCAAAGAGTGTGCTTTTTCCAACGCAGAAAGAAATTCAATTTTTTTTCTCCCTCCCTTCTGAAAAAATTAAAACACCCGACACGCAAACCAACACAAAAAAGACTGTTAAGCTTAACAATGACAACGGTTTACAACTATGGTGGACAAGAACGCCAGCTGGTAACACGGCATCTTAAAACATGCGGGGTTTTGGTGGTTTTTTGACAATTTTAGTTATTTTTAATTTTAGTAACGGGGGATAATGAAATAGGGAAAAATCCCTCACTATTTCTAACTGCAGACCTTGTTGCTAACGCATTTTTTAGTACTTACTGATAGGAAGGTGCTTATATTAAAAAAAATCTTAATTTTGTATTACTATGAAAGTGATTAGTGAACACATCGACCAAATAATTCAACTTTGTGAAATAAACAAAGTTAAATCTCTATTTGCATTTGGTTCTGTAATTACTGATAAGTTTAATTCAGAAAGTGACATTGATTTAGTGGTTGAAATAGATGATAATGACCCAATTTCATATTCAGAAAAATATTTTAATCTAAAATTTCAACTTGAAGAATTATTAAAGCGACAGATTGACCTTCTTGAGCAGAAAGCTATTAGAAATAGGTTTTTAAAAAGTGAAATAGATCAAACCAAAGTTCAAATTTATGGAAAAGGTAATAAAAACTTGGCTTGAAGACATTAAACAATCTATAGATGAAATCGAAGAGTTTTTGCCAGAGAAACGAAACTTCTTTGAATTTCAGAAGGATCTTAAGGCCAGAAAGGCAATTGAAAGAAACATTGAAATAATTGGTGAAGCAGTTTATCGAATATTGAAAATTAATCCTGAAATTCAGATAACAAATGCAAGAAAAATAGTTGATACAAGAAATAGAATTATTCATGGTTATGATTCAATTTCAGTTGATATTATTTGGGCGATAGCAGTTCAAGATTTGAAAAATTTAAGAGCAGAGATTATTAAACTACTTGATGAATAAATTGCCCAATCTACAACATAAGGCCTTATCACATAAGGGGTTTTATTGTTTCTATGAACTTTTTGGTTATCTTTAAATCTGGTTAACAGCGGAAACCCACACTAATTCTAACACTGTGCCGTTACCTAGCAAAATTATGTATTGCGAAAATTGTAAACATATAAATCCAGAAATAAACGCAAGTTGTGAAATGTGTGGTTTTCCTTTGCATGCTGACAATTACGAGAAAACAAAATACCGAGTGAAAGTTCTTGAAATTGAAAGTAAAATAAAAGATTTTAAAACTATACGTAAATCAATTCTAAATTTTTCTATATACGCATTAATTGGTTCATTGATAGTTTTTACCTTTAACTTAATTCATAGTACCAATAACTATTATTCAACATTTGTCTTCTTGATAATTTCATTGGTATATTTTCTACTATATAAATTTGAAAGTTTTATTAAGGACAATTTATTGCTCATTTTGATAATGCTGAGTTTTTATGTTTATCATTCATATTTCGAATTTATAAATCAAATTGACCCACGAGAATTTCTTTCTTCGTATAGTTTTAAAAAGACTGGGCACTTTCATTTTATTCCTTTGCTGGCTGACACTTTGCATTATATTTATTACATAATGAGACTCGTAATAATCTATTATTTTATTCAAGCTATCTGGATAGTTGTTTATTTCAAACGAAATAGACTGGTATATAAATATTTAATTCATAATTATACTCAGTAAAAGCGGTTCAGAAAAATTACAGGATGCAGTGCTATTTTGATAATTTTAGTTTTAGACAGACTGCCGTTAACGGCAATTTAAAATTCTAAAAACTGAAAGTTAAAAGTAAAACCTAATTTATAAAAATATGAAAAAATTCATTTATCTATTGCTTGTTATTGTATTTTCGATAACAGTTAACATTTCTGCAACAGGTTTTAAGAAAAGTTCATCAATTGTTTTATCTGGAATTACACAAGACACTTTGATTAATTGGAAGCAAATTGCGAAAGAGCAGATGGAAATCGCAAATCAGCAAAAAGAACTGGCTGAAAAGTGGAAAATGAAAGCTGAAGAATTAGAAATTATTGCAGAAAAAAACGCTAAAGAAGCCCAAAGGCAGAAAATGATTGCAGAAGAACAAAAACAAATTGTTGAAAACTTGAAAAAGATTATTGAAGAACAAAAGGAGATTGCCAATGAGAATAGAAAAAAAGCAGAAAAGCAAGTTAAAGCAGCTCAGATACAAAAAATGGAATTAGATACATTGGATACAAAGGAGAAATAATTTTCTTGACAACAGCAAACAGCAACTTCTGTAACTTGCGTGTTTCTGCAGTTCATTTTTACAAATTATATTATATTTTACATTTATCGTCAATAAACCAAAAAACTCACCAAAAAACTATTTTGATATTACTCGTACAAGCAACTTTTAAAGCAAAAGTAGTAACTACTATGAAATAACTAATTCTGAAAGGAGTTATAAAGATGATATTTGCCTGATGAAAATCATCCCGCTAGAAACGGTTAAATTTTAATGCGTATTGAAGAATACTCAAACTTTTTATTTCTAAATAAAAATGCTCCCGGGATAAAACCGGGAGCATAATATTTAAAAGAAATATTTAGAAATACTTTTACTTTGTTTTTTCGCCTTTTACATATTTATCGAACCACCTGAGTTGTTCCCAAAGAACATGTTCAATACTTTCAATGGCCTGGTACCCATGGTCTTCAAAAGGCAACAATACCAGTCGTGCTGTACCACCCGAGCCACGCACTGCTTCGTAAAACACTTCCGATTGCGAAGTAAGCGTTCCGGGGTTTGAGTCGTCTTTTCCGTGAATAATCAGAATTGGCTCGTTAACCTTATCGGCAAAAAAGGTTGGAGATACTTGAATATAAACATCTCTGGCATCGAATAACGAGCGCCTTTCGGATTGGAAACCAAATGGCTGATTGGTTTTATTATATGAGCCACTGCGTGCTATTCCGGCACTAAAAAGGTCGGTATGTGCCAACAGGTTGGCAACCATAAGAGCACCATGGCTATGCCCAATAATTCCGATTCGCTTAGGGTCGGCAACACCCATTTCTACTGCTTTTTTAACCGCAGCCTCCGCGTCGGCTACCAATTGTGGGACAAAAGTATTATACGTGGTTTCAGGATCGCCAATCATAGGCATTGTAGTTTGGTCGAGCACAGCATAACCTTTAAGTAAGAAATAAAGA
>Ga0209408_1002021_pt1 | contig 11908 bp, 26 predicted proteins | sample AD_UKC107_MetaG_FD_184422 | JGI IMG/M metagenome (GOLD analysis project Ga0209408, IMG submission 184422) | Active sludge microbial communities of municipal wastewater-treating anaerobic digesters from Hong Kong - AD_UKC107_MetaG (SPAdes)... | ecosystem: Engineered > Bioreactor > Anaerobic >... | reverse complement strand
ACGCAACAATTTACTTTAAACGCCTCAACTAATTATATAAATTTCTCAGATGTTTATCAAACTCTTTTAAATATAACTTACAAAGATATTTTAAATACTTCAAGTGTATTAAACAATAACGGAACGTTAAACATAACTTACAACGGAACGGAGCACTATTATACAACAACAAACGGAACTTTTTTAATTAGGGGGCTCTTAGGTAATTATTCAAACATTAAAGCAAGAAGTGACGGCTATTACTACCATACAGGCGACGATTTTACCGCAAGTAACTCTCTCGAAAACATTACATACTACTTTTATTTATATAATTCAGTTTGGCTTTATGCGAAAGAATTTTCAGACGGAACAAATATAAGTAATTTTTCAGTAACAATTTACAACGAGGACAATACATACACCGACGACGGCGTAAACGATGTTAAACTTAACGGCTTAGCAGATGGTTATTATAAAGTCTTATTCTCAAAAGACGGCTATTACCCTGCAGAGTATTATATAACTATAGAGGCGGGGAGCTTTCAAACTTTAACGGGTTATATGGTGAATTCAAGCGAGGCTTTAGCGGAGCAAACTATATTTACGGCTCAAGACATAATCTCAACTAATATTATAACAGGCGTAACTATTTCAATGAGTAAACTTATAAATTCAAGTTGGGTTTTAGTTTCAAGCAAAGCTACCGATATAACAGGCAGGGCTCAAATTTCTTATATTGACGGAATTGAATATAAATTCATTATGAGTAAAGACGGCTATAACACAAGAGAGTTTTTACTTATGCCGTTATATGATAGTTATATAATAAGACTAACTCCGAACACAACAACCGCAACAAATTACAATGTAGGCTCGTGGAACTATTATTTATCTAATTATGGAATATTTTACGATGATGAGGAAAACAACTTCGATTTATCTTTAAGTGCAGGTTTAGGAACTCTTGAGTATTATATAGCTCAAGTATCAAATCAAACCGCAACGCAAACTATAACGTGTTTAAACGCTTATGGGTGTTCGGACAATATTGACTTACCTATATATAACTCAGTAGAAACCGACAAAGTTAACATTTATTTAAGAGTTAAAGAAGTTGGCGAAGTTGAAAAAGCCTTTAATTATACGTATTTAATTCAAGATATTTACGGAACTCAAACGCTTTGGGCGTGGAAAGACGTAACTGAAAGCAGAGCAGAGGCGACTTTATTAGGTTTCTCAGATTTAGAGCGAGTTGTTATTGCTACTATTTTAATGCTTATAGTCTTAGGAGCTTTGGCGACTATTTCCGTAATGGTAGGAGCTCCAACTATAACAATAACAGGAATAGCTTTAATATTTATGATATATACTTTGGCGTTTTTGACTTTCGTTCCTTTTTATAGCGCTCATATTGTAGGCTTAGGAGCTCTTTTAATTGTCTTTTTTGGACGGGGGAACTTATAAAATGGGAACAACAACAAGCTCTTTAATTACAATGCTTATTATTATGATGACTATTAATATAAGTTTAACTTTGTTTCAAAGCGCCGTAACTGAGGCAGGAGGAACACCTATAATTTTAAACTCAAGCTCCCCTTATGATAATTACGTAGACGGCAATAATTTAGTAGTAGACGAGAGCTACTTACCCGCAGATAGCGAGAGCGAGGCAGACACAACAGGAAATATATTTACAGACACTTACGACACGTTTAAATCGTGGGTTAAAAAAACTCTTGAGCCTTTAGGTTTCTTGAGCTCAATGTTAACACAACCCTACGGCTTTTTAAAAGATATAGGCTTACCTATTGAAATATGTTTAGGCGTGGCGGTTTTATGGTATCTTATAGCTTTAGTTTTAATCGTGGCTTTTATTGGAGGGCGTTAATATGGCGACTATTTCAACAACAGGAATTATTTACAACATTTTAGAAAACTTAACGGCTTACGTTTTCGGAAATACTATTATAACTTCAATTATAATAATAATAGCGTTTACACTTTTCGCTTTATTAATTCAAATTCCTCTACCTTTTGCGATAGCTTTAAATATTCCTTTGATAATTATACTTACGGCAATAAATTACATACCTTTTTTTGTCGGTGGTATTTTAATATCTTTATTTTTATTGTTGTGTGTGTGGGCGTTTACGACAGGAGTAGGCTTAAATTAATTGTCTTATTTCCATAAGTAAGAAACAACTTTAAAGGGGTTACCCTCAATTCCCCCTTTAAAGTTTATTTAATTCAAAACATATATAAATAACCTTATTACTTTATTTCTTATGGTTAATTTCAACTCAGGGGAATTGTTAGCGAGTAATAAAAGCGATATTCTTATATTTATTATTTTAGAGCGTAGAGATAAATGTATTAATATATTTGAAAAACTTATAGAAAATAAATTAATCAATAGCGCTTATTATAGGACTTTAAAGTTTCAGTTTAAAAGTGCTTTAACTTCTTTGTATTTAGATATTGCCGAAACTCTCGAAAGAAAAATAAAAGATAAAGACGAGTTAAATTTAATTCAAGAAGTTATATTTAACTTAGACGAGCAAGACGATAAAGACTTACTTCAAGCGTTTAGAATAATAAACAAAACTCTTGATGAAATGAATTTAATTAAAATTGATAGGTATAAAGATTATGATAGGACAAATATCGAACTCGAAAACTCAGAGAAAGGTTTGTAAAGAGGCTTTAGCTTTAAATTGGCTTTTGTTTTCAGTAATACTTTTCTTATGGTTAATAATTTATTGGTTAACAAAATGAATATGGCTTTATATTGTAGGGTTTCAACAGACGAACAAAAAACCGAAAATCAAAAAATAAGACTTATTGAGTATGCAGAACGTAACAACTATACATATAAAGTAATAGAGGAAGTTGAGAGCTCAAGAAAAACCCGCCCTAAAAAAGCCGAACTCTTAAACCAATTAAGACGAAAAGAATTTGACGGCGTTATAATATGGAAACTCGATAGATGGGCTCGTAGCTCTTACGAGTTGCTTTCAGAGATTAACGAACTTTATACAAAAGATATAAAATTTATATCGTTGTCGGACAATATTGACTTATCAACCGCAACGGGTAAACTTCAATTTCAAATATTAAGCGCTTTTGCGGAGTTTGAAAGAAACCTTATAAAAGAGCGAACACTCGAGGGACTTAATCGAGCAAAAAAACAGGGGAAAACTTTAGGACGCCCTAAGGGAAAGAAAGACGCAAAGCAAAGAAAAAAAGGAGGTTATTTCCTCCGTTATATGTAACAAATAAAACCCCCCTGTAATTTAAGGAGTTTATTTATAAACAAACAAACAAACAAACAAACGGACGTTTATTTACAAATTAAAAAGTATTTCCGATAAGACTATGTTGAGCTCATACCTCTAACACCTCACCCTGAGAATTCTTTCGGAGCTTAGATTTAATTTGTATTTATTTATTGGTGTTTTAAAATGGCTATGAAATGGAAACAAAAATGTAGTGTATGCGGGGAGTGGTTTATTAATAACCGCAACGATAGAACAAGATGTTATCTTTGCTCTGAGTTAGAACGTGGGGAAATCAAACCCCCTCAGTTACGCAAGACGTCAAACTTTACGCAAGACGTTAAAACCTTACTTAAAGAGATAAGCAAAAAGAAACGCCTTAAATCTATTAAGGCTTTAATTGAGGAGTTTGAGGACTTACACGCAGAGAGATTATATATAAGATGAGTAATACTTACAAAAGCGGTTTAAAATTTGATGAAACTCTCGACTTTAATATAGATGGATGTATAGAAAGAGTTGAAAGTAAAAAAGCCTCTTTAATAGTTATTGATGGAGGAGTAGGCGAGGGAAAAACAACTTTAGGCACTGAGGTAGCGCAACGTATCGCCAAAAAATTAAACCAAGACTTCGATATAACTAAACAGGTAAAGATGGGGGGGCGTGAATTTCTTGAGGGTTTGCAGTGGTGTTCTAAAAATGGTAGGCGTATCGTTGTATATGACGAGGCAGGGGACTTCAACACAAGAGCAAGTTTAACTTATTTTAATCAAACTTTAAACCGAGTGTTTGAAACATACAGGGCTTTAAAAATAATAGTTATATTGTGTTTGCCGTCTTTTTCTGATTTAGATACATCTTTAATGAAAAAGAAAATAAGCCGTTTTTTAATTCATACTTACGGGAGGAACAACACACAGGGAAATTATTCCGTTTATAGTTTATATAGAATGTGGTATCTTAAAAGAGCTATGAGTAAAGCAACTGTTCCCGACAGTGCCTATAATCGTGTTAGTCCAAATTTTTACGGACACTTTAAAGATTTAGATACAGGCGACGCTCAACTATTAGAGAACTTATCTATAAAAGGTAAAAAAAATATTGTTGATAAGTCCGTGCTTAAAGAAAAGGGTTTAATGTCTATTCAAGAAATCGCAGAGTTTACAGGCTACGCAGTTTCAAGCGTGAGAAATTTTATAACGGCACGAAACTTTAAAGGCGAGAAATACGGCAACAAGTTATATTTTAATAAATCTTTAGTTAATGCTTTAATGTTTCAGAAAGAAAAGACGGGTAAAGTTGCATAAGATACTTACCCACCTCCCCCCTATTTCCTTTGGAACTCTTTTCTATTGCTATTTAATTAATTAGTTTCTACAAGAAAAGGACACGGAAAAACGACTACTCTTTGGAAAAATTTTTCCCCCCGAGAAAATTTAAGAGTATATATGTATGTTGTTTATAAAGTAACTAAGTTACCTTTTTAAATAAAGTCTTGAGTTTATAAATTACTACTATATACTATATATATTTTTTATCTCAACTATATAGTGCTATATACTTTTACTAAAAACTATATAGTTTATATGGCGAAAATTTAAAAGCAAACAGGGTTTAATTTAGTTACAAAGGGTTTAAAAATGTGTGAAAAAGGGTTGAAAAATCGAGGAGCAAAAGGTTTAAAGTTAGGGGGGTATTACTCCTTAACTGAAACGGAAAAGGAAATATTACGACTTCTTACAAAAGAATATATGTCCCCGCTTAAAATAGCGAAATATAGGCATACAAGCCTTAACGCCGTTTATAAGGTTATCAAAAATTTATCAAAAAAAGGCGTTTATAATACTATAATCAAACAGGGTTTAAAATCTCAATGCTACCATCGAGATACCATTGAAAAATCAAAAAAGGCAGAAATTCGCTTACACGCTCAAGAATTTAACATAAAACTTTTATACAAATCTAAGGAATACGACAAGATAAAACAACGCTCAAACTTATTTTATTTAGATGATAATACTATAAGATTATTTGAAAACTCTTTAGAGATATATTCAGGACAAAGTTTTATATGTGAAACACCACAAGAGGCAGTTAATAAAAGTTTTGAGTATTGGAATAGGTTTTTTATTAGGCTCGAAACTTATTTAAAAGTTTTATTCATAAAAGATAGGTATAAAAATATTAATTTGGTTAAAAGTCATTTTTCATTAATTAATAACAAATTGGCGGAACAATGCAACACCGATAAAATAAAAATTCGTGTTAAATCTACTCAAGACGGGAAAGTTTGGTTTGAAATAGATAACTCATATAATTTAAACGAGGCGGAAACAATACACCCTCAAACTTCAAAGCGAGATATGGGCGAAGTAGTGCAACCATTTTTTAACGATTTAAGAGATAAAAACTCATTATTACCCTCAGAAGTAAGCGAGGCAGTTTTAAAGACACAAAACCAACTTTACGAAGTAGCAACAGGACTAAACCTTTTAATTAAATTTCTAAAGCCACAAGAACAAGAACAACAAGAACAAATACAAAAAGAAAATATAAACTATGTTGGTTAGAGAAAAATATATAAATAAGTTTAGTTTTGAAAATGTTGAGGTATGAACTTATGAACTTAAAACAATTTCAGGAAATAAAGAAAATGCAAAAAATTCTTTTTTCTAAAGACGATAATTATAACACAACTTTTTTTAAAACTAAAGACTTAGAAAATGAAAGCAGACTTAACGATTAAACAAGCCGTAGAATATTGCGACAAAGCGTTTAACTTAATTAAAAATGAAACAAACAATAATTAAGGAATTTGATAAAAAACAAAGTTTAAAGGCTTTCCTTAGTGAGCCATACTATAAAAATGAAAACTAAAAATAAAAAATTAGACACGTTAGAACTATTAAAAAAGAAAATTGATACTTACGACAAATTATTAAATTTCTTTTATATTATTTTACAAATAATGTTACATATAGGTTTTATCGCTTTATTTTATTTTATTATGAAACATAATAACGTAACACAAACTTATTTTTATTTGCTCCCTCCTTATTTAGCGATAATTTGCTCCATTTTTGTTTGGGGCGCTTTTCAAGACAACATACAAGAGGAGTTTTTTAATGATTAGTAAGAATTTTATTTGGTTTTGCGTTTTGATGGTTTCTTTAATTGCTTTAATTATAAATACAATGTATGAAAAATGGGTTTTTGTTGTTATTATGGGTTTAGTTTTAACTATTTCATATAATCAATATATAAAATATAGAGTATTGGAAAAATGAAAAAGACTAAGAAAACAAAAAAGACTTACAAAGCAACACTAACCGCTTTAGATTATTTACGAGGTGTGAAGTGAATATAAAAAACTCAAAAACTAAAATAATATTTAGAACGGCTTTTCTTTTAATTTTTATCTACGTTATGTTAACAATGTATACAAACAATATTAAATCTTTCTCAGATGTTATAAATTATAAGCCTTATGTTGTTTGCCCTGAAAATGTCGACGGCTTACAAGAAAAGAAATGTTTTAACCCATATTACGACGTTAATTGCGTAGATACATATATAACAACGTGTCCTAAACCTTATTTAAACGCAGGGGAAACCTTAGGCACAAAACCCAATATATTTTATGATGTAGGAACTAATTTAATATTTTTTACTTTAGTAACGGCGTTATATATTAATTGGTTATATTTAAAGAGGGAAAAATGATAAACGAAATAGATTATATTCAAGTAATATTTAAAGATGGTAGAGTTAAAGCTTTTAAAAAACAAATTTTAGATACTAAAATAATGAAAGAATTTGCGAGTGTGAAAAAATGATAGAAATAAAAAATATTTTTAATAAATATTGTTTAGAGGTGAAAGAAAAATGAAAAAGAAAGAACTAATAAAAGAACTTAAAGAAAGAGATTTACAATTAGGTTTTGCTTATTTAGGTAGTGCATTTACTTTGAGTTTAATTATAAAAAGAGAAAATGAATTAAAAGATTACGTTAAAGAACAATTAAAAAGAAGTGAGAAAATAAAAACACAAAGAGATACTTTAACTTTTTTATGGAAAACATTAAAGGAAATAGATAAAAAATTATCTTTCAAAGAACTTGAGAGTGTGAAAGAAAAATGATAATTGATAATACAAGTTTAATGATAGGTTGGTTTAGTGGGTTAATATTTCAAACTATAATATTATATTATTTTTGGGGGAGAAAAAATGACATTAGAAATAAAAACAGAACTTATTTGTCCAATTTGTAAGAAAGGTGGATATTTGGTTGAAAATAAAGAAAGTAAAGGAGAATTTTGCTGTCAAAAGTGTCAAAGTGGTTGGGAAAAACAAATACTTAAAAAATGGGTTTCAGTTGAAAGTTTAAAAGAACATTTAAATTATGATTTAAAGATAATAATGAGTAATGCTGATAAAAAGAAAAAAGAATTTATTTCAACATATATTAAATTATTAATGAAAGAACTTGAGAGTGTGAAAGAAAAATGAAAAAAGAAATAGATTATATTCAAGTAATATTTAAAGATGGTAGAGTTAAAGCTTTTAAAAAACAAATTTTAGATACTAAAATAATGAAAGAACTTGAGCGTGTAAAAGAATGAAAACGATAATAACATTTAAAACGGAAAAAGCAAAAGAAATTTTAAAAGAACAAGAGGCTTACGAAACAAAAGAAAGACAAGCCTACAAAAGCCTTAACTTATTTAAGAAAATGGCGTTAAAGAAGTTAAACCCTCCTTTATACGCATATCTTAAAGACACAACGGCAACATTTACAAACAACACTCATACAATAGAACAAAAAAAGAATTTAATGCAAGACGAAAAGGAGGCTTTTATTTTTAATTTCTCTCAAGACTTAGAAAAACAAAATTTAATTTATGATGTCGATTACTCAATAATTTTCGAGGAGGACTAAACAAAATGGTATCAAAACAATTAAAGAAAACAATTAAAGAAAACAACTATAAAAACTCTTTGTATGATTTAGATTTTAAATTATTGCACGAGAGAATACAACAAGCAAGAAAAGAAAGAAAAGAACAAATAAAGTTTAAATGGGGAACTATATTTTTTACAATTTTAGGCGGATTTTTATTATTTGCGTCAGTTAAATTATTTTTATTACTTACTGAATACGCTTTGGATTTATATTTTATTGATAGTATTGTAACTCCTATGTTTATTATTTTAGTAATTGATGTTATATTTGCTTATAAAGTAGCAAATATTTTTTTAAACCAAGGAGCAGAGTTTTTTAAAAAAGTTAAAAAGTGGTAAAAATGAGTAACAAAAAAATAGACGGCACAGGCGGAAAAGGACAGGGAAGTAAAGCGAACGTATCAAAACGAGCTCAAAACTCAAAGTTATTCGTGGAAAATATTAAATGTCCTTTTTGCAGTCATAAAAAAGCCTTTACAGGAAACCCACAGGGCTTAAATATAAGAAAGTGTGCGAAATGCAAGAGGTATTTTTAAAAATGTATGAAACAATAAGAAAAATAGAAAAAGAAATAAACCACGTTAAAATGGGTTTTGATTATTTGCCGACTAACTACGAGTTTTTAGATAGACGCGCTCAAAATAACGCTTATATGGTTTCTATGTGGGAACAAGAGCAAGACGAATTTAATAAAGTTATTTCTACTTTTAGCGAGTTTCAATATTTAGGGGGTTACAATGACGACAACTAAACCACAAGAAAAACCACGCCCTACGAATGATATAGATTTTCAAATGGAAACTATTGTCCCTCATATCTCAAGCGAGTTTATGAGCGAGAACATTAAAAACAAATTAAGAACATTTGTTTATAACTATGACGAAAAGGGACAACTTATACTCGATAAAGACGGAAACCCTATTATAAGTATGACTGCGGACTATTGGGCGACAATGGAACTTTTAACGCAGGACTTCGGTTTATCAAATACAAACAAAGAGGAAACTGCTTTCGTCAGACACCAACTCAATTTAACAAACGATATTTTGAACGTTTTACCGAAAGAATTTACTTTAAACGCCTCAATTTCTTTATTTCGAGCTTTTAGTTGTTCTGAAACTTCTTTAGGTAAGAACGCAACACTAAGAAAATTAATAAACTCATTTTTTCAAAATATCGAACATAAAACCAACCAAGAAAAACCGAACGAGCGTAATTGGTTAGGCTTAGGTAAGAAACCTAAACAAGAACAACAAAATTTTTAAGGAGGAAAAAAGAAAATGTCAGGAATAGGAACTTTATTTACAATGTTAGGCTCAATGTTAGGAGCTTTCTTAATTGGTTTTTTAGGAGCTTTGCTTATAGGAAATCGTTTTGTGTGGAATTATATTAAAGTAAAAGTATCAAGAAATACTAAAATATTATTATTTGTTAAAACGGCTTTCGGTTGGGAAAGCACAACCGCAAAAAAAGAGGACGATACTTTAATTTGGAATTGGGACAAAACAAAAGATATTAAAACAACAATAATAAACGATACAGACATATCAAAATATAACACCGTGCCGTGTGCTTTTGTAGAACGAGCAAAGTTTACAGGAACTATTAACGTTAAAGATGGCGTTGTAGTGCCTCAAGACTTCGACTTAAAAACATATCAAAATATGCTTACAAGAGCGCAAACCGCTCCCCCTTTAACTGAGGAACAAGCGTTAAAAAGAATATTAATAGCTGTTGGAGTTATTGCTTTTGTTGGCGTTATAGTTGGACTTTTAATATACTCTAAAAATATGCAAATATCAAAAGAAGTTTTAAAGTGTGGGGCTCAAGTTGTAAGCGGAGCGGTGATTTAATTGTATTTCAACGGAGGAGCCTATATAATTGAAATAGACAACGATTACTCAGAGAGGCTTATTAATTGGGCTCTCAAAGGTAACGCCTCCTTAAATACACCTACAAACGCATTTAATAAAGTTGGTATTAATATACAATTTTATTTAATAAATAAAACTGAAAAAACAACAACTTATTTAATGACTATAGAACATTTATTATTTTTTAGTTACCAATACCCTTTAAAATTAATTTTTATGTTACAAGCAAGACAAATAAGAAAACATTACAAAATAAAGACGGCAAAATTAAAAGACGTCTTAAACTATGGAGGCTTAAAATGGGACAAGATGAAGTTTTAAATTTTTTAGAGAAAAACAAACCCTTAGAGTTTACTATTTCAATGATAGCAACGCACTTTTATTTATCAACAAATAAAAAACCCTCAGAATTTTATACGTTAGAGAAAACGATAAAAATTGCTATAATGAAACTTAGTTTAAATAACAAAATTAAACGAAAAGTTTACGGCTTTAACGTTTTTTATAGTATAAAGTAATTGGCTATATAAATAAGTGTGCTTTAAAGTGGTGTAAGGAGTGTGATTTTAAAAAATGGCAAATTATATAGGCTCAGTAATCGGTTTAACTTTAGCGGTTATCGTTACTACATCTGTGCTTATTCCACAAATAAAATCAGTTAACACTACAGATTGGAGTGCGTCAGAAATTGCTTTAATTGGAGTAACTTCCTTAATTGCAATTATGGGACTTTTATACGGAATAGCAAGTGGTTTCGGTTTAGTATAAACGGAGGCTCAAAGTGTTAGAACTCGACAACGATAAGGGGAAAATTCCCCACTTTTTTTTAATTTTATGATAAAATGTTAATTTGGTTATTTATAATTTTCCTAAGTTTAGGTGTTCTCTTTAGTTTTATTGGTTTCTTTGCAGATATTCCTTTATTTGCTATGATAGGAACAATTTTAATATTTCTTATGGGCTTAAATTTAATTAATGAGCCTTTAACTTACCCGATAGGCGAAACGGAGTTATACCAATACGGCAATAATTTCACGGCTTACCATTGGGACTATGATACAGGCGTTCCGCCAACAACCGACAAAGGCGTTTTTTTGTTTCACACAAATACAACACCTATTTATGATAGTTACGACGACGCAGACACCAACCGAATAGGAGTTTTACTTATTGGTTTAGGAGCTTTGGCTTTTTGTTTAAGTTTATTTATGTTGTGAGGTTAAAACAATGAAAAAAATAAAAGTATATGATTATGACGGCACAAAAATAGACACCGCAATAATTAAAGATAAATCAGACGTTAAGAAAGCTCTTAAACGTTGGAATTTAAAGGGGTTATTCTAAATTGGTAGGAACGTATAAAATAAACGGCAAAGTTGTTTCAGAAAGCACTTTCAGAAAAGCAAGAGGTTACAAGAGCTCAAGCTCAAGCAAACGCTCAAGCAAAACCCCTCAAATGCAAAGCCAACAAGTTAAAGATACTATTGCAAAAAATTTATACGGAACTTCATACAATAATTTAAACGCTCAACAACAAAGACAAGTTTTAGCGTCACAAACTCAAGCAGAGCAAAGATTACAAACTCAAGAAAAAGAAACAACCGAACAAAATATAATTAAATCTCAAGAGAGCGTAATGACTGAAAGCTCAAAGCAACAAACCCCCGAACAAAAACAAGCAGAAATACAAGCAAGAGGTTACAAGAGCTCAAGCTCAAGCAAACGCTCAAGCAAAACCCCTCAAATGCAAAGCCAACAAGTTAAAGATACTATTGCAAAAAATTTATACGGAACTTCATACAATAATTTAAACGC
>Ga0209408_1002018_pt1 | contig 11916 bp, 13 predicted proteins | sample AD_UKC107_MetaG_FD_184422 | JGI IMG/M metagenome (GOLD analysis project Ga0209408, IMG submission 184422) | Active sludge microbial communities of municipal wastewater-treating anaerobic digesters from Hong Kong - AD_UKC107_MetaG (SPAdes)... | ecosystem: Engineered > Bioreactor > Anaerobic >... | reverse complement strand
ATTCGCCCGGTTTAAAGGTTCTTCTAACTCTGTCCAAAGGGCAATTGCTTTTTCTATGTAATATATTGCACTGTCGGTAGTATTTAATTTTTCGTGAAAGGTAAAGGCAATATTCTGCATACATAACGCTTCTTGTTTTTTATCTCCTGATTTGGCGTATAAAACTGAGGCCGTTTTATGCAACGAAATGCACATTTCAGGCTTAGTATCGAAATAAAAGCTACCCAGATTAAGTAATGAATCTGCCGCGGAAACTCTACTTTCCTGCCCAATTAAATGGATTGCAATTAAATGGAAGGATATTAAAACAAGGAGATATTTTTTCATACAAGAATAATAATTACAGATAAAAGTTTCAATATAATTTTTGGATGGGTTATTTACCCGATTCCTTATTCACCTTACCAAAGTTAAAGATAGCTACATTTGTTGAAAAACCACCAAACATCCGTATGCAGAGTGAAGGGCTGTTATAAATAGTTTAATTATACTTTTAAAATATAATTTAATAAATCTACTATTCTTTTTTCTTTCTTTCTAAAAGAACGATTTCTCATTAAAAGAAATAATACATTCTCAACATCGTCCTTTGTCTCTACAATTAATAGTTTTCTTCTTCTAGTTGCCCAGCCAACTATTTTTGTTCTTATTTTTCTGATTTCATTAAATTTTAGGTATTTGTCTTTGATAAAATATTTACCAAATATGCTGATATTCTTAATTACTAGAGTTTCATTCACAAAGTCTATTTCAATCCTATTGATATAATAACTATAAAGTTTGGCGTTATAAATTATTCTTAATAATAATATTAAAAAAAATGCTAATATCATATATACAGAATTAAAAGGTAAAATAGAATTTAAATTTTCAAGATTCTTTTCATTTAGAAAAAAAGGAATAATGAATAAAATAATAAATGGAACTATCAATATAGTTGATACTAAATTTAGAAAGGGAAGAAAACTAATTCTACTAGTCAATATTTTCCTATCTTCGTCATAATCAGAAACTATTACAAATATATTAGAAAGGTTTTCCAATTCATTAATTTCTTCTTCTCTATTGTGTCCAATATATTTGCTGTCTATGCAGTTGTTCATGTAGGATTAAATTATTTATAACGGTTCTTTGGTAAACTAAGCGCGGGTTTACGCCCTTCTTATTTATCTGCCGATAATATAGTTTAAAAGTAGTAAAAATATTTTAAAAGCCGCTGAAACCCGAATAAAATGAGAAATGCTGTTATAAGTTGGGCGACATGCCAACATCCTTGTCAAGTTGGTATAAATTAATCCATGAAAAACTAAAAAATTATTATTTAGGTTGGTATTACTAATTGCTGTCAACAGCAAAACTGGGTTGAATTACAAACACATTAATAAGCATTTGCTTATTAATGTGTTTGTAAAACAAGAATTTTGTTTGATGATTTGATAAAAAAATAATACATTCACGTAACCAAATAAGAAATCTTATTAATTATTACTAACAAAATAAATTGAAGGAATAACAACAAGTGCAAGTATTTTAAACTAAATAATATTTTATGGAATTAAAATTAGAAATTAATAGTGAGCACTCAAATAAGAAAAAAGAATTAATTTCTTTTTTAAGAGAAGAAAATTTGCCGAAAACAACTATTAAAGATGAATTTAATAAGGGCGATGAATCTGATATGGGAATCATTGTGGATAATATTGTACAAATATTAATTGCATCTGCACCAATTACAGCTGCAATTGTTGGAATACTAAATTGTATAAAAGCATATATTGAGGTCAATCCTAAAGACACTATTAAGATTAAGGTAAGAGGAGTAGAGATTGAAATGACAAATAAGAATTATTCAGAAATTGAAAACACATTAGATAAATTATTGGAAATTGAAGAAAAACACTCAAATAAATGAGTCTTTATCATATAATATTAAAGATTCTAAGGTATTACTTGTAGGAACAAGCGAATATTTGTCTGAGGATATAAATAATCTTGATAATGTAAATGGAAATATTACAGCACTTAAAGAGATATTTTGTAATCGTCATTTATTTGGATTTGATGAAGATTCAGTAATTGTCTTAAATAGTGTTAATTCCAGTGAATTTAGAAGTACATTACATAAGGTTGTAAAAAATACAAATGACACTTTATTTTTTTATTATTCAGGTCATGGAATATATTCGAATGACAAGCTTTATTTTACATTTAATGATACAGAGCCAGAATATTTAATCTCTACGGCTATTGAGTTTGAAGAAATTGAAAAGATATTAAAGGATAATTATAGTTTACAAAGAAAGGTGGTTATAATTGATTCCTGTTTTAGTGGTAAAGTAACTGAAATGCTAGGTGATTATAATTCTTTACTTGATGCTGAATTAAATCAATTAAAGGGTTCATACATACTGGCTTCTTCGCCTTCAAATCGACCTTCTAAGTCATTACCTGGTAAAGGAATTACTGAATTTACCGAATCTTTAGTACATGTTTTAAAAAATGGAGTAGATGAAAGATATAAATTTATTTGGGATGAAGTGCTTTTTAATGAAATAGATCAACATTTGAAGGAAAAAACTAATTATCGAAATGATATATACAGACCTAAACAAAAAAAGAATTTTAATGGCAATTTTTATATTTCAAAAAATCCCAATTTCTCAATTGAATACACTTACTATCAACCTATCAAAAGTGTAAAGGAACCTACAAGTGAGCCTTTTTCATTTAAACGATTGGGTAACGCCTTAATTGATATTATAAATAGTAAAAATAATCTTAGAAAACTTGAAGAACAATTAAGGACTTATAAAACTCGATATGAGGAAAATCTTTACATAAAAAAGAATATTACAGATTCTATAATTTATGCTAATAGGATTCAAAGAAATCTGTTACCTGATGAAAATATACTTAAACCTTTTTTAAAAGATTGGTTTATTTATCTAAACCCAAGAGATATAGTTAGTGGTGATTATTACTGGTTTACTGTAAAGGATGAGAAATTAATTATTGTTACTTCAGATTCCACCGGACATGGAATCCCTGGCGCTTTTATGTCAATAAATGGAATAAACTTACTCAACGAAATATCAAACAAAGACATATTAGTATCTTCAGATAATATACTTAATGAATTCAATAGATTGTTTATTAGTAGTATGAAGCAATCGGATGAATATTTTGAAAGAGATGGTTACGATATGTCTATTTGTGTTATTGATAAAAAAAATAAGACACTTGAATTCTCTGGCGCCTATATTCATCTTTATTTTTTTCATAATAAAGAACTCAATATGATAAAAGCTGATAGAGCAGGTGTAGGATATGGAAATAATTATTTAAACTTTAAATTTAAAAAAACAAAGATAAATTATTCAACTGGAGATACTTTTTATCTTTTCACTGATGGTTATGCAGATCAATTTGGTGGTCCTGAGAAAAGAAAATTTAGGCTTTCACGGTTCAGAGATTTGTTAATTGAGATACAATCCAAACCAATGGATGAACAGAGAAAAATTTTAGATTCTGTGCATAATAAATGGCGTGATGAAATATATCAGGTTGATGATATTTTAGTGTTTGGTTTTATATTATAGAAGATATCAATATTTAAAATAGGGCTGAATTTTAAACTTTTTTAGCGGCGACTGCCACTAAAAGTATTTAAGTGCGGTTGGAATTATAAATGCAGCCGTCAGGCTGCAAAGCGCGTTGGAGTATTAGTTTTTTACTTGTCATACTTACCCAACCAATCTCAAAAAAACACACGGTCAAACTTATGCAAATAGAACCATTACTTCATTGTCAAGATAAGTTACAATTTCCCACTTGCAAAAGTGTCAAATCACTAAGATAAATTCATTGATTTAAAGACTTGTTAAAATGGAAAGCAGTTTACCTATTTTTTAAAGGGCGTATTGTGCGCAATGGTTCTTGGGTAGCGTATCGTGCGGGTTTGCGCCCCGTTTCATACTCCTCTGTTACCAAAGTTAATTATAACTAAATATGTTAGGAAACTACCAAGTAAGCACAGCCTGCTTATAGCAAATAAGCGTTCTCATGAGCCGAATGGTGAATAAAACCCCGCATGTATAGTTTTGTCTTGTTTCCTTCACCATCATTACTAAAGATAAAGCTAACATTAATTGTTAAAATACGACTAATACCACGCTTAAAATTGAACCGATGATATGTAGTTATTACCTTAGGTAATTACATAAATTTATTTTTTTTCAATAATGCTGGCAGTAGTGTATCTTCCTTTACCCGTTAGTTTAAAAACGTATTCTTTGCCTTCTTCAAAAGTATATGAAAGTAATGATATCAAAGAATCACTTGGACCTAATGTACCACCGTAGGTAATTCCTTCCAATTTATGAACCCCGGGTTCTAATATTATTACAAAACTTCCTTGTGCAAAATGGTTGAAGTTACCTTCAAATCCCCAATAATCATCTACTTTAAAAAGTTTTAATACAGCATTTTCAGACAAATTTGAACCTTTGTAATAATATAAACGTGCAGGCTCCTTGTTACTGTTTTTATCTGATAAATCAGTTTTCTTAAAGGTCTGTTTCTTTCCATCAGGACCTTCCATTTTTATTTTTTCAACACTTGAGGCTGGAACACTTATATTCTTGATACCAAAATCAATTTTATTCTCATTATTTTCAAAAAGTATCTCACCTTTTTTACTTCTAATCTTATACTGCTTGTTTTCTTCTAACTTCACGGTTAATCTATACGCACTTTGTGCTTTACTGGCGTCGTAAATCTCAAAGGTATGCTCACCTGCGTTTAATTCAATAGGCCTGTTATTAAGATATCTGTTTTCATATCCTTCGCCATATTTACCATCAATTTTATAACAATAAAGTTGTTCAATAGTTATTGTTGGTTTCTGACAGTAAACATTATTACTTGTAATAAAAATTGCAAATGAAATAATTAAAAATCTTCCGTATTTCTTCATGTCTTCTAAAATTTATAATTCAATTTACAAGGTTATCTTTCTTATAATTAAATACAATGATCCCGCCTTAACAAGCTGTGCGGGTTTTTGCTGCGTTTCAGTGTCTCACGAAACCGAAAGTTAAAGATAACAAAAATTATCAAAAAACCGCTGAAACCCGCATGCTTTATTGAACGCGTGTTTGCAATTGAGTATTCATATTAAATATATTTTGGTTATTGCTAAACAAATTAGCTTAATAATAACCATACTGCTCTTCAATATCCTTAATTACTTTACGATTATTTTCAATAATCCTGTTTCGAAAATCTTCAATCTTAGAATTGGCCTCAGGGGATAAGTTACTTAAAAACTCTATAAAAGCTTCACTACAAAATCCCGATTTATGTTGAATAGAACCATCGAAAATTTTACTAACAGTTTGCGTTGTATTGTAGTCAAATAATCTATGTTTGCTTATAATTTTCCAAATAGTATTAAATTCTTCTTCGGGGTCGTTTAAGAACAAATCATGAAAACCTGTTAGTTTTTCATCAGTACTGCCTTCTATTCGAATTCTGCAACCGTCTGCTCTGCGAAACAGGGTAGCAATAATCGGGTCGAATGTTTTGTTCATTATTTCCTGCTTGTGGTAATAGTTTTCATCACTGGAGTTAATGTTTTCATTTCCAATAAACGAAAGTCTCTCATCAATTATTTCCATAAGCAGGTTACGGTCTAAAAATCCGATGATTTGTAAAACGATTGAAGTTGGATAAGTAGATTCTCTTATAGCTTCTTCGTGTTTAAGGCGTGGCAATAACCATGCTTTTAGCACTTTGGTGCTTTCAGCACGGTTAGCAAGCAGTTTCTTAAATTCGTCTTCGAGCCATGTGTTATGGTCGTTCCAATCATCAGTTTCTAACAGCCAGTGCATATTTACATTGGCTCGTTCTGCTATCATATTCCAACCAAATGGCGGGTTATTTAAGTTTACAATAAACTCTAATGCGGCTAAACCTTCTTTATTTTGAGTATTTTCATCCATAATAAACTTTTTCTTTCATATTTGTTATTGTACACAGAAAATCCAAATTATTCAGACTTTATTTCTTCAATAAATTGTTTATAATTTTCTCTTATTTGCTCGATGGTTTCTTTTATGTAGTTAGGGTATTTCTCTTTTTGCTCAATTACAAATTCTGTTTCTTCCTGTTCTTCTTCGCTTACACTACCACATTTTGATTTTAGGAACTCAATGTCCTCTATAAGGTCAGCTACGCTAAACGGATTGGTAGGGTAATGCTTCTTTAATATATCCTGGTTTGTAACTTTACACAATGCACGGCTTCGTGTAATGTAAAATTCGTAGCCTCCGCGTCCTTCAAAATCGGCAATTTTAATAAGGCTTTCCTGTTCTTCAATAGGAATGCCATTAACAGCTTGTTCTGCTATTTCGCGGTCTTCGGTAACAGCTATCTCTACCAGTTTTTCAAAATCTTTGTTTAGGATTGCTTCTTTTAGAATTTTATTCATGATTAAAATTTATTAGATTAATAAAGCATTAAAAATAAATGTTAACATAAACGCTACCTATAAACAAAATATGGATAGAGTATTGAATTTATATCTATATAAATTAGATATTAAGAAGATTTAACACAGGTAAATTATTCGGATTTGTGAATGTTGATGATAATCATCAAACTAAAAAATGACAAAACTGTTTTTAAAGTACTTCTTTCAGGCTCTTATTGGTGTTTTTTAGCCCAAGTTTATATCTGATTCTATCACGGTGGCTATCAACAGTACTTTTCGAAATGTTAAGAATGTCAGCAATTGTTTTTGATGCTTTCCCTTCGCGTATCAGGTTGACAACCTGTAATTCGGTATGTGAAAGGATTGCAGAAAGGTTATCAGAGGTAGCCAATTGTATTTGGCGTAGTTTTGTTTCAATTATATTGATAATACCAATGCTGTTTTCATCGGCATTTAACTTTTTTAAACGGGCTGTTAAAGGTAATAATTCTGTTTGAATGTTTTTTACCAGATTTTGTTTTAATACGGTTTTGTCATTTTCTCGTTTTTCGAGTAATACATGCAGGGCTGTGTTTAAACGTTCAAGTTCTTTTTTTCGTTGGGTGAGTTTTTCTTCGTTTTCTTTGTAAGGTGTAATATCCATTGTAGCACCAATTGCGCCAATAATAATGCCGTTCTGTTTCAATGGAGTTATTATGCTGTTAAAATATTTTATATGTTCTTCAAGGGAATATTCGGTTGTTATTATTTCGCCTGTAAATACTTTTTTAAGCTGCTGTTTCCATATGTTTTTAGTTTTCTCATCAATATCTAATTCATCAATAGTTTTACCTGTTACATTTCCCCAATTTTCAATACTTTTATCGTTTTGGTAGGTGTACCTCATTTCTGTATCTACTGCCCAACAATCAAATGTAAAGTTATTGATTAGGAGCTCGAACGAGAGTGTGTTTTGGGTAGTTGTGTTCATTTTATAGTTTTTCTGCTTATTAAGTATTTTAGCTAAGATAGAACTTTTTTGCAATTTTTGGTATTAGTGCAGGTTTGTGCGATTTGCAAAAGTGTACAATATGAGCAGGCTTCCCCAACTGTCCCGAAGGGTAGAAAAGCATTGACAAGACAAATTTTTCTCGGAGCACTTATTTTTTTCTCAATTCTTATAGCCAGGTCTTTCAATTTAGAGTTTGATTTCTCTGGAAGTATTCTATCGTGTGGGTTTTCGCCGCGTTTCATTATCCACCGCTAACCAAAGTTAAAGTTAGCTAAAATTGTTAAAAAACCACTGCACCCCGCATTTTTTCTGAAGCCATGTTAGCAGTTGTTTTATTTTAAATTTTTAAAAGCAGACCAAGTATCAACAAAATCAAACCGAGACTGAAAATTAATATATAAATATAGCTTGCATATTTCGACCCAGAATCATAATAAACTATTCGCTTTTCAAAAAGTGCACTAATTATTCCCCATAAACTATCATATCCATGAAAGTCTCTTAAAATTCCAGTAATTGGAATAATAGTTAATATCAGTCCGGTGTAAAGAATTTTAAAATTCTCAACAAATTTCAATAATATCATAAAAATACCACCACCTAAAAAGATTAAAGACAAAATAAAATACGTAAAATTAAATTTTAATCCACTTTTAATTACTTCAGTATTATCATTCTCATCTGAATAAATAATGCTTTTACAGGATTCACACTCTATTTCTGATTCTCGAATAGTTGTGATATGTTCTTTACACACTGGACATGGTTGTATCATAATGTCTTTGACTTAATGTATAATCCTAAAAATGGTGTCCAACGGTTAATGCTTGTTTTTTGTGTAGGTTTTCGCCCTACATACCTATCCGTCGTTAATAAAGTTTAAAAATAGTAAAAATGTTTGAGTATTCCGTCAACCCGCATGTAGTTTGTAACCGCTGTTACAGGGCGTTAATTATTATTCTCTCGATCCTTTGGTTTTCTAATTAGCCAAAAAAACGAATTATCCTTCCTTTCAGTATTAATTGTCAAGATTTTACCGCAATTTCTTATTGAAATTTCAAAAGAATTCACCTTTTTAATGATAGTATCACTCAATTCTACAATTTCAAATATTTCAGCATTGTTATTTAACGTAAAGTAATTAAATGTCCTATCAGATTCTAGTTCTTTCAGTACGATAAACTTTCTTCTCCTGTCTTTTATAGTAAAGTATTTGTCTTCAACAGTTGCTGAAAAAGTTTCCTTAAATATCTTCTTTTCACTTCTTTTTATGATGAAAAAAGGATTGAAATAAATGAAAATTGCAATAGCAATTAGACCTATAATTTTCTTATGATATTGAATTAAAAACTGTCCTGTCTTCATGAAATATTAATGCACTGTAACGTGTTGCAGGTTTGATGTGTGCGGGTTTTGGCCCTTCATACTTGTTCGCCGTTAACAAGTTCAAATATAGTAATTATTTATCATAAAACGCTGAAACCCTCATGCTATAAGAGACGATGTTATAGTCAGTTAATTTTCTTTTATCACTTGTAACTTCAGTTCTCCAAATTCAATGTCTGATTTTATTTCTTTTTCATAAAGCATTTTCCATTCGTTTCCTTCAAATTTATAAGCTTTCACAATCGAAGGGAATTTCAGTTCATAAATTGTATAATTACTGGCAGGATTCCGAGTAATTGTCTGGTCAATAATAAATGCAAAACAAGGATAATTAACAAATTCGTTGTCTTTCATTTCTAAAACAAATTCATTTAGTTTTTCCTTGGTCACTTTAAGTCTTTTTTTATAATTCTTTGAAGGAACCCAAAGGATTTCAAATCTCTTTTCAGATTTGTAATAGTCTAAACTTGGATAGTTCTTCGCTTTCTTTGAATTTTTTCCGAAATAAGTTATTTCACCAATGCCAATGCTAAATGAACTTGTGTCACTGTCAGGAAAAATGCTTATAATATTCTTAATTTTCTGTCCATTTGAGCAAAATGCTGCCAATAAACAAGCTACAAGTAACAAATATCTTAAATGTCTCATTTTCTTGATTTTTCAATTAATTGGCTAATTCATATATGAATAAATTTACTAATAACCCTCATTTACCTTGCCATTTCTTTTACTTCGGGCATTTTGTCTAAAAGGCTTTTTATCATCAGCAGGCGTTGGTTTATGTTTAGCAGGCGGGTGTCAATTTTTATGGGTTTTAGTATTTTTAGTTCTTCGTCTTTTAACTCCGAGAGTTCGCGCAGTAAATTTATCTTTACCACTACAAACGATATGGCTTGCAGTATGTTTTCATAAATAAATTTGCCTTTTACCAGCTTTTCGTTTCCATCTTCGAGTTTTACCAGTTTGCGTTCCCTGTTTTTTACCTGCCCTTGTTTGCGCAATTTATCGTATAAGCCGGTGTTTTGCGTTTCTTCGCCTTTGTAAAAAATAGCTTCGGCAATGTTGGTTTGCAATAATCTTATTAACGATTTCATGTTAGGGTCGTTTGCCGGTAATGATTTGTAAGCTTTAAAATCGATAACATTTAATATTTCGAGGTTGTTAATTACTTCGAGGTATAAAATGCGCAAGAAAGTGGTTGTATCTTTCTTTATTTGCTTGTACTTTTCAATTTTATCAATAAGCTTATCGATAAGGTCAATTGAGCTTTCAGCAACCTGTATGCCCGTGCTTATGGTATCCATCATTTAATAAATTTTTAAAAATATCGGAGTTCTACAATTTCGTTATCGGGAGTAATGCGCTCGCCGGTAAATCCTTTTTCGGGGTAATCTATTTTACTTAAAACATAACGCATGGCTTCCAGGCGCGCTTTATCGCGGTCTTTACCACGGATTATTACCCAGGGGCAATATTCTTTGCCGGTAATTCTGAACATCTCGTCTTTGTAGTAGGTGTAATCGTCCCATTTAAGCTGTGCCTGCAGGTCGATAGTGCTAAGCTTCCAGTTTTTTAAAGGGTCTGTTTTGCGCTCGTCAAGCCTTCGGCGTTGCTCTTCGGGGTCGATAGAGAACCAGAATTTAATGATTTTGGTACCATCTTCGATAAGCATATTTTCGACCATTACCACCTGTTTCATAAACAACTGGTATTGCTCTTTAGAGCAAAATCCCATAACGGGTTCCACCACTGCACGATTATACCAGCTACGGTCGAAAAAAACAATTTCGCCCGGGTCGGGTAGTGCTTTAATGTAACGCTGAAAATACCATTGCCCTTTTTCGACTTCGGTAGGCTTGGGTAAGGCTACAATTCTGTAACCCCGCGGGTTAATAAAACGCACAAAACGCATAATGGCGCCGCCTTTACCTGCCGTATCGCGCCCTTCGAAAAGTATTACAAGCCTTTGCTGGCTTTCCATAACCCAACGCTGCATTTGCACCATTTCGGTTTGCAGGTTAATATATTGCGGATTAGTTTCTAACGAATGAAAGCTCATAACTTTAATTCATATTATTTTTTTGAAATATATCTTTTACTGAAAATCCATAGTCCGAGTAAGAAAATTATCCAGCCAATTTCGAAATGTTTACCACGGAATGTTCCGTTGATATCTTCTAAAATGCTGGTAAATTCGAAAAAGGAAAGTACCACAACAATTCCGGTAAACATTAGTGCCGATTTAAAGGTTTCGGGCGATTTGGTTTTGTTGGTATTTAATATTCCGAAAATTACAAAAAGGATATACCCAACCAATACCGACGTAAGTTTCATGTCAAGTGACATGGTTGAATACTTGGCTAAAGGATAAAAACGAAAGGTAAACTTATGAAATTCAAATCCATCGTTCAGATTATAAATCATTACAATAAGCTGGGAAAAAATCAAGCCCAGGATTAAGAGTGTTAACGAAAGTTTTTTCATTTTTTTAGAATTTGTAAAGCCGAAAGTACAAAAAATATTTGAAAAGCAATATATCTTCTGTTTTGAATAAACTGTGAGTAGTGAGTAGTGAGTAGTGAGTAGTGATTAGTGAGTAATGATTAATGAGCTAAGAGTCTTGAGCTTTTTGCCTTAGCTGTTAGCTTTTAACTTTGCGGCTTAGCATCGCGATAGCGAGAAAAATCAGCGTAAATCAGCGTTCGTAGATCAGCAGGATCAGCGTTCTATAATTAGGTAAACACTCTGATTTGGAAGATTGCCACGCTATGCATGCACGCTATCAAAAGAGGCATACATGAGGCTTTGCGGCTTTGCGGTAAAATAGTAAAATGCTGTTACACACAGCTTCGCAAAGTAGTGAGTAGTGATTAGTGATTAGTGAGTAATGAGTAATGAGTAATGAGTAATGAGTAGTGAGTAGTGAGTAGTGATTTGTTAGCTGCGAGCTGCGAGCTATGAGCCATGAGCTTTTTGCCTTTAGCTGTTGGCTGTTAGCCTTTAACTTTGCGGCTTAGCGCCTTTGCGGTAAAACGATAAAAAGCAA
>Ga0209408_1002015_pt1 | contig 11921 bp, 16 predicted proteins | sample AD_UKC107_MetaG_FD_184422 | JGI IMG/M metagenome (GOLD analysis project Ga0209408, IMG submission 184422) | Active sludge microbial communities of municipal wastewater-treating anaerobic digesters from Hong Kong - AD_UKC107_MetaG (SPAdes)... | ecosystem: Engineered > Bioreactor > Anaerobic >... | reverse complement strand
AGGGCTAGAGAGTAGATTTGAAAGCATATTACTGGCTTACAGTGTTTTATTAAGTCGAGCACAACGACGTTTTGAAGGAACTTTGAGATATTCTTTAGGATATTAAAATTAACTAGCACCACGGGTAATATATACACTTTTCATTTCGTTTCTCCTTCTCAACAAAAAAAGGCTTGTGCCCTTCTGCACTTCATTATAGCACATAAAAACAGCTTTTCTCATACTTTTGTAACTGCTAGACTGTATTGTGCAGTTATTGCTAAATAAGAATGTGCACTTTTACCCTATTACTTCGTTCCATTTGATAAACTAGAAACGTTAGTTTATTGACTGGAAGGAGAAAAAGAAGGTGGATTTTGAAAAAGTGAACAGAATTGCGAAAGTGCATCATTACAAAAAGAAAGGATTTTCAAATGCGAAAATTAGTCGAATGCTTGGCATTCACCGTAACACAGTAATTAGTGATTTGAAGAAAGAACCAAACGAAGCAGTTGTGTGGGTAGAATCCTTAGCGAATCGGAAAAGAAAATTAGATCCATATAAAGAAACTATTTTAAGCTGGCTGAGTGATGAGCCAGAACTGTCCGCAGCTCAAATTGAAGACTGGCTAGAGGAACAGTTTAATTACAGAGAAGCAGCACCCAGTACTATTCGTTCTTATGTCAGAGAGTTAAGGGAAACCTACGGTATTCCTAAAAGATTAACTTATCGCAATTACGAGGCTGTTCCTGAGCTTCCAGCTGGCAGACAGATCCAAGTCGATTTTGGTGAGATTACAGTTAAACGTGCACTTACCGAAGGACGAATAAAGCTTTACTGCATCGGCTTCGTACTCTCCCACTCCCGATATAAATATGTCGAGTGGCAAGAGAGACCCTTTACGACAAAAGATGTCGTTCGCGCACATGAGAATGCTTTTGACTACTTCGGAGGTCGGACAGAAGAAATCGTATATGATCAGGACAAATTAATGATTGTTAGTGAGAACCACGGCGATATATTATTTACCAAACAGTTCCAGGCCTATGTACTTGAGAGAGGGTTTATCGTCCATGTATGTCGAGCGGCTGATCCGGAGTCCAAGGGAAAAGTCGAAGCAGTCGTAAAATTTGTGAAGTATAACTTCGCTCGTGGTCGACGCTTTTATTCAATCACTTCTTGGCAGGAAAGCTGTGAAGCCTGGTTAGAACGTAGAGGCAACTATAAGACACATGAAAAAACAAAAAAGAGACCGATAGACGTGTTCACTCTGGAAAAGTCACACCTCATCTCGATCTCTAACAAACTCATTCTCTCGAACAAAGAAAGTATAACAAAGACCGTTCTGAAAGACAATACGATTCAATATAAATCCAATTACTATTCGGTTCCACTAGGAACCTACCAGCCACAGAAGAAAATCAAAGTACGTGTTGTCGTTAATGATACTAGTTTATCTGTGTTCGAATTGAAAAGTGACCAACAAATCGCTACTCACCTCTTAGCTAAGGGGAAAGGCAAACTGACTAAAGATCCTGATCATGGACGCGAAGATGCGAAAAAGCAGAAACTAGATAGTCATATTAGCCGTGTCCTTGGACTTTTTCAAAACGAGGAAAAGGCAATGATCTTCATTGACCAACTGAAGGTCAACTACCCAAGGCATATAAGAGACCAGTTACGTGTCATTGAAGCAGTCAGTGAACGAAACAGTGATTTTTTAGAGAAAGCTTTAAATGAATGTATATCTCTGAATTTATTTAGTGCCGTTACATTAAGAGATGTGGCCAATGACATCGCCCGTCGAGATGTCCAGACAGATTCCGAGTCTACAAGGAATAATAGTTTATCAAAAAAATATCAGACAATTACCGCTGTAGAACGTTCCTTTGAATCATATCTACAGGTGTTAGGAGGGGAACAATCATAAGTACCACAGAAGATCTCCAATCACAATTCAAGCAATTCCGTATGACTGAAACAGCTCAAGCGCTCCCGGGCTTTCTCCGTGAAGCTGAACAGCAGTCCTGGACCTACCAGGAGCTGCTTGTCGCTATATGCGACCATGAAGAACAGCGTCGCGAAGAGAAAACACGACAGAAACATTTAAAATGGGCGCAATTTCCCTTCGAAAAGTCCTTAGAGGACTTTGACACGACCGAATCAGTTTCGATTAGTAAACGTCAGATTTCTCAATTAAGAGCATGCGACTGGTTGGATCAAACATTCAACCTGGTCCTCTTAGGTCCACCAGGCGTCGGTAAAACTCATTTAGCTATTGGCCTTGGACTGGAAGCTATCGACCAAGGGAAACAAGTGGCATTCGTTTCAATGGGTGAGTTGATTACCTTACTTAAAACTGAAGAATACGTCCGAAAATCAGCCATTCGATTGAGGCGTATAAGACAAGCAGATTTAGTTGTGATTGATGACATGATGTTTATGGCAATGGAAACAAGAGAAGCCAACCTCTTTTTCCAGCTAGTCAGTGACTTATATGAAAAAAGTTCGATCATTTTAACTTCAAACAAAGGACCTGACAGCTGGGGCAAGATGCTTGGTGATCAAGGAATAGCGACAGCTATTCTGGATCGACTTCTTCATCGCTGTGAAGTTATTCATATTAATGGAGAGAGTCATAGAATGAAACATCGAGAATCAGTCTTCACGTAACAAAAGTGCACAAAGTTATCTGGCAAAAAGTGCACAATTCTACTTGACAGTTACACTAAAGTTAAATCCATATTAAATTACTCCTTAACGTTTATTTAAAATAATAAAAATGAGTTAAAAATATACCTTATTTTAAAAAGGTTCTTGATACACGACTTTATGTACTTTCATGTGTCTTTCAGAACTGTGATTTATCTCCATAGTTAGCTCGATAAGAACCGTTCAATCCAGCTTTTTGCCCAATTCCACTTAATTGTCTAATTAGTTCATCTTGCTCTTCACTAAATGTTATTTTTTCAGTAAAGGCTTTAAAATAAATGAAATTGATTAGACGATTAATCAGAGGAGGATTTTCCTTAGATTCATTAAGTCTTTTATATACTTTCAATAGAACTTCTTTAATGTCTTCCATTTCTTCGCCTGTATTAGACTGAACAAGGTTATTATATAAATCATGTACAAGTCGTTTCGACTCATTTCCCATCCTATCCATCTCCTTTTTTATATTCTATGTCCTTATTGTGTCATTATTACGGCTTTAATTCAAATCGATTTAAGAAAAAAGGAGGGGAGATATAGTGAAAAAAAACAAAGAAAGTAAATGGAAATTTATTCTTTGGATCGTTTCGTTAGTTGTCATTGGAATTCTAGGAATGCCAGGAATCCCTGTCGATCAAATTGACGATAAATAATTCTAGAATAGAGTTGGTAACTTTTTGAACCGAAAAAATAACCTTATTAATTCAAGGTTTTAGATACACTATTTTAAGCAATTTCATGTATTGAAGTAAACGTACTTGCAAGTGCGTTTTTGATTCCAAGTTAAAAACATATTATTATTCTACATAATTTCCTAATCAAGTAAAACTCCTTTAGAACAATTTCCAAAGGAGTTTTATTATTTTGTATTTCTACTAAAAATAGCGTACAATGTAATTACTAAGTAATTACGAAATGTTAAATGATGGAGGAAATAATATGCTGACAAAAACCAGAAAGCAAGGGAACTCAATTATGCTAACTGTTCCGAAAGAATTTGACGTCCCGAATGGTGTAGAAGTGGAAGCGAAACTTGTTGAAAATGGTATTCTTTACGAGTTTGTTGAACCTAAAAAAGAATTTTTTGATTTCAGTGAAGACATTTTATCGGACATTATCGCTGAAGGGTATGACACAAAAGATATGCTCACGGAGTTTAAACGTAGAAAAAAAGAGTTAACTTCAGCGTTTAGAACGATTTCTAAAGACACAGTCGAAAACGCTAAGCCAATGTCTAAAGAGGAGTTGGCTACTCAAATTGGCTTATAATCACCTGTTCTTAAAATAAGCCCTGCAAACGAGAGCGATCTCGTTTGCTTTTTTGCGTTTACGGTCTAATACGACGTCATGAAATCTCTGTTAATTGTATCATCATACTATTTATGGTAAGATGTAAGAAGTAAGAAGTAAGAAGTAAGAAAAAGGAGTGTTTGAAATGGAAAAATTGTTAACAAAAACAGTAAAACTCTCTAGTAAAGGCCAACTCGTCCTTCCGATAGCCTTGCGGCGAAACTTAAATTTAAGAGACGGTGACGAACTTAGTCTGGAGCTAAACGACTCGAACGAAATAATCCTAAGAAAACTGCCATCAGCCCTAGATTGGAGCAATTTAATTGCAGACATTCCAAACGAGGTAGTTGATGTTGATGGTGAAGGAAATTATGACCCTGAAAAAGCGCCTCGTTTTCATGAGTGGATGATGGAGGATTAAGTTTCTATGGAGCCAATGGACGTGTGTATCGCAAATGTCCCCTTCGACGGGAGCGACAAATCGAAGGTGAGACCTGCATTAGTAGTGAAAATAAAAGATAACTATGTATCAGTATTTAAGATTACCAGCAAATATCAAAATAAATCTGAAAAGATAAAACGAGCTTATTATCCAATAAAAAATTGGGAGGTCGCAGGGTTGAATCGGATATCCTATGTTGACACGCATCAAACCTACGATATTGATAAAGCCACTATCCTAAAGAATAGACCTATCGGAAAACTCACGAAAACCGATGTCTTAGGATTGTACCAATTTTTACAGGAAAAACGTTCTTAAAACAACCCACGCAAACGAGATCGCTGTCTCTCGTTTGCTTTTTTTTGCACTCACGAACCAATTTTGGGGCAAAAAACGCCCCGCAAAGAAAGCGCTTCACCGTTTTGAATGACATCGAATGATTCGGCAGATTCCTTTTTTTTTATTAAAAATCCGCTCGCAAAATACTTGAAACCAATAAGATATGTCTCGCAAAAATGTGGCAAATTGTTAGCAATTTGCTAGTTATATTGAAGCTAAATGCTTTTAAAATGACAGCTATATGGTAGTGAATGGCTACCAAAACGATAGCTTATTATACTGAACGGCTAGAAATATGCTAGCAAAACACTAGAAATAAACTAGAAAAATGCTAGAAATAAGCTAGAAAAATGCTAGAAAAAAGCTAGAAATAAACTAGAAATATGCTAGAACAAAGCTAGAAAAATGCTAGAAAAAAGCTAGAACAAAGCTATCACAAAGCTAGAAAAATGCTAGCACAAAGACCCCACTGACCGCTCAAAACGGGGCAAAAAACGCCCCGGAAATGGTGACAGCGGTCAATTCTTTATATCATAATTATTCAAATTTGAATAAAAAACAACTATACCTTTCATTGGATTCACTAAGGAATTTTAGAAATCAAATAGCACATGGTGATAGGATAAATACTTCACATAAAACTGTAAATGATTATGTAGATAATTCGATTCTGTTATTATTGTTAATTAAAGAAATTCTAGAAGCGGAGTATATATAAATAAACGTGGATAATAAGTGATTTAAAATTAAGGTGACAATTAAAAAGCGCAATAAAAAATAGTTATTTAACTCAGAGGTTCACATAATCCCGATTACAAGAAGACCCTTCTCCCCCAAGAGATACAGCCGTTTTGCTTGTGAATTTTATTTTTGAATAAAAATTTGAGAATCGAAACCCTGTTAAATTAGGGTTTCGATTCTTTTTGACTTTGTGAAAGTCGAAAAAAGCAATTGTACGATTTTGTTATTTTATTTCTACTTAATATTTTGATTTTGGGGAAGTACACTACTAAGTATACCTCTTTTCTATAACCTTTTAAACACTACCCTCATTTTTATTAGTAGCAATAAATTCTAATCTTAAATGTTCAACAAGCAAAGCAATAGCTTGATGTTCAAGCGTCAAATCACGATCATAATTATAGTCAGGTCCAAAGATGATTAGTGGACCTTGGCCAAAAGCGAACCATCCTTCTAAAAATTGTACAGAAATATTACTGCGTGGAGTCTTTACGCCTCTCTTGAAAATTCGCTCATCCGCGAATGCAAGAAATTCTTGTTTTTTATGTTTGCTGAAACTTGTCATTTCTTGGAACTCTGCGCGCTGAAGTGAAAAACTCACATCATACGCACCTCTTATCATTAATTTAGGTATTTTTTCTTTAAACTCTCTCTGAGCTGCTTCGTATCCATCTTTGTAGCCCCTATCATATTCTTTATTACTACTTGTTTCTTTATGAGTAGCAATAATAGCTGCAATTGTTTCTTCTGGGATTCTCCAACCTTGCCTTTTACTCTCGATGCATGCTCCTGCAACTTTCCCTTCACGCAACCAACGTCGGAATACTTCTTCGTTACTAATAATTTCAGCTTTTTTTAATTGCTCAACAGCTTGTCTGACGCTAATATTACTCATTTAAATCCACCCCCTTTTTTATTTATACTACTTATATACATATATAGTAGCATAAATAAAAGTTTAAAGCTACTTTTAAAGCCGTTAAGTAGCATTATTAAATAAAATAAATAGGTATCACATTCCAATAAGTGATACCTATTATTTTAAGTCATTTATTTGTTCTTCATTGATTTAATCGTTTTATCTTCTAAAACTTGATATTGAATATCAAATTTACGTCTTTCGTCGATATCCATGTTCTCCAGGATGCTTTCTAAGGCTTTTTCGACGACTTCCCTTTGGGTATCTGCGTAACCGATTAAATGTTGCCATTCCAAAGTTTATTTAAACTCAATTCTTTCCTGATCCATATTTCTAAAAGCCTGCATACGTTTCTGTTCTTTATCTAGCAGCGCTTTTGCAAATTGAACAAACCCATCGACATCTTGATTACCCAAAAACTCGATATACTGAGCTTTGGTTTCTTTCTCAATAATTAGAGGAGGAAATCCTTGCTGTAGCAAGGAATAGTTTAAGGTCATGCGACCAGTTCGGCCATTACCGTCCGAGAACGGGTGAATGCGTTCGAATTGGATATGCGTATCCAGGATTGCTAAGAGTTTATCGTCATCTGAATCAGCAACATCTAAGCGGTATTCTAGATTGTCTACCAATTGTTGGACTAGAAATGGTGTTTCTGCTGGAGAAGCGGTTTGAAATTCAGACCCGATGATCATATTTTCATTCTTTTTAAATTGTCCACGATCATACTGCAAGCGATCGGTTAAATCTGAATGGATTTCTTTAATAATTTCAATAGAAAGTGAGTCTTCGTTTGCTAAATGTTGGATTACATGCTCAAAAGCTTGTTTGTGGTTCTCAATTTCATAAAACTCACGAACAGTCGCCTTCCCACTCGTTGGAAGTGTGCCATTCAAAATAATCGAAACTGTCGCAGGCAATGATATCGTATTCCCTTCAATTCCAGCTGAATGATGAGCCAATCGTACAAGAATATCATCAAGATAATCCTGCGTGAATGTATCTAAAAAACGTTTCATACGCTCTCCCTCTTTTCTTTTACTCATTTTAAATTAAAGCAAAAATCCAAGAATCAAAACTTTTTTAAAACAAGGTTTCGATTCTTTTATATTTTTGTTATTTTATTGGCATATTCTGTTCTTTCATTACTAATTGAACAATCCGCTCAACAAAGGACTTAATCGTCGACTTGGCTAAGGTTTTGAATTGTTCGCTAGAAAGATAATCTTGAATTTGATTTAATATAGCAGCCGCAATTACTGCCATTATTTTCATAAGAAAACTAACAAGAGGCTTAGCCATTTTTATTCTCCTTTTTAAGTTCTTTTAGTATTTTTTTTAACACTTTATTCTTAGTGTGCTTTTCTAAAAAGTTATAAGCAGATAGGGTTAATTCTTTCTCAGTTATGTTTTCGTTAAGCTCTATATCCGTTTTTAATGAATAGTAAAGAGCTTTGGGCTTAATATCCAGATCGTCATGAAATTTAGCTAACTTTGTATCAATTTCTTTTTGAATTTTTAAATCAAATTCATCGGTGTTGAGTTCTTGTGGAATATCTTTTTTAAGTGTAGAAATTTCATTATTAATATTTAGTCGGACCTGTTCAACATTTTTTTCTTTAAACACTTCTATATCATGAATCACATCTTTTAACGTTTCATCAGCCATTCGATACACCATCCTATATTCATTTATTCCTATTATAGAGTATGTTTTTCATGCGATTTACAGGCGCATATACGTATAACTCATCGATCATAAACCTGAAAACACCGTTAAAACCTCTTCTGACAACACGTTTTAACGTTTAATAGTACGTTTATCTAATGATTTTCGAATTAAACGAAATTCATTGAGTTCTTCGTCAGACATTAAGTCTTTGTAGGCATCAACGAGAGATTCCACGACTTCATCGACGTTTTTTTTATCCATTATAGTAATTAAAGCTTGTAGGCTATTTTTTGTATCTTGAAAGCAACTAATTGATGTTCTTTTTCCTCTAACTGATTTTGCTTCAGGAAGCACTTTAGTAGGTAGTGCATCTGAATTTGCGACAGAATAGATATTTTTTCGCGTATACGTTTGTGCTGGTTGCGCTGGCGTACTTGGTTTTAATAAATTAGATTTTTTCTTATTAGTCATTCCCTTCAATCCTTTCAATCAATTCGTCTGTCACGTCACTGTATAAGGCATGGACATTCTTATCGTGAACGTCAAATCTCTCGCTGATTTTAGGATCGACGATTCCGGTCATATCGTATCGTTTCAAACGCTCCATATTTTTAATCACTGTTTTAAACATGTTTTCTTTACCAAATGATTCGGTTGCATTTTTCAGAACAGATTGATCAACAATCGCATTATTTTTTTGTAAGACGGGTAAGATACCTAAAATATCAAAATCAGTATCGTAAGTCTCCATCAATTCTTGTAAGTACTTAATGAACGCCTCTGCTCCAACAAATGAACGTTCTTGCGTTTGTAAGACGATAACAATGTAGTCTGAAGCAAGAACTGCTGAATCGGTAAATGTCGAAAGTGTCGGCGGTACATCAAAAAGAATATAATCAAATTCGTCTTCGAATTTTTTTACAATTTCAGAAAAGTAAGTAGATCTTTTTTCTAAATCATTTGGAAACTTTTTCTCTAAGAATAATGGATAAGATGTTAAATCAGCAAAACTAGGTAATAAGAAAAGATTTTCTTTAATAGGTGTGATAATGCTTTCAACATCATCTTCAGCGATAGCTGACATCAATGTTTTGTTAAAAGTCATTACGTCACCCGTTTGACTTTGTCTTGTAAGAGAGTAAAGTGCGGTCGCATTTGCCTGTGGGTCTAAATCGATGAGCAGGGTTTTTAACCCTTTAGCTGCTAGATGATACCCCATCATCGTACTATTAGTAGTTTTGCCAGTTCCACCTTTAAAATTTGAATACGTGATTTTGTAAGCCATTCCTAACCACCTCATGTTTTCTATAAATTTATAAATAGTATAGCATGGATTGCAATTTTTAAACAGCGACATCATAAAAACCTTTATAGATTTATAGATTTATAGATTTATAAACTTATAGATTTATAGATTTATAGATTTATAAACTTATAGATAAAATATATGTAAGTATAAAGGCTGAAAGCCTTATCAATATTAGATTTATAGATTTATAGATTTATAAATCTATAAACTTATAGATTTATAGATTTATAGATTTATAAACTTATAGATTTATAGATTTATAGATTTATAGAGGTTGAAAAAACCTATAGGAATTCAATATTAGAGTTGATATGATGCAGTTAATTAGTAATAAAAATCAATAATCTATCAACTAAAATTAAATAAAAAAAGAGCCCACAGACGGCAATCTGTAGACCCCAAACATACTCAAAATGTTTATCACTTGGTCTGATTATATCACCTAAATGTGATCGAATCAAAAGGAGACTCTTTTAACACTGTAGAGGACAAACTGCAGCATTGAATTGCAACCAAAGGGACAGGTGTAGCGAGCCACCTCAGTTAACTTCGCTTAGGGACAACAAGCAGAATCATCCTATCTTCTGCCGTCCTGAAGGGTGGTGGCGACCGATTTGAACGGCCAGGGTGGTAATACGGTGCATTTGCACAGTAACTCAAAGCAAGGCTCTTAGGGCGTATTTTAAGAGGGCTTTGAGTGTATGATAAACATACCAACTGATAGGATATGTGATAGTGGCTCCGGTCGACTCTTCGACGGCAAAACTGTAACATGTTGTACTCTACTTGATAGTTAAAAGTTTTTTTTAACCGTCAGAATAGGGTACAACTATGCTCAACACCAATACAACAACTTCTCTGGCAACAAAAAACCGTCAGACAGTCAAGCTTTTTTGAATTGATTTTGACATTTTTAAATAGATTAAAACAATAGTGAGTCAGTGACATTAGTCACGTTTTGGCGAGAGTGAGCCTTAGCTCACGGCTACGTAGTAGTTGCCTGAAAGGCAAAAGCGCCTTAGCGCAACCAATTCAGTTTAAAGAAGAATATGAATTATTTTTTTATTAGTGAATCTTAAGGTTTATGGGAGATGTAATTTTTCTGTTAGTCTTATTTCTTTTTCAATTGGGATATGACTATTTTATTGGATTATTTATATGGATTATAAGTGTATAATAAATGTTGTGATAGAAAGAGGAAAGATAGCTGGAAATCTGTTATGCATCCTGAATAATTCATACTTTTAATTAAAACCATGTGAAACTGCCTCACGGCAGCTTACAATTACTTTTTCATCACCCAAGGGGTGACGAAAAAAGACTAGCGAAACACGATTACATTACTATTCCGAAGCAATATTACAAAAAGTATGAATAATCTAGGTAATAATAACTTTATTAAGGTCTTAGAAAAAATTACGAAGCTGTCTACTGAAAACATCACATTAGGTTCCTTGGAAGAAATATTAGAAATAATGCAAATATCCCCTCATGAAGAGAAAGAATCAACCGTGGAAAAGACGAATGTTTCTGAGGGGATTTTTAATAATCTTAAGGGTATCGTTTTTAATTTTGTCATTGCCTATATTTTTTCGGAGTTAGGGTATGGGCAACAAAAAATTGGGACTATTTATAAAGGAGTTTTAGAGGATCCGGCGGTTAGAGAATCTTGCGAATGCGACTTAACTTCTCGAACAGGAAGATTTGATACAAATATTATTTGTGAAGTTAAAGTTCGATCCAAAAATCAGTTGATTAAATTGGGTGAGAATAGAGATGAAAAAGATTCTGTCAAAAGATTTTTTGAGAGAACCCATAGAATAATACAAAGCACTGTAGAGAAAAACGAACTGTTTCATATACCTATTTTTATTACTTCCTCAGAATTTGAAGAAAATGCTATTGAATACATGAATAGGAAATTAGGAAAAGAAATGAGAGCTAAGATAGAAAGATTAAATAATACTTTTCCTGAAAAGCTATACTACGATAAAAAGGACTTGATTGAACTATCTAAGAATCTAGATTCTGGACAAGAAATTAGACGTATTTTAAATGAATACTTTTAGACAAAAAATCTACCTAAATCTAAAAATATTCATTATCGTATTCACAACTTAAAACTTCTTAAAAAGTGTGAACAGATATTATTACTATGGGGGAGTTTAAGCCTACTATTCTCCAGGTAGAAGCAGATAGAAATGATGCTGTATTGAGCATCTATCATGGCAATGAGAATACTTATGGAGATTCTAAGAGCCTAGAACTTTATCGTCTGGATTTTGCTATAAATAATGAATTTGATTTGCTGAAAACAGTAAAAAAGAAAATAGAAGCATCGCTTAATATATAAGAAAGTTTCTATTTTAGAAGGAAAGAGAGGGAGAAAGTTGCAAATAGATAAGGATATTATGGTTATAAACCCGTGGTGCTAGTTAATTTTTTCCTAGAGGAAAATGTCTAAACATGTTGGTAAATCAACAAAAAAACGCATATAGTAGTCTCAAAACTCCCAAGA